>Ga0181582_10005571_pt1 | contig 10152 bp, 6 predicted proteins | sample 071ome_32_FD_132438 | JGI IMG/M metagenome (GOLD analysis project Ga0181582, IMG submission 132438) | Coastal salt marsh microbial communities from the Groves Creek Marsh, Skidaway Island, Georgia - 071405AT metaG (megahit assembly) | ecosystem: Environmental > Aquatic > Marine > Intertidal zone... | reverse complement strand
TATCCGCGATTTTTACCACCTTTGCAAAGATACTTCAATATGAAGAACACGCTGCAAAGCCGATTGTTAGGCATATCCCATTTTTTCATTGCATTGGGACTTTTCTTGGTCTCGATAATGGTACTCCAAAGTATCGCCTCAAATGTGGTACAGTCTGTTTTTGGACTAGACCTAGCGACCATTGAAAAAGTGAAAGCGGAAGATCTTACAGTCAGTCAATTGTACGGTTTAAAAGTTTATCTGTTGTCCAACGGACTATCCTTCGTACTGGCAGCATGGGCATGCACGCGTTTCTATAGAAAGAAACTTGGGCAGTTTACGGGACTTTCGAACAGACCATCAAAATTCGCTCTGCTCGCAGCCATGGCGATTATATTTCTTGCCATGCCAATTACGGATGTGTTACTCCGACTTAACGACGCCCTACCAGTGAGTGAAGGTTTCAGAGAGAGTATGCAAGAGTTGGACGACAAGAGCAACCACCTCTACGGATTAATGCTTCATGCAAACACCGGTTTAGGTTTGATTGCTAACTTACTAATTGTTGGACTTGCGGCTGCTATTGGGGAAGAGTTGTTTTTCCGCGGAATCTTGCTTCGTGTGATTGCAAATTCATCGCAAAACAATCATACGGCTGTGTGGATTTCCTCCATCGTTTTTGCATTGTTCCATCTGCAGCCACTTAAAATCGTACCCATGATTTTCTTGGCCGTTGTTCTCGGCTATTTATATGTGAGAACTGGTTCTCTTTGGGTCACCATACTCGTACACGCGCTAAACAATTCGATTGTTGTAATCTTGGATTGGTCTACCAAAATGGGTTACAATTGGGCAATTGCCTCAGAGGATTTTGAGTTCAGTCCTTTTGTAATCGCTGCAGCTTCTGCTGCATTCATTGGAGTATTTATACTATTTTGGCGTCGATCGAACCAAATCGATTTTAGTTACGATGTCTAATCTCAAATCAAGAATTCTTGTTGGAAGTGCCTATGTGGTGCTCACGATTGCGTGTCTGTTATTTGATATCGGGAGTGGAATTTTGTACTTGGGCATGGTGCAGCTCTTGTGTTTGAATGAGTTTTACCGACTAACCGTTTCCAACTATTCGATCAAAAAGGTCTTATTAGATCTGTTGGTTGGATGCTTGGTGATGGTACTTGTATACGGGAATCAAGATGACGTGATTTCGCTGGGCCGTCACAACTACCTCATCATACCCAGTATACTTGTCTATCTCATATCCACCTTGTACAACAAATCGGATTCCTGGATTTCTGATATCACTGCTTCTGGTTTTGGTTGGATTTATATTTCAGCTTCGTTTGGGTTATTTCTACGATTGAGCAATGTGGTTCTTCCCGGTGATAAATTCTCTTTACTCCCGTATAATGGCAGATTGCTCCTCAGCGTGTTTATCTTGGTGTGGGTATACGACACATTTGCCTACTTGACCGGTAAGCGGTTTGGAAAAACAAAACTCGCTCCACAGATATCACCCAAGAAAACTGTGGAAGGACTGCTTGGAGGCATGGTCTTTACCATGGGGGCCTCGCTATTACTCAGCAATTGGTTCAAAGGTATTGGCATGGAACACATAATGATTCTTGGTGCAATCTGCGCTATTGTTGGAACTGCGGGTGATTTATTTGAGTCAAGACTAAAGAGAAGTTTAGGCATCAAAGACTCCGGAAATGCGTTAGGAGGTCATGGTGGATTCCTAGATCGCATGGACTCGATTTTGTTTGCAGGTCCGGCCAGTTACTTCTACTTTGTATACGTAGTGTTAGAACATCCAATTTTGTGGTAAAAAAACTCCTCATCCCTTGGTTTGCTGACAATTTTATTGAATAGCTTTGCTTTAAATAATTATTAACTCGAATGACTTCGCGTTACAAAGAACCTGCACCCATTAAAGACCATCTAAATCCGTTGGATTCAATGATGGAGCGCTTCTCGGAAGCAACCAGCATCCTCGGTTTAGACGAGGCTACGTACGACGCCCTAAAATCACCGGAAAAAACAGTTACTGTTAATCTACCAATTAGCATGGATGACGGCAGCGTTCGTGTGTTTGAAGGTCACCGTGTAATTCACTCAGCGAACCTTGGACCATCAAAAGGTGGAATCCGTTATTCCATGGGAGTTACCCTCGATGAGGTTAAGGCTCTTGCAGCGTGGATGACTTGGAAATGTGCCGTTGTTGGCATTCCGTACGGTGGTGCCAAAGGTGGTATTAAATGCGATCCACGTGAGTTAAGTAGAGGTGAGCTAGAGCGTCTGACACGTGCATATACCAATGCGATGAGTACTGTGTTTGGTCCGGAGCGAGACATCCCGGCTCCTGACGTAGGAACGAACCCACAAATCATGGCTTGGATTATGGATGAATACTCAAAGCTGAAGGGAGTAAGTAGCCCAGCTGTGGTTACAGGAAAGCCTATTGTCTTGGGTGGTTCTCAAGGGCGATTAGAAGCAACTGGCCGTGGTGTTATGGTTTCTGCAAGATCAGCCATGGGTAAGTTGAAAATGAATCCGGGGAAAGCTACCGCAGCTGTTCAGGGTTTTGGTAACGTTGGTTCTATTAGTGCCAAATTGCTAGAAGAACAAGGTGTAACTATTGTTACCATATCTGACGTTTCAGGTGCCTATTACAATAAAGAGGGTATTGACATTGTCAACGCAATCAAATATGTAGAAAAGAACGGCGGGACGTTGGAGGGTTTCACCGATGGTGACAAGATAACAAACGATGAACTCCTAGAGTTAGACGTTGACGTATTGGTGCCAGCAGCACTTGAAGATCAAATCACAGCGGAAAATGCAGATCGCATCAAGGCAAAGTTGATTGTTGAAGGAGCGAACGGACCAACCTCCTATGGAGCGGATAAAATTCTTAACGACAAAGGCATTATGGTAATTCCGGACATTCTTGCCAACGCAGGTGGTGTATCGGTATCTTACTTCGAGTGGGTTCAAAACCGTTTGGGATATTTCTGGACTGAGGAGCGTGTAAATCGTCGTGCAGACCGAATCATGAAACAAGCGTTCGAAACAGTTTACAAGGCATCGAGAAAGTACAAGGTTGATATGCGAATTGCGGCTTACATCGTTGCCATCGATAAAGTAGCTAGTACAAAACGCCTTCGAGGCACATTCTAATGATACACCGCGAAGGGTACACTATTCTCATAACGACGTTTGTCGTGCTCTCTGTAATCGTTTACTTGGTTTTTCGATTCTCAGATATTGCATGGCTTAGATACCTGATTGTATTTGCTGCAGTAGTAGTCTTCGGGCTATTTGCTCAATTCTTCCGTAACCCGTCACGAAATACAGTGCGGAATACAAATCATGTTATTGCCCCTGCAGACGGGAAGGTGGTTGTGATTGAAAACGTAGAAGAGCCTGAGTATTTTAAAGGAACTAGAAAGCAGATCAGCATTTTCATGTCGCCTTTGAATGTGCACGTGAACCGCAACCCAATTTCAGGCGTTGTGAGCTATTTTAAGTATCACCCGGGCAAATACCTTGTTGCTTGGCATCCGAAGTCTTCTACCGACAACGAACGCACCACAACGGTAATCAAGAATGATGATGGTGAGGAGATTCTTTTTCGTCAGATTGCAGGAGCTGTTGCACGCCGTATTTGCTATTATGTGGATACAGGTGATACGGTAAAGCAAGGCGAGGAAATGGGCTTTATCAAATTCGGATCTCGTATTGATGTTTTTGTACCTACCGATAGTAAAATCACGGTTGATATCGATCAAGTAACCCGTGGTGGTGAAACTGTTTTAGCTGAGCTGAAATAAACTTTAACCATTATCACAAACTGTTGACGTTTACCCTGACTATCATTGTTAATGAGTGGGCTCAGGAAGCTCTCGTCACTCCTCACTCACTACTCATTACTCCTCACTCATTACTTATACCGTTGTTCCATTTCATAGCGTTTAATTGCTTCGGCAAGTTTCCCGTTATCCATGACCTCTTTGAGGCTTCTACTCATGGAACCTCTCGATGTAACATGCCATTGCCCGCAGTCGTCACATTGATAAACTGCAACCGCATTGTTTGAAGGGAAAATCACCTTGGTTTGGAATAGACCTTCTTCCGCTTCTTTTTCTGTGTAGTAAATCTTTTTGCGCGTTGAGCACTTCATTCATTGAATGCTTGATCTAGTGCTTAACAATCCGCTCAGTAGAAAGTTGATTCAGACCCGAATAAACCTCTACAATATAAACACCACTAGGAAGGCTCTCTACTTCAACTGAGATTGACTCATCCCAACCTACCTTGGAACTATAAACCTCTCGACCCCTTATATTAAGAATTCTTACTTTTGAAATTTCTGAATTAGCGGTTGCAGAGACTCTCAGCACGTCATGAACTGGGTTAGGCCAGAATTTAGTTGTTACAGATGGATGAAGGTTTAAACTCGTCGTATACGAAGTCCTTTTTCCATCAAAATCTCGCTGTACTAGTGTATATAACACATTTCCGCTAGCAGGTGGATTCTGGTCTATCCACTCGTATTGAGTTCTCTCGGCCGTAGTTCCCATACCTAATTCAAAATGTTTCCAAACCATATCCTCAGTAGCCGATGTTCGATATATCTCAAATCCATCGTTGTTTATCTCTTGAGCAGTTTCCCAATCTAACTCAATAGTCGACCCAACTTGTTTACCGCGGTAATATATCATTGTAACAGGCAAAGCCGTACACCCTGCACACGACAGAGAGGTTGCTGTATCAAAATTTACACCACCCACACTACCAATTGCGGTATTTCGAAGTAGGTCATTGGAGCTGTCACTGGGCAGTTGTGCTTTATAAACCAACGAAATACTGTCACCGGCCTGTATGACATACGAACGGTATGGAAAATTTTGAGGAATCAATCCAGTAAAGTATATGACTCCTGAATCTCCTGAGATTGGATAAACAGAGGAATTGACTCGTGTTATCTCACTAGTCGTGTCGATTTCAACAAACGTCAACCCCACAGGTAAACTGTCTCTGATTTCATCGAACATCAAAGCCTCACTGGCCGCATTCGTAATGGTGATAGTGTAAGTGATGGTATCACCCGGGTTACAAACTCCGCAACTCGAAGTCTTCGAAATGGAAAATTTATTTGATGCTGTTGTTGTACCAAATGTATCTATACCTGCACTTGAAATATCCCCGTAATTACTTGTGTACTTGATAGGTCCTCCACTTTTCATTCCTGCATACGGTTTGAAGTATGCGGAATCATTGAATATGGTACTTAAATAATAAAAAGCGACTACTACTTCATTGCTCGATCCGCCTCCACAACCATTACCTGTGTCAAAGTAATAAAACGTATTTAGGTCTCCAGGGGCAGGTCCACAGGCACTGAGTGAAGATGATATGACCTTAGAACCGTATAAAATCAATGAGTTTACCGGGAACAAAGTATCTCCTGCTGGTTGAAAATACAGCTCGGCACCGTTATAATTACCAAAACTATAGGTTACTGTATCAACGACAATAATCCCTTGAGCGTCAATACCAGCGATACTCTGATAAGTTACATCCCCTCCGGCGGAAGCCCTACCAACATCTGTAGTACTGATCGTTGCTTCGAATGAGACACTTGTCGCACTCGTATCGGTCAAACTAAAATCCAATTCGGTTGTAAATGTATCAGAACATGGAAATTGAATATAGAAAAAAGCACCTACTGTCGAATTTGGAAGTATTCGTGGTATTCGATAGGTAGAATCATCTCTGTAACTAAGGAGCCTAAAACCGTTAGAAGTATTGCTCATGCTGTCGAGTTTCACATCAATGTTATACAACGTATCAGTAGATGACAAATTTTCTACATTAATGGTGACGTATGCAGCTCGAGGAACATCTCTCGTAGCACAATTCCCAAAATCCGCATAAAAATACGGGCCAGAACCAAGCGAAACTGAGACTTCAGTGGTATCAAGCGCGGAAGCCTCGCAAAAAACAAGCATGGAAACCAGCACTTTCAGATATTTAATAGTTCGCATGTGTAAGTATCAATGCACGAACATAACAAAACTTTATCAGAGGTTGGGCGATTCCAGTCGCCTAACCATACAATTCAAAAGATTATTTCTAGCTGCAGCCTAGTGAGTTGCCACAGTTTAGGCATTTGTAACACGTTCCACTGCGAACAGTTAAGTGTCCGCACTCGTTGCAAGCCGGTGCGTCACTTTGCATAGATTGCATCAATTTGTCTGTTGACGCTCCTTGTGCAGCTGCTGTTCCTTCTGCTCCGGTTGTACTGGTTGTAGCTACCGGCTGCACTTTAGGTGCAGCTACATTAGCGATACGTGTTATTGTATTCTTCGGAGTTTCCTTATTCTCTTGAGTTGGAGGTACTTGAACCAAATCATGACGCTTCAAATACTCAAATCCTAACAATCTGAAGATAAAGTCGATAATCGATGTTGAGTTCTTGATGTTATCGTGTCCTTCAACATAACCTGCAGGTTCAAACTTGGTAAATGTGAACTTGTCCACAAACTCACGTAACGGTACACCGTACTGAAGTCCTATCGAAACTGCAATAGAGAAGCAGTTCATCAAAGAACGGAACGTTGCTCCTTCTTTATGCATATCAACAAAGATTTCTCCCAATCTTCCATCGCTGTATTCACCTGTACGGATAAACAATGTTTGTCCGCCAACTTTGGCTTTCTGAGTAAATCCACTCCGTTTATTTGGAAGTTTTTTACGCTCAACGATGTTTGATAATTGCATCTGGAAAATCGTGTCGTTGCTTTCGTCTATAATTCTTCGAGCAGCATCTAACACCATGTCAGGAGTAATTTCCTCAAGTGAAAGCTCTGCTTTCTCGCCCAACACCTCTTCTACTTTATCTGTAGCTTCGATTTTCTCTTCGGTCTCTTCTTCCTTGCTGTCCGACTTGTTGCTCAATGGTTGAGATAATTTACAACCGTCACGGTAAAGTGCGTTTGCTTTCAATCCAAGCTCCCAGCTTAACTGGTAGCACGATTTGATATCTTCTTGAGTTGCCTCATTTGGCAAGTTAATTGTCTTAGAAATTGCACCGGAGATAAATGGCTGCGCTGCACCCATCATACGGATGTGACCGTGCGCATGGATAAAACGCTCTCCAATCTCACCACATCGGTTAGCACAATCGAATACCGGTAAGTGTTCGTCTTTCAGGTGTGGCGCTCCTTCAATAGTCATTGTGCCACATACGTAGTCGTTGGCTGCTTTGATATCTTGACTTTCGAAACCAAGCTCTTTAAGTAGGTTAAAATTAGCTGATTCATACTGCTCCTTGGTAAAGCCTAGGCGCTCCATAGTACTTTCACCAAGTGTCCAGTGGTTAAATGCAAATCCGATTTCGAATGCACTCGCTAAACCACCTTCAATAGCCTTAAGATCTTTGGCTGTAAAGCCTTTCTCTTTAAGTGACTTGTGGTTGATTACAGGTGCCCCTTTAAGCGTTGCATGACCTTTAGCGTAATTAACGATATCGCTAATTTCGATCTCGTTGTAACCAAGGTTCTTAAGTGCCCCCGGTACCGATTGGTTAACAATCTTGAAGTATCCTCCTCCACTTAGCTTCTTGAATTTAACAAGAGCAAAATCAGGTTCGATACCAGTGGTATCACAATCCATAACAAGACCAATTGTTCCTGTAGGAGCGATAACCGTTGTTTGGGCATTTCGATATCCGAATTTCTCACCCAACATAACTGCCTTATCCCACTGGTCGCATGCTGCAGTAAGCAGGTAATCAGGACAGTGCTTTGGATCAATTCCAACCGGTTTTACACTAAGACCTTCATATTCTGTAGCGTTGTATGCCGCATATCGGTGATTGCGCATTACGCGCAACATGTCTTCTTTGTTCTTTTCGTACTCTCTGAACGGTCCTAAGAACTCAGCCATTTCCGCTGATGTTGCGTAAGCAGTTCCGGTAAGTATCGCTGTAATAGCGCCACAAATCGCTGTTGCTTTTTCGCTGTCGTAAGGAATTCCGCTCAACATCAGAACAGAGCCTAGGTTCGCATAGCCTAAACCTAGCGTTCTGTATGCGTAAGACAACTCTGCAACTTCTTTAGATGGGAACTGAGCCATCAACACAGAGATTTCTAGTACTGCAGTCCACAGACGTGAAGTATACTCGATTCCGGCAACATCAAATTCCAGTGTATCTTCATTGAAGAAGTGACGTAAGTTCAGAGATGCTAAGTTACATGCCGTGTTATCCAAGAACATGTATTCAGAACATGGATTCGACCCGTTGATAGTTCCACCTTGAGGGCAAGTGTGCCACTCGTTAATTGTAGTATCAAACTGTACACCCGGATCTGCACATGCCCAAGCCGCGAATGAAATATCATCCCAAATCTTTTGAGCTGGAATGCTTTTCATTGTTTCGCCTGTGCTACGCGCTATCAAATTCCAGTTATCTTCATTCTTCAATGCTTCGAAGAATTTATTTGGGATACGTACAGAGTTGTTTGAGTTCTGACCGGAAACGGTTTGGTACGCCTCACCTTCGTAGTGAGAAGAGTAACCGTGATCGATAAGAGCGGCTACTTTCTTTTCTTCCTCTTTTTTCCAGTTGATGAACTCCATGATTTCCGGGTGATCCAAATCAAGCGTCACCATTTTGGCAGCACGTCTTGTTGTTCCTCCCGACTTGATAGCTCCCGCTGCGCGGTCGCCAATTTTCAAGAAAGACATCAATCCGGATGAAGTTCCTCCACCACTTAGTTTTTCACCTGCTCCTCGAATAGAAGAGAAGTTCGTTCCTACCCCAGAACCGTATTTAAAGATACGTGCCTCACGCACCCATAGGTCCATGATACCGCCTTCGTTTACCAAGTCGTCGCTTACAGAAAGGATGAAACAAGCGTGCGGCTGAGGGCGTTCGTATGCTGATGTAGATTTTTTAAGTTTACCGGTTTCAGGATCCGCGTAGTAATGTCCTTGAGGTTTTCCGGTGATTCCGTATGTATTGTGTAGTCCTGTGTTGAACCACTGTGGTGAGTTTGGTGCAGCATGTTGAGCCGTGATGCTGTATACTAATTCGTCATAAAAGATTTGAGCATCTTTCTTCGTTGCGAAATAGTTGTACTCCTCTCCCCAAGTTCTCCAACAATCTGCCAATCTATGGGCAACTTGTTTTATAGAGTTCTCAGAGCCAAGTGAGCCATCTTCTTGAGGCACACCGGCTTTTCTAAAATATTTTTGCGCCAGGATGTCTGTCGCTACTTGAGACCATACTTTAGGTACTTCAACATTGTCCATTCTGAATACTGTATCCCCGCCCGGATTTTGTATTACAGAGCTTCGGATCTCATAATCAAATAGGTCGGCGGCGGCCATGCCGTCCTTCGTAAAATAACGATCGAACGAGAGTCCTTTCTTGCTCGATTGTGTTTTCTTTTGGCTCATACTACGCTGTTTTTTCGTTTAATCTAAAGGGTAAAATATCGTCATATACTCCTCAAAAAAGTTTAGAGGTTTTTGCTCAAAATTAGCGTGACCCTACATGACTTTGAGATTACACTTTTCCACAGAAAAAATTATTTGTACGGAAATTGTGACTTACACGTGTTGATAACAATTAGTTAACTTTTTGTGCATATTTCACCCCTCTGACATAAGCATCTGAAAGCCAATTTGATGGAGTCAATTTCAGCCTAAAAAAATTTTTTACAGCTTGTTTTTGATAAATATTTTGCGGTACAAATTCGGCTACGGGTGTAACGTTTTGAAAATAACCTCATTGCCTGATATTTTGCTTTCTTTGCATTGCGATGACAGGCCAAATCCAATCACTTTTAAATCAGAACAAACGCATGCTTGCGGTTTTGATAGATCCGGATAAGGCAACACCTGTTCATCTTGAACAACTCCTCACACCAGAAAATCAATCCCAAATTGACTTTCTCCTTGTGGGCGGTAGTGTGCTCACATCCGGAAACATCGACGACACGCTAACTGAAATCCAAAAACTGTCGAAACTACCCACCGTATTATTCCCAGGTAGTCCAGACCAGATTTCTTCTAAAGCAGATGCGATTTTGCTTTTGTCACTGATATCGGGGAGAAACGCAGACCTTCTTATTGGGAAGCACGTAGAATCATCATTACGTT
>Ga0181582_10005557_pt1 | contig 10160 bp, 8 predicted proteins | sample 071ome_32_FD_132438 | JGI IMG/M metagenome (GOLD analysis project Ga0181582, IMG submission 132438) | Coastal salt marsh microbial communities from the Groves Creek Marsh, Skidaway Island, Georgia - 071405AT metaG (megahit assembly) | ecosystem: Environmental > Aquatic > Marine > Intertidal zone... | reverse complement strand
GAAAGAGAGGTAAAGCAGGAAAAGGATAGCATGGCCGAAAAGGTGGAGGGAAGGGAGGAGGGAGAGTACGAGGAGGGGGGTTGGAGGGGAAGGGGAGGGGAGGGGGGGGGGGGGGGTGGGGGGGGGGGGGGGGGTCTGGGAGGAGTCGATGCGGCCGACCCTGGATAGCACAAGAGCATCGCGAAACGTCACTCGCGTGTGTTCGTTCTGCGGCTGATGGTCCTTGTAAATGGGTATCCCGTAGCCGCAAAAAAATTACCAAAAAGGCGTGAACGCGACCTGTCGTTGCCTGGCGAGAGAGAAGCGCGTGGCGCGAGTGAGAGACAGGGCGCACCGGTCGATAAACGCCAGCAACCACATACCGGGAATCGAACCCGGGACGCTTCCACCACAAAGAAGAATGATAGCCACTTCACCACAACGACTCGAACCGGGAACCGGGGACCGTGCCAACCGAGATTTCCGTAGTTCCCCAAAACAAGCGGCTGGGACGCCAACAGGATCAAGACCCACCACGCACCGTCACACCTTTTTCACCATCAAAACCAACCGCTCCCCCTCCCTCCGCCCCTCCACAATCCCCTCCCACCAGCCCTGCTTGGCGACCAGCCGATACCCGAGCTTCCCGTACAGCTTCCTCCCCACCGCGTTGCGCTCATCGACGTGCAACACCGCCCACTTACAACCGAACTCTCGCGCCCGCCCCTCGGCCTCCACCATCAACCGCTCCGCGATTCCCCGTCGCCGGAAGTCGGGATGCACCGCCAGGTTTGCCACGTACGCATGCTTGTCCCGCCTTCCCGCCTTCCCACCGACCCAGTTACCATCGATCGTCACCGCCCCGACCACCCGGCGGCTCGTCGCGCCCTGCTCTCCGGTCTCCCTGCACTCGCCAGCGTCGAGCGCCCGCTCCAGCAGCGACAGTATCCAGTTCGACGATTGCGGCCCCCCTTCTTCTTCGGCGAGGACGATGTCCCCTTTGTTGGCGTCGGTGCCGACGCCGACCTCCGCGTCGTCTATCGCGCCGACCTCCGCGTCGTCTATCGCGCCGACCTCCGCGTCGTCTATCGCGCCGAACTCCGCGTCGATGCGATCAAACACGCAGCCCACCAGGCAGTCCACGTTGTCGCGCCCCCGCCCGTCGTCGAGCGTCATCACCCGGTCCAGGCGCAGCAGCGTGTTCCAGAACTCCGATCGCTTGATCGTGCTCCCGTAAAATGCCCTCACGTGCGTGTCTGCAATCTCAAGGTACCGGTGCCGCGCGTTCTTGGCGCTGGAGATGGAAACGTCGTCGTCGCGGGTGGGTTCACCCACCGACGAGGCATTGGACCGACCACCACGGCTCCCCCTCGCGTGCCTTTTCTGATCGAGCGAGAACCCCGCATATACCGCCACCGCCACGTGGTGGTGGGTACCTCTCGCGCTGACGATGCTGGCCATGTCCTGGTGCGGGGGGCCCGCGATAAAGCCCGGAGATTAAAGTCTGACTCGAAGTCCCCAGCAAGTGGTCCCTGGCCATGCGCGTGCGCGTCGCCGCACTCGTCGCACTCGTCGCACTCGTCGCACTCGTCGCACTCGTCGCACTCGTCGCGACTATACTCAGGGTCGCTGCGCTCCCCGCTCGTCACCCCACCCGGTCGCTGCCCAGGTCCCCTGTGTTCGTCACCCCTGTGTTCGTCACCCCACCAGCTCCCCTGTGTTCACCCCATGGGCATTCCTATAGGGTCCTATACCCAACCCCGTGACGAACACAGGGGAGTGGGGATGGAAACGAGCGGGCGGGGTGGGTATTCCTGTGGGGTGCACGGGTCGCTGCGCTCCCCGTCCACCCCACCCGGTCAACCCTCCCCGTTCGTCACCCCACCCCATTCGTCGTCACCCCACCCGGTCGCGATAAAGCCCTCCGCGATAAAGCCCTCGAGGAGATTAATTCATTAATTACAAGTCTCATGAGGGTTAACATTGCGTCGAATGCAGTCTCGCGGCGGTCTCCAACGCGCCGAGGGTCGTCCCCAGCAAGTGGTCCCTGGCCATGCCCCAGTCGACCAGCAGCCCCTCGTCCATCAGGTCCTCGGCCTTGATCCAGACGGCGTCCCAGGCCTCCTCCCGCAGCTTCCTCAGGAACACCAGCTCGCCGGGCGGATACATCGGCATGACGTACTCTTTGGACTCTGACCGCGAGAGCTTGCCCTGATAAGTGGGTGAGTGGGTGAGTATGTGAGCGTTGTGAGTCCGAGAGCAAAGGCGGGTCGTCCCCAGCAAGTGGTCCCTGGCCATGCCCCAGTCGACCAGCAGCAGGTCCTCGGCCTTGATCCAGACGGCGTCCCAGGCCTCCTCCCGCAGCTTCCTCAGGACAACAGCTCGCCGGGTCGTCCCCATTAAGTGGTCCCTGGCCATGCCCATGCCCCCCCTCAGTCGACCAGCAGCCCCTCAGCCCCTCAAGTCCATCAGGTTGCATGTTCCACCATCCACAACGACCATCTCTCCCCTCCGCACTACTACCTACCTTCTTCAGATACGCGTATAACACCTCCCGCTCCTCCGAGTGCAGCGCCTCGAACGGCTTGAACAAGCCCGCCCAGTCGCTCTCGACGTATCTGCCGAGCAGCACCCCATCGAAGAAGACCTGCGCAGGAGAGGTTGTGGTTGTCGTGAGCATCGACGGGGCGACGCGGGTCGAGTCGAGAGCCATGTCGGCGGAGATTTCGACGGGCATCAAACGGGACGAGTATGACGATGTGGTCAGCAAGGAGAAGAAGAAGCGATATGCAACACTCACCGAGAGCTTTGGACGCCTGAAGAGTGATGACGGAACGAGTGAGTGAGTGAGTGAGTGACGAGCGTGGGCATTCCTTTAGGGTCCTATACCCAACCCCGTGACGAACGCAGGGGAGTGGGGATGGACACGAGCGGGCGGGGTGGGTATTCCTGTGGGGTGAACGGGTCGCTGCTCAGCTCCCCGTTCGTCACCCCATTCGTCGTCACCCCACCCCATTCGTCGTCACCCCACCCGGTCGCTGCTCAGCTCCCCGTCCACCCACCCAAAGCTCCTCACTCACCTGCACCTCGCCAGAGAAAACATGACGTCGTCCACGAGACGCTTCATGGTCGTGATGGACATCCTCGAAATGGCATCCTTGTTGACGATGACGGAGTAGTGCGTCTCCAGCCTGCTGGAAGTCTCGCTGCTCAGCCCGCCCGGCGGGTTGAACGCGATGCACGCGAGGCGCGACGGGTCCGCGCCGCACTTGAGCAGCTCAACCGCAACCAGGTAGGCCAACCCCGCGCCCAGCGAGTGTCCCGTGAGCACCACCCTCGATGTCGATGTCGACTTTGACGTCGACCCGCTGGCGGTGCACCGAGACAGCAGGTCGTCCCACACCCCCTTGTCTTTCATGTCGGCGACGATGGCTCGCGCCGACGACAGCATGCCCACGTGGTAATAGACGCCGTCACCGTCGTCGATGGGCTGCGACAGCAGGTCTGTGATCAGATCGACCGTGCCCACCGTGCCACGGATCGACACAACGACCGAAGAGGGGTCTCCCGCGTCGTTGTAGTTGTATTTGTCGTTCTCGTTGTCGTCGTAGCGCACGACCAAATACGGCTTCAGATTGGTGCCCAGGTCGTACGACGCGTGCAACACGTCGCTCGCGTCGACGCCCATCATCTCGACGAGCATTTCGAAGTTCTTCTCCTCGAAGTACGCCGGATCCTTCGACTGGTATCCCCAGTGGTACCAGCGGTACTTGGTGCACGCCTTCCACGCTCGCCGGTTCAGCCCGTAGCTGGCCCGCGCCAGGGGCAAGTATCGCCGCAGCATCTCGAGCGTGGCGGCGTCCACCTTGTCCTTCGACTGGATCTGGCCCTGGAGTGGTACGGGCGAGCGCGATCGCGATCGTGAGTGTGCGATTGTGAGTGTGCGATTGTGCGAAAGGCACGCGCCCAGGTTTCGGCGTCAGGGTTGAAAGAACCCACCATGTAGAGCTCCTCGACGGGCCGGTCAGGCGTCGGGCCGACAAACTCCAGGCCTCGCAACTCGAGCGGCGTCAGGAACGCCCGTTCCTGCTTGCTCTCCTCGATCGTATCCAACGGATTCTGTCGGACCTTGGCGCGTGCTTCCGACATCTCCTCGCGCTCCCCCCGCGCCACCGCCAGCTCGGCGCTGTCGTGCGAGTCGGGGGCAAAGCTCGGGATCCTCGCCATGGTGTGCCGCAGCGTCAGATACATCTCCTCGTCGACGACAGGACCTGAAGGTATCCGTGGTCCGCTCGTCGTATCGTGGGCGTCGACGTCAAACCCGCTCGGGAGCCTCGAGATCGTATGCTGCACGGTCAGATGCACCGCCCCACCGTCATTCTTACCGCCAAAACCTCCTCGGTCATCGCTGCACTCACCGCCAGACCCGTCGTCGTCACCTCCGCCACCCCCCCGAGCCTTCCGCCGATCGTACCGCCGATGGTCCCACCACCGCTTCCACCGAGTCCCGGAGAACAAACGCCAATCGAGCCCCAAGGGATACAAGAGCAGGCCGCCAAAGTTGCTCCACCAGATATTTTCGCGCTTCATGCGGGCGGGGTGACCTGTCGTCGTTGTCGGCGTCGAGAAGTGCGAATGTGAGAGGCGTGGGATGAACCGTGTTGTTCTTGTCGTCGTCCTCGACGCTGGTCTTGGCGCCCTCGTCAGCCCTCTGCCCTCCTCGTGCATCGGCATCGACTTGCTTCGCGTTTGCCACCTCTTTGGCACAAAGCAACGCCACCCCTTTTGACGCAGTCCGCCTCGCTCGACCTGACGCGTCGGCCGGCGACTTCATCGCCCTCGTCCCCGCCGTTTTCGGCGTCCTCGTCTGTTCGCTCATTCGCTCGCTCATTCGCTCGCTCATTCGCCGCATGGCGCCGACACCAACGTCACCGGCGCCGGCGCGGCGGCCATCTGCCTGCCCGCCCGCCTCGGCTCCTCCACCCGCCGCTCCACGTACCTTGGTTCTCCAGAATCCAAAACACCTGTGCGAGGGAGAAACATCGAATGAAGCGTGAGCGATCGAGACGAAGGAGGAGGTCGCTTCGCTCCCCGTCCACCCCACCATACGTACCAGGTCCTTCCGCTTCCACCGTTGGCGCACCCACACGAGGTAGAGGCCCAACAGCAAGTCCGTAAAGTCCAGGTCGATGCCGCCAAACAGCCCCCACAGCAGCCCCCCGACGCCGGTCATCCACGCCGGGTCGTAGTCGGCGTAGCCCTCAATCTGCCTCGCCATGCCGCTCAGCAGGCCCTCCCACGATTCCTTGGCCTCATAGTCGGGGAATGCGTTGAAAGAGAGCACGAACACCAGCACCGTCAAGCCGATGACGGCCACGGAGATCCACACGATTGCCTCGTAGAGACCCCGCCATCGGTACACGGTCGGCAGTTCCATCAAAACCTTCCACTGGGTGCAATTCAGCTGCAAGAGGTCAGGACAATCTGCGGACAAACAGCCCAACCACGGCGCGCCCGTCACGCTGGCGGACTCGTTTCCCGATGCATACCTCACTGTGGCCCCCAGGAATGTGCCGACAAAGTTGCCCCCGAGTGCAGAGTCGTTGAAGGGCAACCGTTGAGGGCTTGTGACGTTCCCCTCCACGAACGCCTCCATATCCTGGAACAACTCCGCGTTGTCGCGCAGAAGCTGCTCGAAAAAGAAGAACTGGAGCGCTTCGTCCAGGGGGTTGCCGCCAGTCGGCTCGCCCAACGCCCTGAAAACTGCCCGGTAGAGCTCCAGATCTTTCTGGTTGAGGAGCTTCGATGCGTCGGCATCTTCGGGCTTCATCTTTGAGCAATTCACCTCGCCAGGATAGTTGAACATCGCGTCGCCCGTCGTCTGGTTGACGCCCCTGTAGTTGTCCCGCATCCAGCCCGCCCCGTACGACCCCCACTCGTCCAAACAGGAAGAAAACTCTTTCTCGCTATTGAACACCAACAGACACGGATCCGTCAGCTTGATCTCCCCGGGGGCGCCCGGCACGCACGACTGTGCCAACGTGGTCGTTCCCTGGTAGTCGCACGGATTGTCCGACCAACACGAGGACGAGATGCGCGGACTGTACAAAACGTACAGCCCGTACCCCGTGAACCCGGCCTTGACCACCCCCCAAGCGACCCATATATGCACAAGAATCGACATCTGTGGCATCCTCCTGGACTCGTTCAACGGCGCCCCCCGCCAACCCAGGTAGATGAGGAGGTGAAACAAGACGGCATCGATGAGGTATATGACCGTCATCGATATGATTGCGACGGCAATATTGACATACTGGTCGCACTGATGGTGAGGACGAGCGACGAGCGACGAGCGACGAGCGACGAGGGACGAGCGAATGTGTGAGAGCGTGAGTGAGAGAGTCGGGGTGTCGACCAGGGCCCTGCACTGTTCGAACACCTCAAAGCCCTGGTCCATCGAGTGCCAGAGCGTGCCAGAGGTCGGACTGGCGATCGTCGCCCACCCCGTCTTGATGCTGCACCGCTGCGCCAGCATCGATTGCACCCATCCGAATGCCGTGCAGGCACGCTCCTGAGAGAGTCTCCGTGTAGGCGACGATACGTACTTGGTAATTGGTGTCGGCGATGATGGCCAACAACGTCAGCAGCAGTATGAACATGGTGATGCTCAGACCAGACAGGATCGGATAGAAGACCAGCGGCAGCGCTGCGACGAAGCGTGGTTGCGAGGGCGAGGGCGTGAGCTGAGCAAGGAGGAGGAACGAGGAGCCTCGTGCTGGGAGAGCGTGGTTCCTCGATCGAATCGCTGGCACGTTATGGTAACGGTAACGCACCGTCGGTGGCAAGCCGCCATCGGCGGCCCAAGAACCGCGTCTGCGGCATTTTCTTCCTCGGTGAGGCTAGCCTCAACCAGCGCTGGTTCCTAGCAACCCCGGAATTTGATGCTCGGGTTCGGGTTCAGAATGGACGTGTCGAGGGAGCCCAGACAGGGACGGACGTGTACTCGTTTTTACGTACTGTACGCGTCCACCGTACTTCCGGACCGTCCCTGACACGCGAGAAAGACATGTTTGGGCGGTCTTGGTCCGACGCGTCGTCTTCAGGAGGACAGCAGCATCGCACGGAGGGCCTCGCCCCACGCGCCCCCTTCGCCCCCTTCGCCCCCTTCGCCACCGCGCCCCCCGGCCCTCCTCGCCTGCATGTTGCGCAGCGCCATGTCCATCGCCGTAATGGCCTCCTCCACGGTCGGCCCGTCTCTGTGCCCCTTACACGTGCCCGCCAGCGTGCTGACCGATGCGATCGAGCTGATGGCCGTGTTGATCGCCGATCTGGCCAGCGCCTCGGGCCCATCTTTGGCGTTGACGAACCGCGAAGAGCTCCCAATCGCGTTCGGGAACAGGTAGAGGGCGATGCGAGCGATGCGCGTGCCTCTCTTGTCGATGGTCAGCGAGCCGTCGGGCCGTCTCTGGTACCTATAGCCGCCCCGACGCTTCCATGCAGACTTCGAGATGGCTTTCCTGGCGAGGTCGTCGGGCAGAATGCCGCCTGCGTCGAATACGAGGACACTCGTCGAGCTGGCACAGCCCTCCGACACCTCCCAGAGGCTGACTGACGCCGAGTACGTATTCCCGCCGACCTGCACGGAAAAGCCGCTCGATCCGCTCGCCGTTGGCGCCACCGGGGGCGACAGAGCCTTGCCCGCTTTGAGGGTGCCGCGCCGACCGAAGACGTCGTAGTCGAAACGCAGCGGCGCGGGCTTTGCGGCGCCGTGCACGGCGGCAAACAGCTCGAGGTAGCCGACCAGCGCGTCGGCTTCCTCGGCCTCGCAGGCCGGCCCGCTCCCGCGTCCCGCATAGTCCACCGTGGTCCGAACGACCACGGTGCCCGCCCGCAAGTCGTATCCCGGAACGGCCGCGATGCTCACGACGCGCATGACGTTGGGTCGCTCGGCGCGATACGCGGCCCCGTCAAAGCCGCACACGGCCTCGACGGGCAGCTGGGTGTTCAGGGTCGCGTCCCCGTGGCGGATGACCTCCACCTCTACGCGCGTGTCGGCTGCGTTCACCTTGTTCGTGAGCCCCTTCGCCTTCGTCTTCGTGACCGTCGCATCCACATGCGCACGTTCCCGGGCGCGCTCGTCGACGAGACAGAGGGGGAGGAACACGCGTGCCAGCTGTTGCGCGGTGGTCGTCGACGGCGGCGAATCGAACGTGGCTGAAATGTCGAGACGGTTGTTGTTCCCTGGTAGGTGGAGGCGTTTGTCGTTGCGTGGTATCGCGCGTGTGGTCAGTCAGTCAGTCAGTCAGTCAGTCATACACCAAGGCGAGCGGTTTTCGTCTCCGAAAACCCTACGTATGCACGGGCGTACCGTCGACGGCCTTGACCACCAGCGAACCGTTTTGTGTGACTTTGAATCCGGATCCGGATCGAGGAAGAGCCAGCGATGGATCCTTGCCGTCGTCGTCGCCTCCTTGCCGTCGTCGTGTCGCCGTCTCTGCAGGAAACATGGCAGCGATATTCCCCAAGCATGCCCCGAGGGCCTGTCCCAGCGCGACGTCGTCGCCGACGCGGTGGCCGTGGTCGAAAGGAGGCATGTATTGTTAAAATTCAGCAGCCGGCCGGCTCGTCCGCGTCGCCTCGTGGCATGTACATTTCACTCAGGTATCCCAGGTGGTCGGCCAGACTGACGCAGATGGATCCAAACCCAAAGACGCTGCAAGCGCCGCGGTGACACCGGACGTCCTCCCCCGACCCATCGCAGACCCCGACGAGCGTGCGGCTAGGCACCACGTCCACCAGCCACACCTCGTGTGGGATGTGCGAGAACCCCATGTACATGGGCGGCAGGCTGGGAATCATATCCCTGTTGTGCGTGAATCGCACGTGCTGCGGAACAGTGTCCTTGAACCACGCTGCAAAGACGGCATTGCCCACGCGCGGCGATCCAAACGTCACCACGCGCACGTCGTCGATCCCCTCCACGAGCTTCATCTCCAGGGCGCAGAACGTCGCCAGCGCGGCGCCCAACGAATGCCCGCTAACGAACACCGTCGGCGTCACCTTCTCGGCGGCATCACGTTCCGATCCCCCCCCGATCGTGCCACTCCACAGACCACCAGTCATCGCCTCGAGTACACCGAATCCCGCCCCCCGTCCCCCTCCGCGCTCCCCGCCCCCCATCTCTGCCCGCCACTCGACGATCCCCCGCACCGCCTCCGACACGCCCCCGGCCAGAGACGAATCGTTATACGAATAGAAGAACCCACCGTGCACCAACGCTTCCGGCGGCATCCCCTCGTACGACAGCGATAGATCCGTCCGCCACGTCCGCATGTTCTCCACCCAATTATAATAGCTGTGTGAGTCGGTCCCCCTGAACGAAACCACGACCCCATCCAGCGCCTTGGACCACCCGACCACCCCCAGCAGATCCCAGCTCGGGTCCTCGATCAACGTCACCCTCTCCAGATCATCCAGACACCGGGAACAGTTCCAATTCACCAGATTCTCCGGCGTACAGTACGTCGCCGACACAAACTGGGACAACCGCCGCGCCACGTCCATGTCGAACTGGGCATCCCGCCCCCGCGCGGCCATCTCGTCCGCGTCGAGCATCCAGCTCAGGTCGTACGGAACGGCCGTGGCCGCGTCCGAGGTGTTGAACTCAAACCAGGGAACGGGAACGATATCGGCATCGGCAGTGTCCCCGTGCCGTGCCACGTAGTAGAAGTAGGAGAGGGTGACCAGAACAAGGGCGGCCACGACGGTCCCGGAGCGAATTCGAAATGGAGAACGGTCGGCCATCCTTTCTCGCCCTATACCGTGAATCAGCGCGTTCTCTCTCTCTCCCGCATGTGTCTTTCAGTATGTCGCCGACCAGGTCGTATCCGCCAGAGTAAAACACGTTTTTTTTTCCAATTTGGCAACTCTTTTTAAAGTTCCGAACGATCGTTCGGAAGCCCCCGGGGGCTCAAATATGACTAATATGACTAATTAGTCAATCCGACGACGACGACGTCCTCGCACCGACCGATCTTGAATGCGGATATTGGCCACAGGGCGAGTGGAAGTGAGCGTGTATGACGATGACCTCGACGAGGGAAAGTTTCTGGGCCCGATCCAACTCGCGAATCGCTTCGAGGCGTGTCGCCTTTCACATTCACCGACAACGAAAAATGCGT
>Ga0181582_10005551_pt1 | contig 10167 bp, 10 predicted proteins | sample 071ome_32_FD_132438 | JGI IMG/M metagenome (GOLD analysis project Ga0181582, IMG submission 132438) | Coastal salt marsh microbial communities from the Groves Creek Marsh, Skidaway Island, Georgia - 071405AT metaG (megahit assembly) | ecosystem: Environmental > Aquatic > Marine > Intertidal... | reverse complement strand
GTCATCGTCATCGTCATCGTCATGTCGGCCGCGATCAGGAACTGGATCAAGAGCCCGACGGGCCCGACGACGACACACTTTTGGGGCCCGGTCGCCAACTGGGGCTTTGTCGTGGCGGGGATCGCAGACAGTCAAAAGCCGGCCGAGCGAATCAGCCCCAACATGACTGCCGCGATGTGCATCTACAGCCTGTTGTTCATGCGCTTTGCGTGGGCCATCCAGCCCCGGAACTATATTCTCTTTGCTTGCCATGCCTCCAACGAAGCCGTGCAGCTCAACCAGATGCGGCGGTACGTAGAGTGGAAGGGCAGCGACGCCGGCAAAGCAGCCGAACGGATAGTGGCCGAGCAGGCATCGTTCGCAGCGAGCGCCGTGTCGGATGCCTCCTCCTCGAAGATAAAGTAGTCATCGTTGCTGATGTAAAGGGTAAAACTGATTACAGGCTTTCTTTAAGTCTGATGACCGATCAAGGCAAGGGCTCGCTGGCGTTGCCGAGACGGTTCACGTGGCAATACGAGTCCGTACCGTAGCCCTCCATGCTGATGATCTGCAGGTCGCCGCCAAAGTACCGCGCGTAGAGCCGGCTGATCGGCAGGCCGTACCCGTAGCCGGCTAACACGCTCGGGCTCTCGGCCGTGTCGTCGGCGTCCTGGAGCTCGTCCAGCGGGCTCCTCGCCGTCGTGTACAAGTACGTCCAGATCTTGCTCAGACCCGACCGCGCGATGCCACCGCCCTCGTCCGAGCACTTGATCGTGATATCCTCCTCTCCCTCGGCGATAATCACACGGATCGGAGGCGGCTCGCTGACTTCGTCCTCGAACCGGTCGTAGACGGCGCGGAGCGAGTTCTTGACCAGCTCGAACACGATGTGGTGGAGGTGCGAGGGAATATACGGGAACGTGAACTTGGGATCGCCGTAGACGACCACCTGCGGTGCGTCCCCCTTTTCCCGCATGCAGATCGCCCTCGCGTCGTCGATGGCGTGGGAGCAGACGACCAACGGCGAGCACTTGGTGTCGATGAGCCCGATGTGGCTCTCCTTTTGCGGCTCTTTCAGCGCAATGTGCTGCCCGATGAGCATACGAAGGCCGATACGCGACATGTAAAACCCGTCCAGGAACTGGTGGATGTCCGGCAGGTCTTTCAGCCCGATGGTGCTCGACAGCTCCCTCTTGAGCTCGGCGACGCCCATGGCCATGACGGGCACCACGTTCTGATGCCGCGAGTAGATGTTCCGCAGCAGCTCCGTGAACTTGACCTCATCCTCGACGTCCCGCACCTTGGGAAAATTCCGCAGGTCTTTGAACGAGTCGACGTACCAGTCCCGGACCTTGAGCACGTGCGGCTTGGCCGACAGCCCGTACGGCAGGTTCTCCAACTCGGCCACGCGGTGCGCTAATCGGACAGGCAGCTCGTTGTGCAGAAACTGAGCCGACAAGATCAGCTGCCGCTCGATCGGCTTGCTGCCAAAGTCGAGCATGTACTTGAGACTCACGCCCGTCTGTTTCCTCACCGCATTGGCGAAAATGTCGTCGACGAGCGCCTTTTCGAAGTTATCCCCGAGCCGCACGCCCTTTGGCGTCGCATATGCCGTCCTCAGTATCGAATTCGACAGACGGCTGATGGAAGCCATCTGCGCGTGAGACGAGGAGTCGACGACGGGGGTGAAGTGTCGTGGTGGAGGCTGGGGTGGAGGATGATGAAAATGTGTCGGGCCCACCACGTGGAGTCGCTCTACTGTCTATCGTCTATCGCTTCCTCTCGGCGCCATGTGATGATGACATGCAACAGGAGTCCGCGATGATGGTCGGTCGAGCGTAAAAATAGCGAGGGTTTTTGGTTGTTTTTGGTGTTTGGTTGGTTTCGGAGGAGAGGAGACCAATCGCACACCCAGCAGCAAGCAAGCGAGCGAATATTTTACAATTCACATCACACGACGACCCTCCAGGGACACGCCAACCCGCTCCACATCGGAATCACGACGTTCTCGCCGAATTCGTAGCTCTCGGGCACCGTCCACGCCTCCTTCACGAGCGTCACCGTGCCCTCGTTCCTCGGCAGCTTGTAAAAGTCCGGGCCGTTCAGGCTCGCAAAGCCCTCCAGCGCGTCGAGCTTTCCCGCCTGTTCGAAGGCGTGCGCATACAACGGAAGCGCCACCGGTGCACTGAAAATACCGGCGCAACCGCAGGCCGACTCTTTGGCGCCCTTTGGGTGCGGCGCGCTGTCAGTGCCCAGGAAAAACTTCTGGGTGTCGCTCATGGCCGCAGCGGCGACGGACTCGCGGTGGGTCTCTCGCTTCAAAATCGGCAGGCAGAACGCATGTGGCCGCAGGCCGCCCACGAAGAGCGAGTTCCTGTTCCACAGGATGTGCTGCGGGGTGATTGACGCGGCGACGTTCCGGGGCGCGCTCGCCACAAACTCCGCGGCCTGCTTGGTCGTGATGTGCTCCATGACCACGCGCAGGTCCGGGAGCGTGTCCAGCAGCGGCTTGAGGATCCGTTCGATGAAGACAGCCTCCCGGTCGAAAAAGTCGATCGACGGGTCCGTCACCTCCCCGTGCACCAGCAGCGGCATATCCACCTGGAGCATGCGTGTGTGTTTGTGTGTGAGTGACGTTCGTGTCCGTCGCGTGCGGACTGGTGACGACAAGATCTCGACCGAGATCTCATCCCCGGCGGCGACTGGACTTTTGAACGGGAAAAGACTTCCCACGGAGCACCCGAGTCGTCGTATCGCCTCTGAATGGAAACGCGACCACGTGAAGGGAAATCGTGGCGCGATTACGAAAGAGGCTTGCGGCTTGCGGCTTGTGTTCTTCTTGTCGATTGTCGATTGTCGCGTCTTGTATTCACGACGTACCGCCTCCATGGCCTTGAGCGTCTCGACGCACTTCTTCCAGTCGGTGACCCCGCTGTCGCTGTTGGTCGTGGCCCCGGCAGGGTACATCTTGAACGCCACGACGCCCCGCTCTTTCGCCTCCCGCACGTCCTCCGGCGTCGTATTGTCCGTCAGGTACATCGTCATCAGCGGCGTGAACGAGCCTCTGTACGCGTCTGGGACGGCCCCCTCTATCCGCTGCTTGTAGGCCATCGCCAACGCCGAGGTCGTGACCGGCGGCACCAAATTCGGCATGATGATCTGATACGACAGTGGCGGTCGCAGTTGTGGCGGTGAGGTGCGGTGAGGTGGCGGGGCAGAACCGGAGGAGGAGGTCGTCAGGGGCGACAGACGGCAGCAAGACGAACCGCACGGGCGAAAGTCGAGGCCGTGTGGGGCACCACGCTGGACAGCACAGACTCCCCGTCCCGCAGATGCAGGTGCCAGTCATCTGGCTTGGTGATTGTGAGCGTCGTGGAAGAAGAAGACGCCGCGAAGGCGGACGAATTCGAACGCAATGCACTGGCACTTTTCGTGAGCTCGAACGAGCGCCACGTGGGCCGATTGAGGGGCAACCGGGCCCGTGTGGCGACGACGACGGATGCCATGTTGACGGTTGATGGAGAGACTGATGGAAGTGAGCGAGGAGTTGCTTGTCTCTTGTTGTCTCTCGTTGTCTCTTGTTGTTGCCAGTCAGGCGGAAGGTGGGGGGGGCAACCCTCGAGGCAGGGGCGCAGGTCGGGCGGACGGGTTCGACGTCCGACAGGGAGGACTGGGACGTGACGAGGAGGCTACGTCACTGGCTGGCGGTCCCGTGCCGCCCGACACACACACCGACACACCGACACGCACGCCGTACGTCGGACGTCGGTCCGTGTCACGCGTTCTGACGCGAGGCCGGCAGGCTCTAGACCGACACGCCTGCTGGCTTCGGTCTCGCGGCCGTTGGAGGGCGTCTGCGACGACCTATCCCCCACCACTTCTCCAGCATCAGCAGGGCCGAGGTCTCCACAAATAAGAAGACGGAATCATGTTTGAGGCACGCCTGTCCGAAGCTGACGTTCTGAAGAAGGTATGTATGCGTGTGGGAATCCTCGTCGCCCCGTCGAGGGCTCGATCGGTGGGAATGTTTCCGAGCGGAATTTCAAATTCCTCCGGTCCAGTGCCGTCCCGGTGCTCGTGTCCGCCCCTTCTGCACCGGCCGACACACGGGAAGCATATACACGGGCCTGGTCGCGGCGCTTTGAAGCCTGCCCCGACCTCGAATTGCCCGAAATGGCCGCGAAACGAATTTCCCAAATTTGAACGATCGATCACGCGCGACCCCGCCCTCTCACGCCCTCGCGACGCGCGCAACACACACGTATAGGTCGTCGAGGCCATCAAGGACCTCATCGAGGATGCCAACTTTGAGTGCAACAGCACCGGCTTCAACCTCCAGGCCATGGACTCGTCCCACGTTTCCCTGGTCTCGCTCAACCTACGCTCGGTGGGTTTTTTGTTTTGGTGGTCCCGTGGTCCCGAGGCATCTGACACGGATGGAGACGAAGACGAAGGCGGCGCGTGGTGAGACGAGCCGTCACCGTCGTCATCGTCGTCGTCACCGTCGGCGGACGCGCTTCTCCCTCTCCTTCTCCCTCTCCCTCTCCTTCCTCTCACGCGTTGGCGCTTTTTTCCGTATCACTCGTTCTTCAGGACGCCTTCGAGCACTACCGCTGCGACCGCAATGTGTCCATGGGAATGAAGCTGGCCAACCTGTCCAAGGTCCTGAAGTGCGGGAACGCCTCGGACGCCGTCACCATGCGCAGCGAGGACGACGGAGACAGCATCTCCTTCGCCTTTGAGTCCAAGAACCAGGACCGTCTCGCCGAGTTCGACCTCAAGCTCATGGATATCGACTCCGAGCAGCTCGGAATCCCGGACTCTGAGTACGAGGTCACGATCGAGATGCCGTCCTCCGAGTTCAAGCGCATCTGCCAGGACTTGTCCACCATCGGCGACACCGTCAACATCTCGGCGCAGAAGGACCACGTCAAGTTCTCCGCCAGCGGAGACATCGGTACCGCCAACGTGATGATCAGGCCCCACACCGCTGCCGACTCTGAGGCCAAGACGAGCATCGAGATCTCCAGCCCGGTCGCCCAGGACTTTGCCCTCAGGTACATGAACTCGTTCGCCAAGGCGTCGCCGCTGAGCGACCAGGTGGTCATCAAGCTGAGCAACGAGCTCCCGGTCGTCGTGGAGTTTGTCATCGAGAGCGTCGGCAAGCTCGGGTTCTTCCTTGCACCGAAGATCGAAGAGGATATGGAGGCCTAGGCGACGGAGGCAGGTAGGTGTGGGCGTTGGTGACTGTAAAAGTTCGACTGAGCGTACCGGAGATCCGGGAGAGATCTGGGTCCGGTTTCGGAGGAAAATCAAACACGTCACACCTCGGACACAGAATTTTACGCGAACCTTCCACATAGGTTTCCTCTCTTGTCGTTATGGTGTCTGTGTTGACTGACGGAGCCCCGTTGGGGCCCGTCGTCTTGCCCGACAGCTTCGTGAGCGCCCTCATCCCGCTCAGTGCGTGTTTGGGAATCGCGTTCGCGGTCTTCCTCTGGTACAGAGTTTCCGAGATCTCCGTGAGGGGATTCAGTTCCCGCAACGGTGGCAGGGAGTACCTGCTGGAAGAGGAGCAAGGGGCCGAGAGCGAGGTATGATGACTGAAATCGGTGGAACCCCCTGATCTTCCGGTGCTGTGTCCCGACCTCCGTCGGACACGTCGGTGCGCTGTAACGCGTGCGCGTCCCGCGTGTCGTCTCTCGCGTGTCGCGTGTCGTCTCTCGCGTGTCGCGTGTCGTCTCTCGCGTCCCGCGTCTTGTGCGGGCGATCACCATGGGCCGGCTGGCCCCCCCACCCCCCACCCCACCCTCCGCTCACTCCGTACCGTACCGCACCGTGCAATTCATTCGTATAATAGATCGAGGAAAAGGCCGCGGAGCTCCAGGAGGCGATCCGCGAGGGTGCCAACTCGTTCCTCTTCACCGAGTACAAGTATGTCTCGATCTTCATGATTCTCTTCTCCGGAATCATCTTCGTCCTGCTCTCGTCAGAGGACGGGTTCTCTTCCACGTGGACTAAGGACGCTTCCGGCGTGCTGCGCGCGCCGGGGCTGTACAACGGAGCCTTTTCGACGCTTGCCTTTCTGATTGGCGCCGCCACGTCCATCCTCTCGGGCTATCTGGGGATGAACATTGCGACGTATGCCAACGCTCGTACCGCGCTAGAGGCCCGTAAGGGCGTGGCGCCGGCGTTCATGGCGGCGTTCAGGTCCGGGGCCGTGATGGGCTTTTTGCTGGCCGGCAACGCCCTGCTGGTGCTCTACGTCGTCATCATCATGTATCGCAAGGTGTATGGGGACGACTGGGAGGGAATGTACGAGGCCATCACGGGGTACGGACTGGGTGGGTCGTCGATTGCGCTGTTCGGGCGCGTCGGTGGCGGCATCTACACCAAGGCGGCGGACGTCGGCGCCGACCTCGTCGGCAAGGTCGAGAAGGACATCCCCGAGGACGATCCCCGCAACCCGGCCGTCATCGCTGACAACGTCGGTACGTCGTCTTGTTGTCTTCGTCGTGTTCTCGTTGCTGTTGCTGTTTCGATCGATCGACGGATCGATTGACGGACCGATGGATCGCGACCGATTTCTCGTTCCGCTCCCGCTCCTTCTTCTTCTTTATCAGCTTTCTCTCACACGGGTTGTCACGCCGAAAACCGCGACTGCGACTGTAGGAGACAACGTCGGAGACATTGCCGGCATGGGCGCGGACCTCTTTGGTTCGTTTGCCGAGGCCACCTGCGCGGCGCTGGTCGTGTCTTCCGTCTCGTCGCTCGGCGCCGGCCACTCGTGGGTCGGCATGTGCTACCCGATGATGATCACCGCCGTCGGAATCCTCGTCTGCATCGGTGTCACGCTCGTGGCCACCGATTTCAACCCGGCCAAGACGCTGGACGACATCGAGTCGACGCTCAAGTACCAGCTGATCCTGTCCACGGCGATCATGACGCCGGTCGCCTACCTGTTGACGATGACGGCACTGCCGGCCGAGTTCACCGGGCTGTTTGCCGACTCGACGATCGTCGCCAAGAACTGGCACATCTTTGTGTGCGTGGCGAGCGGCATTTGGGGCGGGCTCATCATCGGGCTCGTCACCGAGTACTACACGTCCAACACGTACGAGCCCGTCCAGGACGTGGCCGACTCGTGCAGGACTGGTGCGGCGACCGACATCATCTTTGGGCTTGCGCTCGGCTACAAGTCGACTATCGTGCCCTGCTTCATGATTGCCATCTGCATCTTTACCGGATTCACCCTCGGTGGCATGTACGGTACGGTATTCTCTCTCTGTCTCTCTCTATCTCTCTATCTCGATGTTTCTGACCACCGCCCCACTTCAAACTGCAGGAATTGCCTGCGCCGCGCTGGGCATGCTCTCGACGCTGGCGACCTGCCTGGCCATCGACGCGTACGGTCCCATCTCGGACAACGCCGGTGGCATCGCCGAGATGGCCGCCATGGGGGAGGACATCCGCGAGCGCACCGATGCCCTCGACGCGGCCGGCAACACCACCGCGGCGATCGGCAAGGGCTTTGCAATCGGATCGGCGGCGCTCGTGTCGCTCGCTTTGTTCGGTGCCTACATCACCAGGGCCGGCGTCGACGTCGCCCACTCGTCCATCCTCGACCCCAAGATTTTCTCCGGACTGCTGGTCGGCGCCATGCTCCCGTACTGGTTCTCGGCGATGACCATGAAGTCGGTCGGATCGGCCGCCCTGGCCATGGTCGAGGAGGTGCGCCACCAGTTTGCCACCATCCAAGGGCTGATGGAGGGCACCGGACGCCCCAACTACAAGCGCTGCGTGGAGATTTCCACCGCCGCCTCGCTGTCTGAGATGATCCCGCCGGGTTGCCTCGTCATGGGAACCCCGGTCATTGTGGGCACCCTGTTTGGCGTGCAGGCGCTGACGGGCGTCCTCGCCGGCGCCCTCGTCAGCGGCGTCCAGATGGCAATCTCCATGTCCAACACGGGAGGCGCCTGGGATAACGCCAAGAAGTACATCGAGGCCGGCAACTCGGTACGACGTTGATGACGATATTTTCCCGGCGAACGAACGAGCGCGTAGCGCGAGTGAGAGAGTCAGAAGGGGGGCCGGCGGCCGAGGCCAGTACACTTTCGCGCAGTCGCTCAGTCGCCCAGTCGCCCAGTCGCGCGCCAGCTCACACGGCAATAACTCGAAATCTTCAATCACAGGAGCACGCCAGGAGCCTCGGCGGCAAGGGTTCCGACGCGCACAAGGCTGCCGTTATCGGGGACACGGTCGGCGACCCGCTCAAGGACACCTCGGGACCCAGTCTGAACATTCTGATCAAGCTCATGGCTGTCGAGAGCCTGGTGTTTGCGCCCTTCTTCCTGGCGCACACGAGGGACGGCATCCTCTTTGGCGGATGGACGTAGGTCGACGTACGGACGTAGCAGATGAATAAACCCGTGTAGGTCTGTCTGTCTCAGAGACGATGAAAACGATGAAGACGATGAAGACGATGAAGAGTAGATGAAGAGTAGATGAAGAGCCACAACTGTTCAACCACGACGACCTTTGTAACGGTCCATCCACTCCAATGTTCATCTCCTTCCACCGTTTACAACAACACACACCTCAACAAATCTACTATGTCTACAAATCCCGTTCCCTCCTCCATATCCTCCAAACCAATCAGTGCCTCATGGCGGTGGCAAAGTTCGTCAGCATGTTGTGGTGCACCGGGTCGGCGAGGTGGTCGCACAGGTTCTTGAACGGTCCCTCCTGGGTCATCGTGGCCTGGGCGCCGTATCCGAACATCGCGAGCATAGCAAGGCGCCCGTTCTTGATCTCCTTGAGCTTCAGGGTGTTCATGTCGGCCTCGGTCTTTCCGAGGTTGAACATGTTGAAGAACTGGCCTCCCGGGTAGGCCGGGTTGCCGGATCCTCCAAAGGCGTTCTCCATGCCCAGGAAGTACTGGTTCTTCTGCGATCCCGGGTACCTGAAGTCCTGGTAGCGCTTGAGCTCGGCAAACTGCATCATGACCACCTCGACGAAGAACAGGGTGTACGGGTCCACCCAGTACTTGTCGTAGGACCCGGCCGGCGGGATGACGCCCGACTTGAACCAGATGGCCTCATCGCCGGTCTGCGGGATGACGCCCATGGCGGAGAGCACCTCCGGTGCGATGCATCCGGCGGCTCCCAGCATGGCCCAGCGTCCGTGGATGACCTCGGTGTACGCGAGCCACTCCGGGGTCACGAAACCGCCGGCTCCCTCCGGGTCGGACATGCCGAGCGGGTCGAATCCGTAGTCTCCCGGCAGGGATCCGTTCAGGTAGCTCAGCGACTGCTCGGAGGCAAAGTTGGCGTAGAGCCCTCCCTGCTTCTGCACGCGCTCGGCGGCCTATCAGGTGTTGGGGTATTGAAGGGGTAGTGAGTAGTGAGTCGTGAGTAGACCGTAGTCGTCAGGAGCGAGGTGCGCGCAGGGAGGCCTCCTGATGGGTGCGAGGCGCGGGGACGGGAGGACGGGCGCAGCTGAGGCCCGGGAGGGGTGGACGTCACCCCGGCCTTCATCCGACGAGGATGGGCTTCTCGCAGGGAGGGGTGGACGGGAGCGCCGCTCCCCCGCTCCCCCGCTCGCCCGCTCCCCTCTATCTCTATCCTTCACCAGCCCGAATCGTATCGGCGGTGTGAACCACCTCCACGCCGTCGTCGTCGTCCCCCGACCGCCCCCTTCCCTTCAATCTCCCATCGGAACACAGATCCACGAGTACAGGGCCGGGCGGCCGCGGATGCCCCCGGGAAAGCCCAGTACCAGCGGGGACGCTGCGTATAAATCAAAATCGAGGCCAAATCTCGTACCTTGGCGAGGTCGGTGGTCTCCGCACGGACGACCTGCGAGGTCCTTCCCTTCTTGGAGGACACGGCCGCGGTGCGGGCCAGCGCAGTCTGAGACAGAGAAATCTGCGGCATCGACGGACGTCGGGCAGTGAGCGGGGATTCGAGCGCCATTTCCGGGCGACGGGAGGGCCTGCGAGCGGAGAGACGACGCACCGTGCTCAACATTGTGACGAGACGTATGTTAATTGGATTAGAGGAGGGGAGGCTTCGACGTACGCGATGAAGGGGAAGGCGTTTTATCCCCAGCGGATCCTCAGATCGATCGATCGATCGATTTCGGACCCATGGGTGGGTGAATGAACTGAGCTCGAACTGAGCTCGAACT
>Ga0181582_10005550_pt1 | contig 10169 bp, 4 predicted proteins | sample 071ome_32_FD_132438 | JGI IMG/M metagenome (GOLD analysis project Ga0181582, IMG submission 132438) | Coastal salt marsh microbial communities from the Groves Creek Marsh, Skidaway Island, Georgia - 071405AT metaG (megahit assembly) | ecosystem: Environmental > Aquatic > Marine > Intertidal zone... | reverse complement strand
CGTGGGGCGGGGGGGGGGGGGGGGCCGGGGGGGGGGGGGGGGGGCGGGGGGGGGGGTGGCGCCGGCCCGGGGGGGGGGGGGGGGGGGGGGGGGATAGCTCCCGCTCGCCGTGCCGTGTGAAGGACGCCGGACCGGCGCGGGCCCGCCAGACGCGGGCGCGGCGGGGGGCCCCTCCGGGGGCCCGGCGCGCCGCGCCGCTCCTCCGCCCCGGGGCGCGCGGGCCGCCGCCACACGCCGCTCTTCCCGGGAGAGCGATCGCTGATGCTCGGGAGCGCGGGCCGGGGCGGTTTTTTCCTCAGCCCGAGTAAGGTTGGGAAGATGGGCCCCCCCGCCGACGGGGTCAAGCGGATTACGCTGGTGAGCCCCGCCCGCGCGGGGAACGTCGGGCGCCGGGGGCGGGGGCGGCCAGCGCGCGCCGGGTCCCGACGGCCCCGCGCCGAATCGCGCCCCGGTTTCCCGGGGCCACGAGCCCGCCCGCCCCCGGGAGGGAGCGCCCGCCCCGCGCCGCCCCCGCAGATCCGGCACGGCCAGGGGTTCCACAACGTCGCGGGGGAGCAGGACTTCAACAGCTACCGGAGCGAGGAGTTCCTGGACGCCCACCTCACCGAGGTCGGGTGGAAGCAGGCGCTCGGCCTCCGGGAGGCCCTGCGGGGGGCCGGGGCGGCGCCCGACCTGGTGGTGGTGTCGCCCCTGACGCGCACGCTGGAGACGGCCGCGGGGTGCCTGGGGGGCGCGGCGCTGGGCGGGGGCGCGGGGGCGGCGGGGGCGCTGATGCTGGCGCAGGCGGGGGAGGAGGGCCGCCGGACGGCCTGCCCCGGGTTCCTCCCCGGGGCGGCCCCCTTCCTCGCGCACGAGTACTGCCGCGAGGGCCACGGGCGGCACCCGTGCGACCGGCGCTCCCCGCTCCGCGTGGTCCGCCCCCGCTTCCCCGGCGTCGCCGAGTGGGCCGTCGAGACGGACGAGGACACGTGGTTCGACCCCGCCGTCCGCGAGTCGCCCGAGCACCTCGTGCGGCGGGCGACGGCCTTCCTGGCGTGGCTGCGGGCGCGGGGCGAGGCGCACATCGCCGTGGTGTCCCACGCCGAGTTCCTCGGGGCCCTGTGCTACGTCCTCGGCCACATGGCCGCCTCCCAGCGCGACCGCGACGAGGTGACCCTCTCCTTCAAGAACTGCGAGATGCGGACCGTCGAGATCCGCGGCGACCCGGCCCACCCGGGGCACGGCGTCATGCGGCCCACGGGGCTCAAGTTCCCGGGGGGGTCCGGGGCGGCGCGGGAGGGCCCCGTGCCGTGGCCCGCGCAGGCGCCCGCCGCGGCGCCCGTGTGAGGGGGCTCCGAACCGCGAGGGGGCCGTGTTCAAGTTCAGTTCCCTGGCCCCGCCCCTCGGGCCCCGCCCCTCGGGCCCCGCCCGTCGCCCCCCCCGCCCCCCCCCCCCCCCCCCCCTCCCCCCACCACGCGCCCCGCGGTCCCCTAGACGGCCGTGTCGATGTCGAAGAGGAACTTGAGGTCGTCGAGGGAGGGGGCCCCGTCGGCGCCGGAGCACCCGTCGGCGGCCATGGCCTCGGTGCCCTCGAGGGCGGCCTTGGCGAGGTCGACCTTGCGCTCCTGGAGCTTCACGATCTTCTCCTCCACGCTGCCCTTGACGACGAGGCGGGTGACGTGCACGGGGCGCTGCTGCCCGATGCGGTGGGCGCGGTCGATGGCCTGCTCCTCGACCGTGGGGTTGAACCAGGGGTCGAGGAGGACGACGTGGTTGGCGCACGTGAGGTTGAGCCCGAGGGCGGCGGCCTTGAGCGACATGAGCATCACCTCCACGCCGGGGCACGTCCGGAAGTCCTTGAGCGCCCGCTCCCGCGCCGCCACCGACATGGTCCCGTCCAGCCGGCGGTACGACACCCCGGCGCGCCGCAGGGGGATCTCCACGAGGTCCAGCATGGTCGTCCACTGGCTGAAGACGATGGCCTTGCTCACCTGCCGGGCGCCCTCGCCGCCGCCGGCCGCCGCGTCCAGGGCGGCGCCGGCCGCGGGGGGCGGCGGGGGGAGCTTGCGCATGGCCCCGGCGAGGCGGCCGGCGCTCTTGGCGCGCGGGACGGGCCGCGCGGCGCCCCCCGCGGGGGCGCCCCGGCCCCCGCTCGGGCCCCCGGCCGCCTCGCCGGCGGCCCGGTCGGCGGCCGCGCCCCCCATGTTCTCGGCGTGGATGCGCTTCACGATCCCCATGAGCTCCCGGATCTTGGCCGACGGCTCGAAGTGCGGGAGCCCCCCCGCGCACGTGGGCGCCCCCGGGGCCGCGGCCTTCCCGTCCTCCCCGCCCGCCCCCGCCCCCGCGCCCGCGCCCGCGGCGGGGGGCGAGAAGTCCACGTTGGCGCCCGCCGCGGCCAGGGACGTGATGGAGAAGAGGTCGGAGGGGCGGAGCGGGGTGCCGCAGAGCGGGCACTCGAACGACGCGTCCGAGCCGTTCACCCCGCCCAGGGACGTGGCCGCGCACTGCTGGCAGAAGACGTGCGAGCAGCGCCCCACCCGCGCGTCCTCGGGCATGTCGCTGCAGCACGCGCACTGGCTGAGGCCGCCCCGGAGGACGCGGGCCATGCGGTCCCGCTCGGGCTCCCCGAGCCGCCGGGCCGCCTTCACCTCGGCCTGCGCCCCGGCGTCGGCGCCCTTGCTCCGCCGCAGGTGCGCCGGGGGGTTGGCCAGCCACGGGTGGTTGCAGCACTGGCGCAGCCGGAGCATGAGCAGGAGCATGTTGACGTACGCCTTGCTCCCGCCCTGCAGGTGCCCCTGGACCTCCTTCTTCGACGCCTCCATGATGGCCTGGAAGCGCTCCTTCTCCTCCCGGCTCGGCTCGCAGTACACCTTCTCCAGCAGCCGGGGCGGCAGCGGCACGATCGGCTTCCCGTTGATCTGCGTCGCCTTGGTGCGCCGCATCACCACCCCCCGCAGGATGGTCGCCAGCCTCTTCATCCCCGTGGCCTGGTCCTCCGAGATGGGGTCCTTCACCATCAGCTTGAACTTGGCCGGGTCGCTGTAGGGCTCGAAGTGCAGGAACGCGAAGAAGCTCTGCGGGGGGGCGCCGGCGGGGGGGCGCGCGTGGGGCGACGGCGGCGTCGCGGGGCCGCGCGGAGGGGGCGGGGCGGACGCCGGGGGGGGGACGCCGGGAGGGGGGGCGGACGCGGGGCGCACCTGGAGCTCGTCGATGGAGTTCTGGACGGGGGTCCCGGACAGGCACCAGCGGTACTCGGCGTGGAGGGCCAGGGCGGCCTGGCAGACGAGGGTGCGCGAGTTCTTGATGAGCTGCGCCTCGTCGAGGATGACGCGGAACCACTGGAGGCAGAAGAGCGGGTCGGCGGCGCGCTGGCGCTGCTGGGCGAGGATCGAGTAGGTGGTGATGACGAGGTCGTAGCGGGCGAGCTGGCGCTCGTCCTGGACGCGGCTGGAGCCGTGGTAGATGTAGGCCGAGAGGCCGGCCCCGGCGGCCACCTTGTCCTTGAACTCCTGGAGCCACTGCTGGAGCACCGTGGTGGGGCAGACGACGAGGGTGCCCCCGCGGCGGCGCTGGGAGGCGTTCGCGTCGGGTGCGACCGACGCGACCTCGGCGTTGGCGAAGTTCGGGCGCACCGAGGCCGCGGAGGGGGACCTCGCGAGGTTCCCCGCCTTGAGCCCCTCGCCGCTCTCCTCGGACGCGTTCCGGTCCAGCCCGGGCTTGGTGAGGAGCTCGGGGGTGCGGGCCAGGGAGACGGACCGGGTGGGCGCCCCGCCGACGCCCCCGGACGACGGATCCGGGGACGCGTCCTCGCAGTCGCTGTGGCCAGGCGTGGCCAGCCCCCCCCGGTTGCCGCCCGCGCCGTTGAGCGGGCCGCGCCCGTCCTTCCAGTTCTCCGGCGGGCGGTGGGTCACGATGACCGAGAGCGCCGCGACGGTCTTGCCCAGGCCCTGGTCGTCGGCGAGTATCCCCCCCCTGCGGCGCGCGGAGGGAATTACCGCCTTTTTGGTGGCTTCGGGAAAAGGGCAGGGTGGGCCGCGCGGCGCCGCCGGACCGGCGTCCTTGGAGCCCCCTGCGATCGGAGGCCCTCCTTCCGCCAGAAATACCCAGGGTCGGGGGGCGACACCTCACCTCGGCACCCCCGCCGTGATGCGGGCCTCGCGCTTCACCATCCAGGCGAGAGAAGCACGCTGGTGGGGGAGGAGGGAGAGCGTCATGGACCCCGCGGGGGGATCCAGCTCCTCCCCGTCGAACACCTCGGTCGAATCGAGCACCGCCTGCAGGGCCCTGCGCTTCTCGTCGTCCATGGCGGACCCGGAGAGCCCGCTCCTCTTGGCAGAGGGCCCCTCCCTCCCGGAGGACTCGGCGTGCCCGTGCGACAGGGAGCGCGCGGTGTGCGCCTCGACGCCTCCCTCCCCGTCCCCACGGACGCGCTTGGTCCCGCGCCCGGGCATCGGAGAGACGAGGGAAGCCATCGCCTCTGCACACCGGGCCACAGACCCTGCTACCTCTCGCTACGTGTGTCCTGTCTACTCTCGATCTAATAAGCTCGTTCCCTAAATCCCTTCTACGACAAACGGTTCTGCAGAGGGGGGGCGGGGGGGCGACCCCAAGAGGCGGGGGCGCCACGCCGCAAGTTGCCCAAGAAAGGGGTGTTTCGAGCACGACCCCCGCGCCGCGGGGGAGACTTCTCGGGCGGGTGCGATCCAGGGCGGGGGGACTCGGGGTTCGGACCCCGCCTGGCCATGCCCCGCCCGTTGGATGTCGGCCGCCGGGGCCGGAAGGGCCGGGGGGGGACGGGGGGGCAAGATCTGGGGGGGCAGGGTGGGAGACCAAGGGGTGGGGGTGGTGGCGCTCCTCTGCGGCGTGGGGGTGGTGGCGCTTCTCTGCGGCGTTCGAGACGGAGGAGAAGGCGGCGGAGCACGCTCGGCGTCGCTTCAGGACTGTTTCAAGGCGTCGCCAGGGGCGGGCCCGAGGCCCCGCCGCCCCCCGGCCGGGACCGGGCCGGTCACAGCCCGAACATCGGCACGGGGGCCTCGCGCGGCTTGATGCTGCCCACGCCGACCCGCGCCTGGCGCCCCCCGAGCTTCTTCTTCCGCGGCCCGTCGGCCCAGGGGTCGACTTCGCCGCCGTAGAGGTCCGAGCGCCCGGCCGGCGCGGGGGGCGCGGCCGGGGCGCCGCCGTCGTCGCCGGGCGCGCGGGGGCGGCGCGGGGAGCTGACGGGGCGCTGCCGGGACGGGCTCCGCCGGGCGCTGGGGACCACGGACTGCCCCCCGCCCCGGGCGCCGTCGGGGCCGCCGTAGTTGGGCTTGGAGAACTGCGCCCGGGGCTCCCCCCGGGCGGCGATGTGCCCCGGCACGCGGGGCAGGCTCACGTCCGCCTGCATCCCGATGTCCCCGAGGATCTCCTCGTCCTCCGCCATGGCCCGCGGGGCCATGGGCAGCGCCTGCCGGCGGTCCAGCCTCCGCTCCGTCCACTGCGTGGCCCCCTTGACCCGCTTGTCGAGCTCCAGCATGGCCGGGGGGATGGTCCGCGGGATGCCGTGGCGCACGCGGTGCTCCGGGGCCTCCTCCTCGAAGTCCACGTTGGGCGGCAGGGGCGGGATCAGCAGCCCCGGGAAGGAGGCCTGCAGGCCGCGGATCACCAGGGTGCCGCGGTCGTCCACCGCCCAGCTGCCCCACCCGGCGCCCAGGCTGACCCGGAACACGCCGTACTTGTCCACCTCGGGGATCGTCGGGGCGATGCGGTCCACCAGCTTGACCAGCGGGTTGTCCATCAGCCGCGGGTCGAAGACGTCGCTCACGTCGGAGCCCGCGCTCGGAAGCCTCTCCGCCTCCTCCGCCGCCGCCTCCTCCGCCGCCCTCCTCGCCGCCTCGGCCTCCTCCGCCGCCGCCTCCGCCGCCGCCCTCCTCGCCGCCTCGGCCGCCGCCGCCTCCTCCGCCGCCCTCCTCGCCGCCTCGGCCGCCGCGGCCTCCTTCTCCCTGGCCGCGGCCACGGCCGCCTCCGCCTCGGCCTTCGCCGCCGCGACGGCCGCCTCCGCCTCGGTCTTGGCCGCCGCGACGGCCGCCTCGGCCTCCACCCGGGCCGCGGCGATGGCCGCCTCGGCCTTCTCTCGCGCCGCCGCCATGGCCGCGTCCGCCCGGGCTGCCGCCTCGGCCCTCTGCGCCTCCCCCGCCGCCGCCCCCGCCGCCTCGGCCGCGGCGACCGAGGCCTCCGCCTCGGCCCTGGCTGCCGCCACCGCCGCCTCCGCCTTCGCCACCGCCTCCTCGGCCTCGGCCTCCGCCGCGGCCACCGCCGCGTCCGCGTCCGCCCGGGCCGCTGCCACCGCTGTCTCCGCCTCGGACACCGCCGTCTCCGCCTGCGCCTCCGCCTTCGCCACCGCCGCCTCGGCCTCGGCCTTCGCCGCGGCCACCGCCGCCTCCGCGTCCGCCCGGGCCGCGGCGACCGCCGCCTCCGCCGCCGCCTCCCTGGCAGCGGCCGCCTCCCTGGCGGTCTCTGCCTCGGAGGGGTCCCTCTGGGGGAAGAGCTCGTGCTGGTCCTCGATCTCCCTCCTCTCGAGGGCCCGCTGCGACTCCCTGCGCAGGTCCGCCGCGCGGGGGTGGGGCGGGGTGACGGTGCGGGGGCGCGCCGGGTCCCAGGCGGCCAGGCCGCCGGCAGCTCCCGACACCTCCCCGTCCCGGGCGGGGGAGGCCCTCCGCGCCGCCCGCTCCCCGATCCCGTGGTTCATGTCCCTGCCCTCGATCAGGTTCCGCAGCTGCGCGTCCGACAGCTTCGAGAGCGGGTCGTCGGCCATGGCCTGCAGGTACACGGCGTCCTCGTCCGCGGTGCCGCTGGGGGGGGCGCCTGGCTTGTGGCGCCCCTCGAGGACCTCGGCGGCGCGCTTTTTCATGAGGCTCGCGATGGGGCCCCCGCTCTCCTCGATCTCGGCCAGCTCCCTCTCCGCGGCGAGCTTGGCGCCCGTCCGGATCGCCGGCCCCGGGGATCCCTCGCGCTCCTCCAGCGGCGAGCGGTGCGAGTAGCCGCCCTCGTCGTCGTCCGGGAGGATGCCCGGGCTCGCGGCCACGGCGCGGAGCGTGTCCACCTTGCTGTCCATCACCTTCTCGAGCAGCTCCTTGTACTTCCTCGCCATGGCCTCCATCCCGCTCGACTTGATCCGCCACAGCTTGCGGATCAGCTTGTCCGCGAGGGCCTCCTTGGCCATGCGCAGCATGCGCTCCGCGGCCAGCGTCTGCTGGGCGTGGGCCTGGGACACGGACAGCTCCTCGGCGCGCTGCTCGGCCGCGTCGGCGCGCGCCTTCTCGGAGTCGGCCCGCGCAGCGGCGGCGGCCAGGTCGGCGGCGAGCGAGTGCTTCTCCTCCGCCAGGCGGGTGGCGTCCGTGCCGGTGCTCTCTGCCGTCTCCTCCAGGGCCGCGGCCCGGGCCGTCACGGCCCGGAACTCCCGCTGCAGCGCCGCGTGGTCCTCCTGCAGCTGGAGCAGGCTCGCCTGCGCCTTGCGCAGCCCCGCCAGCGCCCCCTCCAGCTCCGCGACGCTCGCCTCGGCCACCCGCCGCAGCTCCCGCTCCGCCTCCAGCTCGCCTTCGAGGCCCGAGGCCACCACGCGCAGCTCGCTCATCTCCCTCTCGTGCCGCGCGGCCTCCTCCCGCGCGGCTTCCTCGCGCTCTTGGACCTTCTGCCGCGAAGCCACCAGGTCCGCCTCGGCCTTGTTCACCTTGGCCGTGAGCCTCTCCCGCTCGCTGTAGAGCTCCTTCTCCGCCCGGGCTATGCGCTCGGCGGCCGACGCGAGCTGCGAGTCCTTCATGCGCACCAGCCGCACGGCCTGCGCGAGCACCCCCCGCACCGCGCCCTCGCACCACGCCTCCACCTGGCCCCGCTCCTCCGCGACGCTCTGGCGCAGCGAGGCCGACAGGTCCCGCAGCGCCTGCACCTCGGCGTCCCTGGCGTCCGCCAGGTCCTGACCGTGGAGGCGCAGCCGCTTGACCCACTTGCCCACCTGCGCGTCCTTCTTCAGGAGCGCCTTCTCGAACCCCCGGGTCAGGTCCCTCTGCCCCGGGCCCAGCTCCTTCACCAGCGCCGTCACCTGCTCCATCTCGAGCCTCTGGGCCTCGTGCGCCTTCTCCGCGCGGAGCCTCGCCAGCTCCGCCTCCTCCTTGGCCGCACGGGCGGCCCGGAGGTCCCCCTGCGCGGCCGTGAGCCTCCCCAGCGCGTCGTCGAGGTCGGCCAGCGCCCGGGCCTTGCCCTCGTTCGACAGCGCCAGCTGGGACTCGAGCTCCGCCACGTGCGCCGCGGCGTGGCGCGCGTCGGCCGTCTGCGCCGCCAGCTCGGCGTCCACCTGGGACAGCTGCCCGCCCATGCGCTCCAGGGCCTCCTCCCGCGCCCCGATCAGGCACTCCTGGGCCCGCAGGCGGTCCCCGAGGAGCCCGACCTCCTGCCCCCGCCCCTCCACCTCGGCCTCCAGCGCCGCCGCGCGCTCCCGCGCCCCGCGGTGCGCCCCCACCTCGCGCTCGTGCTCGGCGCTCAGCTCCTCCCACCGCGCCAGCGCCTTGCGCAGCCGGTGGCTCAGCTCCGCCACCCGCGTCGGCAGCCGGTTCAGCCCCGACACCTGGTCCTGGCGGTCCTGGAGCCACTGGATGTCCCCCCACACGGCCACCACCCCGCCCAGGTCCCGCCGCGCCGCGTCCAGCTCCTCGGCCATCATCCGCGCGTGCGCGCGGAGGCGGTCGTTGTCCCGCGACAGGAGGTCCATCTCCCGCTGGCGCTCGGCCGCCGCGCGGCTCTGGCGCCGCGCGGCCCCCGCCCCGCCCTCCCCGCCCTCCCCCGGCCCCCCCTCGCCGCTGTCCCCGCCCTCCTCGCCCATCCCCCGCACGGCCTCGCCCGCCGCCGCCGCGTGCAGGGCCAGCCGGTCCGCCATGGACTCGAGCACCCCCGCGGCCGCGTCGTACGCCTGCCCGTGCGGCCGGCCCCGCAGCTGGTAGAGGACGTGGTGCAGGAAGGCCAGCCACAGCTTGGGGACGAACTCGGCCGCGCCCACCCCCGCCGCGCTCCCCAGCTCCATGAGGTGCTCGAGGCTCCCCAGCCCCAGCGCCTGCTGGGCGGCGAGGAGGGTGCCCATCCAGGCCTCGGCGGTGCTCGTGAGCGCCCGCGCGTCGAGGCCGCGGCCCAGCCCCGCCAGCGCCACGTTGAGGCGGTCCACCGCGGTCGACGGCAGCCCCAGGGCCCGCAGCTCGGCCTCCGAGAGGAAGGCCCGGACGTCCGGGTAGGCGAGCCCCGGCGCGTCCGGCCCGCCGCGGCCCGCGCCGTCGCCGCCGGCCAGGAACGCCGTGGCGGTCCGGGTCCCCGCCAGCGGCTCCAGCACGGGCGGCTGCTTGATCGGCGGCACCTCCTGCGCCAGCCACGCCGGGGAGTAGCGCCGGTCGGGCACCTGGGCCACCGCCTGCAGGCTCATCGGCGGCACCCGCCCCAGCCGCGCGGGCTCCAGCGACTGCGGGCCCAGGGCCCTCGAGGCCTGCGGGCCCCACGTCTGGCTCAGGGTGGGGGTGCCTGCGGGCGGGGTGTGTGGGTGGGGGGGGGAGGCGTCGCCGGGGGCAGGGGCCGGGGGCCGGGGCGGGGGGCTGGGAGGGGGGGCGGGCGCCGCGGGGGGGGCAGGCGCCTTGGGGGGGGCGCAGGGCGCACCTTCTCCGCCGTCTGCGGCGCGGCTGCTCCTCAGCGTCGACATCACCGTCAGTCCCCTGCTAGGAGCCCGGAGGTCCTGCCCCCCCTCGAACCGTGGGAGCTCCGTCGGGCGCGTCACGTCGCCGCGGAAATCCTGCGAGCGAGGGGGCGGGGGAACATCTCGGGCGGGTATCCCGACGCCAGACCACCCTCCCCGGCGTCCGACGGTGGTATGCGGTGCATCTCGAAAACTTCTCTCGTCGAGGAGCGGCTCCGAGCCGAAATCGCCAGGTCTCGCCGGCGGGTTGGCGTGGGGAGGGAGCTCCATGCCGGAGGGGCAGGCATGCACGCCCCCCGCCCGCCCCCTCGCGCCTCCTGGCGCCGTGAATTCCCGCCTCCGGCTCTCTCCACGATTGATGTCCCCTGAAACCCGCTCCTTACTCCCCATCGTGGGCGGACGGGGCTGCGGGAGGCACTCGTGACCCTCACCTCCAGCCTCGCGAGGGGCGTCGCCGTGTACCCCAGCCCCTTCCGCCCGGGTGACG
>Ga0181582_10005540_pt1 | contig 10180 bp, 16 predicted proteins | sample 071ome_32_FD_132438 | JGI IMG/M metagenome (GOLD analysis project Ga0181582, IMG submission 132438) | Coastal salt marsh microbial communities from the Groves Creek Marsh, Skidaway Island, Georgia - 071405AT metaG (megahit assembly) | ecosystem: Environmental > Aquatic > Marine > Intertidal... | reverse complement strand
TCAGTATATTCTCCGTTGTAAGATTGAGAATAATTTTCAGGATAAGGCGGATGAATCTTTTCTAGTCTGGTGACAGTGGTTCCATCACTTTTGTAAAAGATCATCATGTGGTTTGGATTGTCCTTGCATGGCCTGCCAAAGACTTCCGTTAGTTTGGCTTCCATTAGGCTCCTATTCTGTCGTGGTTGCGTTGTTCAGCGGCCCAATCCCTCAACTGCTCTTGACGGTATTCACTGTCTACAGCGTGAGCATTGAACCAATCATTTGACTTCACCTGTCTGCCTAACTCCGTATCTGTCCAGTTTGGGTCTTCAGCAATCCAGCCATAGCCGGAATAGTAATAATTCTTACTGCTTAGATACTTGTGGTTGTGAATTGGGCTAATGTCAGGAGAAGAAACAAGGGCAATCTTGACGCTGTAATTGCCTTTGCCCAGTTGCTGGGCATACCTCTTGACTTCACGGCTGGCAATCGACTTTGCGCCTCTCAAAGTAGTGTCCCACTCAGTCAGCTTGTAATCTATCTTTTGCAGTCTTGCACCAAAGAAGGTCAGCCCTTTCATAAAGTTGCCTTCCTTGGCAATTTCAATCACAAATTCTTGTTTGCTCATCGTGTTCTCCGCTTGATGGTTCTTGTTCTCAGTACCAGTGATTTCCAGCACTGAGAATCAGAACCACCCCTGAAGGTGGTTGCTGATGGATTAGCCTGCAAGGGCTATCCTGTTTGAACGAATCAGCTTCTCGACACGCTTGCGCTCTTCTCCCACATCATTGGGGTGAACAGTGTATGGCGTGAGATCCACCATTCGCATGTGCATGAGACTTTCTTGTAAGGCTTCTTCTGCCACCTCCCAAGATGTTTTTGCGCCTTTCTGATGGCGCATAACTGCGCTCATATCAAGGATTTCAAAGTCTTGCTCAGACTGATTCGCAATCATGTAGTTTTTGGGCATCTCCTTGCCAAAATCGACATGGACAAACCAAACACCGTGACTGTCTTTGAAGAATTTGACTTCACGAATTTTGTCCAAGTTAAAAAACTGCTGATGAATTTTGAGGAACATGGTCTTTCTCCAGTTTGGGTACTTGTTCTTGATACAGGGGATTCTGTACCAAGAATCAGTACCCCTACCAAAGTAGGGGGTTTTGGTTAGTTCATGCGTTCGTCAATCCAGAAGTCTTCTTCTTCGCAGTTTGCTTCAGCACAATCACGGCAGAAGTCTGCGAAAATCACGGCTTCTTCGTGGAGGCATGGGAGAACAATTTTGTTTTCTCCCTCTTGATAGGCTTCAAAGCACTTTTCAATGAAGCTCCAATCAAGGTTTGTCTTTTCAACGATGGAGAAGACTTCCCAATTTTCGCTACAGACCTTGGTAGCGTCATTCGGGAGGAGTTTCTTCTTGTAGGGGTTGTACTCAATGGTGGGGTAGTCGGGACAATCTGGCCCGTTGTCGCTGTCGTGGTGCAGGTTCATGATTGATTCGATTTCTCTCATTGTCTGTCTCCAGTTTGGGTTTGGTTGTGGTCTGTTCGCTGACCGTTTAAGGGTAATATACGAACAATTGGGCAGTATCGCAAGGAAAAAATAACAGCAGTATAATTTTTTTCGTGTAGAACGAATCAAGACGAGATACTTAGGGGCAAGGAACGTATTGTGTGGCTACACAACTGACTTGTCCAAACCGTCTTCCTAGAAAGAACAAGGTCGATTCAATGTGTGTCAGAAAGGCAAGTTCATCAGAATATTCAATTCTCAGCTTGTTTCGATAAAAAGTTCGTTTCCAGCCGACAATCCAGCTTTCTTCAAATTCCATTAAGATGTAGCTGTCCCAGCCTGTCACGACATCAAAACCGTAACGTTCTCCAAATTCTGTTTTGACTGAGCCGTTGCTTGTCAAAGTTTTACGGAATTGGAGCAGACCAATTCCCAGATAAAGATCGGCCCCAAACATCAACAAGTAATCATTTGACCAGATCAATTGGCGAGACAAGCCCAAGCCCCAAATGCCACTGAGTAGGTGTGCTTGCAGATCGTGACGGTTTAGTCGTTCATCGGTTTCATCAATGGCAAATCGGGTGTCGAGCAAGCTCCAGCTTGTTACCCAACCTCCACCACCATTTTTGCCGTGATACAACTGCTCCATGTATTCCCATGAAGTGCCTGAAAAGTCTTTGTCGAGAGGATAGCTTTCTTCGATGTAATTAGCCCTTGCTTCTCCAGTACCCAAGCTAAAGCGTTCTTGCTTTGCGTTAGGCAGGTTCAAACTCTTTTGGGCAATACGTTGGGGTGTGTACAGGCGAGGATTGTATTGGGCATAGGCTTGCCCTCCCCATAAGAGGGCAAGCGCCAATACGAATAGGCGTGACATTACTTATAAACGTCAGGCTTTGGAATTTCACGAATGTCAACGTGGGTATTGATAAAGTGGGCATTGGAACCTTGCACCGCATAATAGAGAGGATGTAGTTCCTTACCCTTGCCTTTCATTATTTGGAATATTCCTTCTGTTATTGGTTCAACTGTTTTTCCTCCTACAGATTCAACAGCTTTCTTGCGAGAAGTGAACGGCCCCTTCATTGGCAAATCTTCCGCTTTGTAGTCTCCTGTCTGAAGTTTTGCGTTCTGAGGAATAGCAAACCAATCTTTTTCTTTGTACATGACAACCCTAGACTAGTTGAAGTTGAATTTCTGTAATGTTTTCCTGAATAGCTTGTTTGTCCATCCGATAGATTAGTAAATTCAGTTTTGCTTTTTGAGCATACTCAATCATGGATTTTGTACCTTTGGATTTTCCATCCCAAATGGCAACCAAGGCATCGGCATTCCTAGACATTGCCTTGTTTCGCATGTGTCCAGCAGCCTTGCCGTGAGTTTGCCAATCTGCCGGATGTTTTTCAATTTCAATCTTGTGTAACCGTGCCCAATATTCACCATGCAAGTCTGCTCCGGTTGCTCCACCAGACAAGACTACTGTAATTTTGTCTCGCCAAGGGCACAAAGACAAAGCGGCTTCAATATCGGGATAATTGGCATTTCTGCTGCCAGCAATGATGGTTCTCATGGCATTTTTTTGAGGTGACTAATGTACCGTGCATGGTAGCTAATGATCGGGCCTCCAGCGATGATGGCTCTTGCATCAAAATAACGAGTCCCTTCAGGTGTAGAAAGCGTTGCTGTGACTTCCAACCCCTTGCCACCTTCTTTGAAGTGTGGGCCTGCGTTTACTACCATTTCATCCGTAATGTGCTTGTCCAGCGCCTGCTGGAGCTTCCAAAGGTTGTTGGTCGTGTAATGTTCCAGTGCCCTCTGTAGAGTTTCATCATTTTCAAATGACCTGAAATCACTAACGAGTTCATGCTTCTGGACACGTTCTGCCAATTCATCAAAAGGTGATTGCATGGACGAGATTTGTCCTCGTCTGGTAGTTATCGTAACATTTCGCTTTTTGGTGTCGTAGCTGTCTTTCAGCATTTTCCGGTTTTCCTTGCCAGCATCTCCCTCAAAATTTTCAATACGATTAAAGATCCAGCGTAGGCAATGCTGGTAAAGAATCCCCCGAAACGAATGCTCATCTACAGAAGACACATTTGCGGCTTTTCTCAGTGCATCTAACAACTCTGTGAAGGTTGTTGCCTCCTTGACTTCATTTGTTGCCCTATTGCCTACTTGGGGCACAGTTTTACTGAGAAACCTTTGGAAATCCTCTCGCAACAAGAGTAGTCGATTGCGTTCCTTGCTTTCCAATTCATCACAGATTTTTTTGGTGGAAATGAGCATTTGCAGTATACCTGTCATTGGTAAGCGCAATTGCTCAAAACGGTCATCAAACTGGTTTGCAAGGATTTGCGGCAAAATTTCTTTCGCATGCTCAATGGCAGCACCAGAAGACAGTTTTTCCAGATCCTTGATATTCACTTTGCGAGAAATTTTAAAACGTTTATGTTCATAGCATTCCCGAATGGCTCTTTCTCGCAAATTTTGTTTCATGAAGTCGAGAGCCTTGGGTAAAATCAGATCAATCACTTTCTCTTTGTCCAGTATGCCTGTCGGTCTTTTCTCCATCCACTTTCTAAAGGCTGTAATGTCTTTGGGATTCAGGACAGCATTAGCCTTTTTCAACGCAATCTCAGCGTCTTCTTCTCCTTGTTTAGTCCAGTAATATTCATTACGTTCCTTTTCATAGGAATCATAAGCCTTGACACGGTTTTCTGGAATTTCCCGAACTTCTAAGTCCATATCCAAAATGATATTGCTGTCAGAGCCGTGAAATGGAGTAGCCACTACTTTTTTGTCAGGCAGTTTGCGGTCAAAAACATAGTGTTTGTTATACACCCAAAAATGAGTGGAAGGCTTGAGCCTTCCAAGGGGTGTATTCGGCTCAAGGGGCAAGGTGGTTGTCGGTTCGTTCATATCAATTCTCCGCTTGATCTCAATTTCGTTTTCGCATTTTCCAGAATAGCCATATTCTTTTGCCATTCAGGAAACAGGTGAACATCAGCTTTACCGTCTGAATCCATAAATTCTTTTATTACTCTGCGATATTCTTCTCCCAATATACGATAATTCATCAGTGAAATAGTAGGATCAAAGCGGAAGGAATACTCTTCTGGCACTTCCACCACTTTACGAATTCCCCAACCTTCTTGCTCCCCCCAACCAATATCGCCATACCATGCAGCAGTTCCCATTGCTTCCAGCGTAGCAGTGGCAAGGGCTGGATAGGCTGGAGCATGGCGCTTCCACCAGCTTGTGCGCTTTTTGAGATCCAGCTTATTCAGAAAGTCCAAATGATGCCCTTCAATGAAGGTATGCTGGGCCAGTGGATCTTCATCGGGAATCAAGCGCAGCATCATATCTTCATCATCTTCTGGCAGTTCAATCTCCAACACCACAGGCTTGGATTTGGTGACAGATGCCGCATTGAAGGCAAAGAAAAAGGCATAGCCGCAATTGGTTAAATAGATCCGGTCTGTTGCGCTGGGGTATTCACCCCAATCGTTGCCCTTGCGCTTCTTCCAGCCTCTTGGGGTTAGGTTGTCGATCTTGATTTGCTCCAAGTGTTTGGTGCTTGTACCGTGATATAAAATCATACTGCCTCTTTGATTTTAGGCGCTGGGCCTGTTTGAAAGATTATGTTTGCAAGTCTGCGTAGTTCAAGATTGAGATCCCACAAGGCTTTGAAAGTCCGTTCACAGGTTTCAACTGGAACAACCCACTTGTCTGAATTCCTGCGGTATTCGTAGTGGCTGGTGTAGTCATGATTACGAATCTCACAGACTAGCCCTTCGCACTTGTCAAACATCTGAAAAGCATTGTACGAATCCCTGCTTACTGGAATTGTCATCTCCAGCATTTGAATCAAATGTTCAGACAGTTGGATTACGGCATTTTGCTTGGCAGACAACCCATTGCCGATAAAGTTGTTTTGTCTGTGAATTTCCTCTTTCATAATGCCCATCACAGGGTTTTCGGCACAAAATAGATATGTTGTTTGATAGCCAACATTGCTCTTAATCTTGTCATGTTTGTCAATATGGTTTGTGTGAACATGCACACGGTAAGAGAAGTCACCCATCAGCGCATTGGTTAGTACGCCATCGGCATAGCCAATTCTTCCATGCCTTTGTTCATTTATATGTTTGATTGCCTCTGTTCTCGCTTTTGGGCCAAGTGAGCGAAAAACCTTGTCAACAAGGTTGTGGATTACTTCCTTCTGTTTGTTATTGATTTTCATCGTCAGGCTCCGTTTGATGGTTGCTAGAATGCTACAAGCCCATCTTGCAGTATTCAGCGCAACCACCCCGAAAAGGTGGTGGTGCTGGTGCTTACATGCCCTCACTGTAGTCTGCGAGAAATTCCTGCAAATTGTGCTGGTGGGCATACATTACGTCTCTGAATCCAAAGTAGTCAAAGATTTCAGTAAAGCCCTTGGGCACTTGATCCGCCTCTTTGGTCAGTTGGTCACTTGACGATTTTTCTGCCGCTAAAATCTTCAGATATTTCAAGTACAATTCCTCCGTGCGATTGGTGAAGGAATTCTTCATGAAGGCTACTTTGATCGCTGGAAAGGTGATGTAGGTCATTTGCTTACTCAGACTGAAAGTGAAAGATGTTTGATTTGGGGGTTCCAGATGAAGACAATACATCCCCAACCGTTGCGGTCATCTTCATTGCTAATATTGGCAATTTGTTGTTCATTTAGTTCCCAACGTGGCATTTTCTTGAATGTATACTCCTCCCAAGAATCCTTGCCGTAACAAGCCTTGCGGCCTTCAATCATCTTGCGGAATTCATCCTTGGTCAGCTTAATCGAAAATTCTTCCGTACCATGTTTGGGGCATTTGGAATTTTCAGTGTGAAACGAAAACGTTTCTGCTCTTTCGATTGCGCCTTTGACGGTTAGTGCCATTTGTCTTCTCCGCTAGTGTGAGTTCGACACCAGCACCGTGAATTCCATGCTGATGAAAGAACCCACTCCCGAAGGAGTGGTGGTGGTTATGCTGTTGTCACTTCTTGTGACGATTTAAGGTTGAAGGTTACTTCACAGGTGCTGTCTGGTGCAGGGCGGCAAATCCAAGCCTTCAGAGATTTGTCATATTCTGATTTGACTAGACAAATCATGTAGCTTGACAAGAAAAAGGTTCCGCCTTTGGGCACGTTGCTTAAAGTTTTTGTGGTCACGGTCTTTCTCCAGTTTGGGTACTTGTTCTTGATACAGCGAATTCTGCATCAAGAATCAGTACCCCTACCAAAGTAGGGGTTTGTGGCTCAGTCAGCATGCCATGCGATTGCCTGAACCAGTGTTTTGCCCTTCTTCATCAGTCTGCGGATGCTGTCAAACCCTGCTGTCGCACCCTCGCAACCGTAGGGGTTGATCCCTACGACTTGTGATGTGCCGTGTACTTCCCAGCGGAGGTATCCATCGGGAAAACGGTCTGACTTGAAGGTGGGCAGGAGAGGCAAGACTGCCTCACATGCGGAGGCAAATTCTTGATTGGCCTTGGCTTCCTGCTCCAGCAGGTACTTGCCGTAAGCCTCAAGGCCACCATGAGCCTTGGCTACTTCCATGATCTCTGACCACTTAGCGTCTGCCTTGGCAGACTGCTCTGCGGTCATTTCAGGGGCGTTTGAGGACATCTCACGCTCTGAGAAGAATCCCCATGAATCGTTTGCTGCTGCTACTGTCATTTGTCTGTCTCCGTTCAGGTTAGTTATTGTCAACTTCTGAACTTAATATATGCCCAATTGTTCATATTCGCAAGGGAAAAATTGACAGGAGTATATTTTTTTTAGTATACCTGCCCACAAGAGCAGGTATTTTCTGGCCTCAAGCTACATCGTAAGTCTGTTTAGCTGGATCAACGTTGCGCATTGGGTTGACAATCGTGTGAGCAATGTAAACCGTATGCCCGTTTTGATAGTGGCGAATGTGCCCCCTTCGCCAGTGTGTCTTGACGGATCTTTTCGGCCCATCCGCCTCGTGGTCGTACACATATCGCTTTTGCTTTTCCTCGCCTCTCAACGTCAATCGACAGGCTTGGCTTTGGAGCATGCGAACTTTTGGAGGTAACTTCTTGAGCTTTGATTGGGAATAGACTTTCTCAACTGTAATGTTTCGGCATTGAAGCATGTTCAGGAATTGCAAAACCGAAACTTGTTCGTTGACAATATTTTGCTGTGTCAGCATCCCCAAAACACTTTTCGCTGTTTGAGCCATGCACAGTGCCATCCCATTTTCCAAGATGGGCTGGCCCCATTTTCTATTATACTCTTCTGCCTTTTTATCTGCCTTTTGTGCCATAATGTGCATCTTCTCAGTATCTCTCAAAATGGTATCTAGTTCCTGCGAAATAACTTTAGAAGCTGCTGCATGTTCAGGGCTTCCTTCATCATGATTATAAACTTCCGCTAGGTCAGTGGAGAACCATTCTTCATTTGCAAATCCCAAAACATTTCTCAATGTGAGATAGTTAAAGTTTACAGGATCTTGGTCTACTTGAGTTTTTAGGTATCCATAAGTGTGCATCCCCAAGGGTATTAACTCCGCCTTCACCGAGAGCGTTTGCGTAAGGTTTTTCTGGTACAGGAATTTAATGAATTCTGGTTTGTCTTCATCAGGGATCTTCATGTTCACGGCTTGCGTGACGCACTGGCTATAGATACTGTTTCTGATGTGGGGATCATTGTAATCAACTTCAATTAAAGGATCATCTAAGTCAATAATCATTTTTGCACAGGGAGAAGTCACTGCTGCAAAGTAGAAATCATGAGCTTCTTCATCTCCAGTTGAATATACTTCACCGTTGGCCCCTCTTTTCATTGGAACCAATCCCATTGGTGTTTCCAAAATTGCTCGTGAGCCGGAATATCCATCTCTTTCTAAAACCTCCTCTACTTTTTTCAGGATTGTGAGGTAAATCGGATAATCCGCATTCATTTCCATTACAGAATCAATAATTTCCTGAACCGTGGCTTCCCAACACATCACGCCCAAACGTGGAAGAAACATTGTCCCAACGCCCTCTGTTTCTTTCCAGTAGTTGTGAGGCCACTCCAGCCAGCAGTATTCGTAGGGGAGATGTGCGCCAACAATCTTGGGCATTAAAAATTCATCATTATCGTCACGAGATTCGCCTACAAGTATCCCATTTTCAGGGAGGATGAAATGATGAGCGTTCCTCAACTGCTTTTTCATCCAGCGCCATGTCAGCAATGTATGATTCAAGTCTGGTTGCGGATGAAACGGAAGAACGTCAATTTCATCATTAGGCATGTTCTTCGATTTTCTTTTAGTTCGCTCTGCCGCAATGATTTGCTCGTCCAAATGTCTTAGCAGGTCAGCATATAAAGTTTTCATGGCTCATACTCTCAAAAGGATTTGATGATTTTGGATTGAATTTCACTGTCTAATTCATTCCAGACTTCAATCATGTAGATTCGATCTGTAGGCACTAATCTATCCTTGTAGTCCATTTGCTTGTTACTTTCGACATACCCCACAGCAGCATAGAAATCTGCTGTGGTGCTTGCGTCCAGATTCAAGGCTTTTGGCAGTAACCAAGGATCAGCAAACCTACGGATTGCTTCAGGGATTTGTAGTCTCATTTTGCCTCAGTAGCCTTTGGGGATAAATTCCCAGCAGGACACCATGCCAGACTGTACTTCTCCCAATTTAGCCAACTCTTTTCTACACTTGAGCCGATACTCTCCGAATTGCTCCTTTTCTAATTCTGAAATCATCTTGCGGCCCTGCTTGATAATGTCAGATGGTTTAATGTTTCCGCCTTGTGGCCCTGTAGCTGGATGCCCATTGGCAATGGCGGTACGCTTGATCTTGGCAAGCGTGGCAGAACCATAACAACGTGGCTCAACCGTGCTTTGCATCCCGACAAAGTTTTCCCTTAGTACCATTAGCCAGTTTGGAAGTTTTGTCCAATCGGGCTGGAAATCGTGCATGTAGCGAATCTCAATCACTTCCGCACTTTTGTTCACAGCGACCCATGCCTTGCCGTAACCTGTGTACTGGCTTTCAGCAGGCGATCCTTGAATTTGTAAAATGCCGATCATACTTCCTCCGCTGGTTCAAGTTCTGTGTTTGCCCTTTCTTCGATCAAGCGTAGAGCCGCATCAGCGATGGCTTTTTGCACATCCTCTGCTTGGTTCGTCCAGAAAACCCTGCACTCTTCTCCGAATGCTGCCAGCACATCCTTTTCCTGCTCTTCTTTCAACTCCTGTTTCAGTTGCACTAACAGGCGTTGCTGCTCGTCTTTCAAGGAGCGTTGATAATCCAAATGCTCGTCATACTTCTGTGCAATTTCCTCAAGATGCTCCCGAACCATATTAAATTCGGTTGATTGTTCGTTTGCCTCAAGCAAAACCCACTCTGTGCCCCTTACTTCGCAGCCAAACAAATAATCATTTTCCAATCCTTCGTAGTAGAGGTATTGGTTATAATCGCTAGCGGCAATCAGCAGATACTCTTCCTCACGATTCCAATAAACGGTTTGCGTTGGTTGGCAGGCAGTGCGGATTTTGACTTCACGCAAGTGGAGTATTTGAGCAGAAATTCTTTTATCCACTAACATTGCGTCAATTTCTGACAGTATGGTTTGGATAGGTAGGCTCATTTGATTCCTTTCGTTTTAAAAGAAAGCAGGATTGCTTTGCTCAACCTACACCT
>Ga0181582_10005539_pt1 | contig 10181 bp, 4 predicted proteins | sample 071ome_32_FD_132438 | JGI IMG/M metagenome (GOLD analysis project Ga0181582, IMG submission 132438) | Coastal salt marsh microbial communities from the Groves Creek Marsh, Skidaway Island, Georgia - 071405AT metaG (megahit assembly) | ecosystem: Environmental > Aquatic > Marine > Intertidal zone... | reverse complement strand
GTGCACATCGATGCTCCCTCGGCCGTCTCGACCGCCTTTCTCGGAGCTTCGATGCATCCACGCCACGCCACCGATAGACGCATCGTCTCGCGTTTGCCTATCCGTCGGACTCGGTGCTTTCGCGCGCGGAGGAAAAGTCACGGTGCTTTCGTAGTCGTCCCCGGATCCGTTGATTCTATTTCCCGACTCCTCAAATGACATGCGCTGCCTCTCGATCATCTTTTCTTCCACGTCATGCGTCAGAGGTACTAAACCGTGTTGCTTACACACCTCACCGATTCGATCGACCAAACCGGTGAATATCAACACGTCCCCGACCTCAAGTATGAACTCAGGTCGAACGGCGCGCATCAGCATGTCGCCGCGCTGCACGCTGACGAGATACAGTCCATTCAAACCACGCAGAACCGCGACCTCCGCGTCGACGACGGGAGATCCACGAGGAACGACTGCACCCACGGTTAAGTTATCCATGTCCACGTCCGCTGTACCACCGGTGTCGGACCGAGTGCCGCCTGGAAGCAGCACCGGAGCTGCGACGAGCACATATGCCAGCCCGCTCAACAACACAGGTATGCCGTACTTGGAAAGCTCGAACAGTCCTAGTGCGCGCTCGTTCGGATACTTATCCTTCCGCATGCCGTCTACGACGAGATTCGTCGACGTTCCAATGAGCGTGCACGTGCCACCCAGGATGGACGAGAAGGACAACGGGATGAACAACTGCGCAGGCGCAATTTTACATTTCCTCGCCCACTTCTGAACGATGGGAATCATGATCGCCACCACCGGAGTATTGTTCAAAAACGCGGAAACCGCGGCTATGGGCACCATTAACCGCAACTGCGCGTCCGCCACTGTCCTCGGCGTCCCCAGCGCCTTGGACATGTAATAGTCCAGCGCGCCCGTGTTCGAAATTCCCGCCGCGACGACGAACAAACACGCCACCGTGAGCAACCCTTTGTTCGAGAACCCCTTCAGACCGTCGGAGATGGGCACGATGTCCGCCGCGAGCTCGAGCGCGAGCGCGCCGAGCATCAACACGTCCGGACCCGCGACGTTCCTCAGGAGCGCGGCGAACATGAGAAACACGACCGCGGCGCAGTACACGCCCTTCCACGTCGCCACCATGACGACGGACCGGGCGGTTCAAATTCGTTTACGTTCGAAACCGCGTAGAGCGCGCGCGATCGGCGACGCGATGCGTCGCTCGATGGCGATTCATCGCGCGGAATCGCTCGCGCGACGGCGGCGGAACGACGAGTGAGACGCGTCAATCGACGACGCGACGCGCGCGCGATCCCAGAGATTGCGCGATTAGATCTAAAGGAAAACGTCGGACGCGTTTCGACGGTGTGAACGGGCGCGCGTGCGATCGGTCGTTATCGAACGCGTTTTTCATCGGTGAGAAATTCGCCGGCTCGTCATGGGACGAAAGGGCGATGAGACGGTGACGGATTACGATGAGGAGGAGAAGATTTCGTTCGAGACTTCGAAGGGGATCTCCTCGTGCGCGACGTTCGATGCGATGGGGATTCGGGAGGATCTATTGCGCGGGTTGTACTCGTACGGCTTTGAGAAGCCGAGCGCGATTCAGCAGCGAGCCATCGTGCCGATCATCTCTGGTCGTGATGTTATCGCGCAGGCGCAGTCTGGGACGGGTAAGACGTCGATGATCTCATTGGCACTGTGTCAGATGTTGGACACGACGTCGAGGGAGGTACAGGGGTTGGTGCTGTCGCCGACGAGAGAGTTGGCGGTGCAGACGGAGAAGACGGCGCTGGCGCTGGGTAACTTTATGAACGTGCAGGTGCATGCGTGCATCGGGGGGCGGTCGATCGGGGAGGATATTCGCAAGCTCGATTATGGTTGTCACATAGTGAGCGGCACGCCGGGACGGGTGTTCGACATGATCAAGAGACGGAATTTGCGAACGCGAGGAATAAAAATTTTGGTCCTCGACGAGGCGGACGAGATGTTGAACAAGGGTTTCAAGGAACAGATTTATGACGTGTACAGATACCTCCCGCCGGAAACTCAGGTCGTGTTGGTGAGCGCCACGCTCCCAAATGAGGTGTTGGAGATGACAAGCAAATTCATGACGGACCCGCTGCGCATTTTGGTGAAGCGTGACGAACTCACGCTCGAAGGCATCAAGCAGTTCTTCGTCGCGGTCGAGCGCGAGGAGTGGAAGTTCGACACATTGTGTGACTTGTATGATACACTCACTATCACTCAGGCGGTCATCTTCTGCAACACGAAGAAGAAGGTTGACTGGCTCACCGAGAAGATGCGTCAGAATAATTTCACCGTCTCCTCGATGCACGGTGACATGCCGCAGAAGGAGCGTGAGGAAATCATGAATGAATTCCGTGGTGGAACCACTCGCGTCTTGATTACGACGGACGTGTGGGCGCGTGGTATCGACGTGCAGCAAGTGTCATTAGTCATAAACTACGACTTGCCAGGGAACCGCGAAAATTACATTCATAGAATCGGTCGCTCGGGGCGTTACGGTCGTAAAGGTGTGGCCATCAACTTCGTCAAAGAAGAGGACATTCGAGCTTTGCGTGACATCGAACAATATTACTCAACGCAAATTGACGAAATGCCGATGAACGTGGCTGATTTGATCTAAAGTTGTAGTGCGCAAACTTCTGCCTCCTCACTCCCAGACTCGTGCGACGGTTTGATGCCTTTCCGAAGAGGTCACGCCGATCGCTCCCTGACGATAGATTCGCTTGACTCAAAGATCTATCCTGGTTTCATACGCTCGCCGTTTGCCATATTTCGAAACGACGGCGCAATCCACTCGCGCGCTCTGAAGGTTTGTCGAAAAAGTTTCCTTGTTGGGTGACTCTGATGAGTCGTTGCTCTGCAGTATTCCGGACCGAGGCTGCGCGACTTCAGCGATTTCTATCCGCAGGGACAACTTCCAAAGTTTGAGCGCACGTTAACGCCTCGCGAAGAAGACGACGATCTTGTTCAGATCGACGCCAGGCTGAAGGAGCTTGGAAAGCGTTCCGCGCCGATGCCGAGACAACGGGTGCGCGTGTGCTCGGATGCTTTCTCTGAACTCGGCACCGCGTTCAAGAGTCCCAAGGGCAAACGTGAGTCGTGTCAATCGAATCGAAAGCAGTCGAGTCGTGTTTACGAGGCGCGGAAGGCTGAGAAAGAGTCCCATACAAGTACGAAATTGAAATCGAAAACCAAGGGTCCAGGTCGTGCGACTCGCAGAAAATTGTCTGAAGACCAACCGACGATGCTGCCGTCGACATCGGGAAAGAAGAAATCAAAAGCTGTCGAATGTGGAATCGAACGAGTCGATGAGACTGATCATTCCGGTCATCCCGTTCATGAGACGGAGCATCCGAGACAGATGAAGTTGGAGGAAGCGTCGCCATCCCCTCGAAACCAACCTCTAGAGACGGAAAATGTCATGCGTTCGAGCTTAGATTCACGTTACGGACACGCTCACATGGATCTCATTGCGCGTGATTTCGGAAATGATGAAGCGGGCTTCAGCCCCCGCGCGGAGGTGACTTTAAGTGGAATGCCCGGGCGCCTTCCGAGCGCGCATCAAACAAGATAGGTTCCAACTACGATTGCCTATGTTTAATTACACAAAAACAACACGCTACACATGGTTGCAGCTATATCAAACAGCTGCGGCCATTTTACTCGCCAGAACATCCACTTCTTCGTCCTCTTCATCCGCTTCGTCTGACTCTTCGTCCTCGTCACTATCATCATCATCATCATCATCGAGCCCGTTGTTGTTCCATTTGTTCCCGGAACGCTCGATAGCAAAACGCGCGTGATTCAAATTTTGCGGCAACGGAGGCATGTCATCATCATCCGTCTCGTCATCCGACTCGTCATCGCTGGATTCGCTCTCGCTTGGCGGCATCATATCCCGCTTCGGCCCCGCACTCGGCCCTCCGTTTGTGAGCCACGCATTTTGAGTGCTGATAACCTCTTCGCTTGTCGTGCACTTCATGTACGATTCCAAGAGTTCGCGATTGAGCGAAATAAACCCGTGACCCCACTTGAACTTATTCATCAACGCCTCCGCGGCGTCGCGATAGCCCGCGATATACAAGCCTCCCGCCAGCGCCTCAGCGCACGTCAGCTTGCACGGCTTGCCGTAGTTCACCGGATTCGCCGCCACCAACCATGGCAACAGCCTCGGCGCCGCGCTGTGCAATCGCGCGAAGGGAACATCATCCAATCGATTCCACGAACAATCCACCACCGCCAACCCCTTCGCTCGCAGTACATCAAAGTCTTTCGGCGAAATCGTCTCCGTCGCGTTCGGCGTGAGCGCCACGCCCGCCCACCGCTGCTGCACCCGAAGCTCTCTGAGGCAACCCAAACGCGCCAATTTCCGCCCACTGCACCGCTTCGGATCGCACTGCGCGAGATCCCACATCGCGAGCGGCACGGGAAACGTCGTCGCACCGCGTCCGGCGTCCTCGTCCTCGTCCACCGCGTCGCCCTCGTGTCTTCGATCACACCTCTCGTCTCGACACGCGCAGACGCCGCCTCGAGCCCAGGGCGGGAGGACGGAGGACGCGCGATCACCGCGTCCGCGCGCGCTCGAACCGCGCGCGCCGCGTCCGCGCGCCATGGCGAGCGGCGCACTCACGTCGCGCGCGCGCGGTGACGGCGTGAAGACCCGCGAAATCATTACGTACCATACGTCCGAGAATATGTTTTATGTGTATGGTAATAAAAATTATACCGGACGCACTATACATATTAAAATACATATAACAACATATAAAAATACAGTTACGACCCACCCGACGCGCGCGCGCGCGGCCCTCGCGCGAGGTCTTCTAGAAAGCGATTTCCTCCCGCATCACTTCGACGCTCTCGGGACGCTCTCGAGATGGAGCTCACGTCTCGCGCGATGACGGTGCGTGGATAATTATTTTTATCACTCGATTTGCGCGTCTCAGACTCGCGCAGCCGCCCGCGCGCGATGGGTCGGTCGACGCTCGATGGCGATGCGCTCGCCGTCGGGAGAGGGTTGGCTCGCGCGGATGTGTCGCGCGTGGACGGCCGCGTTCGTGATGGGACGGCTTCCGGGCCCGGGGACGCGTTTGAAGAATTATTTCTGACGCGATCGACGCCTCGGGTGGGGCGGAACGGGTCGTTCGGAGCGGGGGATGGGTGATAAGCTCGCGGGTGCCCCTTAGCGGTCGGCGGCTGCAAAGACAGGAGGCCGCGCGCGGGCGGCGCGCGCGGGGAAGGCGCGAGCGATGCGCGGGGTATGGCGCAGTGCGGAGGCGTGGCAGTTGAAAGTGGCGAGAGACTGACGATTATGCGCGACGCGATCTCGAAACGCAGACGATGTCGCGAGGTTTGACTGCGCCGCGAGGCAGCGCGAGCCGCGGTCGCCGCACGGTGACGGTGCGCGCGGAAGCCAAGAGGCTCACGTTCGACATGGCCTCCCGACGCAAGATCCAAGCGGGTATCGACAAGCTTGCCGATGCCGTCGGTGTCACTCTCGGCCCGCGTGGTCGCAACGTCGTGCTTGAGGAGAAGTTTGGCATGCCTCAAGTCATCAACGACGGCGTCACCATCGCCCGGGCCATCGAGTTGCCGGATCCGGTTGAAAACGCCGGTGCGCAGCTCATCAAGGAAGTCGCCGGTCGTACGAATGACTCCGCTGGTGACGGCACGACTACGGCCTCCGTGCTCGCTCGTGAAATGATCAAGTACGGCTTGCAATCCGTCGCCGCCGGCGCGAACCCAATCACCATCAAGCGTGGTATCGACAAGACTTCTGAATTCTGCCGCAAGAAGCTCGATGAGCTCTCGATTCCGGTGCGCAATCAAGACGACATCCGTGCGGTTGCGTCCATTTCTGCGGGTAACAACGCTGAAATCGGCGACATGATTGCTGAGGCAATTGAGAAGGTTGGTCCGGATGGCGTCTTGTCCATCGAAACGGGTTCCGGATTGGAAACCATCGTTGAAGTCGAGGAAGGCATGGAGATCGACCGCGGTTATATCTCTCCTCAGTTCGTCAACGACAACGAGCGATTATTGACCGAGTACGAAGGCTGCCGCATCCTCATCACCGATGAGAAGATCGACCAAGTTCAGATGCTCGTCCCAATCCTCGAGGAAGTGTCTCAGTCTGGCTCTCCGCCGCTGTTGATCATCGCCGAAGACATCACCGGTGAAGCTCTCGCCACGTTGGTGGTCAACAAGATGCGTGGTGTGTTGAAGGTTGTCGCCATCAAGGCTCCGGGCTTCGGTGAGCGCCGCAAGTCCATTTTGCAAGACATTGCCATCGTCACTGGTGCGCAGTACATCGCGAAGGACCTCGGCCTCTCCGTTTCTCGCGCTAACATGGATGTCCTCGGCTATGCCCGAAAGGTGACCGTCGCCCAAACGACGACGACGCTCATCGCCGATGGCGCTTCTAAGGAGGATATCGACATTCGTGTCGCTCAACTCAAGCAAGAGCTCGCTGAGACGGACTCGGTGTATGATACCCAGAAGCTCTCTGAGCGCATCGCCAAGCTCGCCGGGGGTGTCGCCGTGATCAAGGTTGGTGCTGCGACTGAAACTGAGTTAGAAGAACGCAAGCTTCGCATTGAAGATGCTAAGAACGCCACGTTTGCGGCCGTTGAAGAAGGCATTGTTCCAGGTGGTGGCGCCGCGTTGGTGCACTTGAGCAAGATGATCGACGAATTCATCCCGACGCTTACAGATCCGGAGGAAAAGTTGGGCGCGGAAATCGTTCAAAAGTCGCTGCTGGCGCCGTGCCGACTCATTGGTAACAACGCTGGTGCGGAAGGTGACGTTATTGTGCAACACGTCATGGATGGGGAGTTCAACTATGGCTTTGACGCCATGTCCATGGAGTATGGAGACTTGATCTCCAAGGGTGTCATCGACCCGAAGAAGGTGACTCGCTCCGGTGTGCAAAACTCGTGCTCCATCGCTGGCATGGTGCTCACGACGCAAGCGGTTATCACCGAAATCCCGAAGAAGAAGAAGGCCGCCGCCAACGCTGGTATGGGCGCGCCGGATCCGGACAGCTTCTCTCTTTAGGCAAAATGTGCAGCGATTCCTTTCCTAGACGGCTAATAGGCTTTGAAGTAAGCAAACATTAATTTTTCTGAATCAACTCGTTCTATTTTACATCGGGACAGCAATACGTACGTCGTCAGCGACGTCGCTCAAATTTCTAAGGTGTCTATCAATTTCGAGGAAAACTCTCCCTGCTCAGCGTTCGCCTCGAATTTTTCCGTCGTATCTTCGTTGGATGAGCCGGACTCGTCCTTTGAGCCTTCGCACTTCGAATCTTCCACAAAGCTACGATGATCATCATCTTCATCTTCATCTTCAAAGTCACTTTCCAGGTTTTCTTCTCTCGCCTGCTCGTCACACCATCGCTGCCATAGCTCCTGGTAGACGGACTCGAGCGACCGCGTGAAGCCCCGGGCGTCGCACAAGGGTGAACGAAGCAGCTTCTCGCGCAGTCCCGCTCGGACGCTGGAGATCTTGTTCGAATCTTTCGCGATGGATGATGCGACTCGCACGTATTCGTCCACGTCTCTTGAAACGAATTCGTCGAGACCGACAACAGTCATGAGTGACTTGCCGACGTTGTGCGCGTGGCATCCGCCGGAGAGAGTCACGACAGGCACACCCATGTACAATGATTCGCACGTCGTGGTCGTGCCGGCGTACGGAAACGTGTCGAGAGCGATGTCAACGCGATCGTACATCGCTAGGTGGGAGGATGTCGACTTCTCTAGCGGCACGCAATCGATTCGCCAACTTTCGACGCCTAAGGCGGACATTTGCGCCAAGAAACGTTCACGAATAACTGTGCAAGCGAACGCCTTCGACTTGAAGTATAACCGACTTCCCGGAACGGCGAGCAAGATGCGGCTCCACGCTTTCCGCACTTCGTTTGTGACCTTGGCCATGGTGTTGAAGCATCCAAAAGTGACGTAGCCGGCACTTATACAAGGGGGCTCCATTACCACCTTTGGCGCCTCCAAACTCGGCGTGTAACACAGGAACGCATGCGGAGAAGGCATGCGAATAAGCTCTTCGGTGAACGTTTGCTTAGTGCCGATTGGATCGCACATTGCGTCCGTGATGCGATATCGAATCGATCGAAGCCCGGTGCTGTTTGGATAACCGATCCACGTGATCTGAACAGGTGCCGGTTCGAGCGCGAGCGTTGCTAGTCGGTTGTTCGCCGTGTGACCAGTGAGCTCGACTAAAACATCCACCGAATCAGCGCGGATGTACTCTGCCAGTTCACGCTCCGTCAGCGACGAGCATTCGCGCCACTCTCCACCGGACTCCAGCGTGTACTTTCGCAGACGTTCCGTTTGAGCGTCGTGAAACTTAGATACGTTATACACGATGCACTTGATCTTTTCCGCGTCGTGGGAGCGGAGCGGAGCCGCAGCGAAATAGCTCACGGAGTGCGTGTACATATCCGCAGATAAGTATCCGACGACAAGCTTCCTTCGCCCTGTAGATCCCGCGCCGCTGTCAGATTGAACAGCTCGTCGAGCCTTGAGAGGCGGGCCCGCGAGCTTCGTGAACCTCGCTCCCCAAGCGGCGTGCGCCTCGCACACCTCGAATTCTTCGCCTTGACGCACGTAGTTGAGAGCGAGCAAATAATTCTGCTCAGCGTGACGATCGTTCGGAGAGTATCGAACGCACTCCCTGTATGCATCACACGCGTGTTCGATGTCTCCGGTGTCCCGGAGTAACACACCGATGTTGTTATGCGCGACCGAGTACGATGGCTCAACCGTCACTGCACGTTGCAGAGCCTCGAGAGCGAGCTGCGCGTGACCTGACATCGTGTACAAAACCCCCAAATTGTTCAGCGGTTGCGCGAAATTCGGATTGCACGCCACCGCGCGATGGTAATATTCCATCGCCCTCTCGTCGTTACCTCTGTCCTTGTACAAGACGCCGGCGTTATTCCAAACCTCTGCGTACTGAGGGCGCAAACGACCCGCACTCTCGTACGCAATGATGGCACGATCGTACTCTTCTGCTTCTGCACACGCCACGCCGAGGTTGTAATACGCCTCGACATTCAGTGTATCGTATGAAAGTGCTCGCTCGTACGTCGCAATGGCGGCGCCGAGCAAATTCTTCCTCTTCAACTCTGTCCCTTGGTCTGTCAGGACGAGCGATAAGTTCTTTTTCCCAAGCTCGAAGTCCGGTGAGATTCGAAGACAGTGCTCGTACGCTTCGATTGCTTCCTCCGTGCGATTCAAAGCCTTGAACACGACGCCGATATTGCAGTACGCTTCGGCTCTCGTCGGATCGATTGCGATAGAACTGCGATACGCCTGCTCCGCCTCCACCAAACTCCCGCGCTCAACCAAGGATACACCGAGGTTGTAATACGCCGCCGCGGCGCACCACGGAAACTCGGCGACAACGCTCCTGTACGTCGATATCGCGCGCTCCAAATCGCCGCTCACCTTGAGCTCCGTACCCCAGTCGGTCCACGTCGCCACCAGCGCTTGCACGACCTCCCGCGCCTCGTTCGTCGCCCCGATCTCCTCCCAACCGTCTCGCGCGCGTCTGAAACACGCCACCGCATCCGCGTACGACCCATTCGCACGCGCCAATCTCGCGAGACCGCACCAAGCATCCGGAAGATTCGCCGCGTCTCGCGCCCGAACGAAGCGTTCGAACGCCTCCGCCGCGCGTCCGAGCGCCTCCAGGCACTCGCCCTCTAGCGCGAGTCTCCCCCCCAGTCCACCCACGTCCGCATCGGATAGTTGATTCGTCATCTCGAGAGCATCGCGGGTGCGAGACGCGCGCAGAAGCGACCGCACGGCTTCCCGCGCGCCGCCGCCGCCGCGTCGCGCCCGTCCCTCTCCCGCGCGCTCATCCTTTTGTTCCGAGCGTTCGCTTTCGTCACGCGAAGCGAGAGCGCCCGCGTCCGTCGTGTCAAATGATTCCGCGCTCGCAACACGCGCGCGCAGACGCGTGGACGCGTCCGAGGTGCTGTCGAGCTTCGGAAAACTGTGATCGACGCGCGGCGGCGGCGAGTTGAAAGCATCTTGCGCGCTGTTCGCGCTCTGTGGCGCCATGGGACGCGCGTGAGGGCGTTCACGCGACCGCGTGTCCGCGGACGCTCGCCAGCGAGCGTCGCGAGACGCCGC
>Ga0181582_10005535_pt1 | contig 10183 bp, 4 predicted proteins | sample 071ome_32_FD_132438 | JGI IMG/M metagenome (GOLD analysis project Ga0181582, IMG submission 132438) | Coastal salt marsh microbial communities from the Groves Creek Marsh, Skidaway Island, Georgia - 071405AT metaG (megahit assembly) | ecosystem: Environmental > Aquatic > Marine > Intertidal zone... | reverse complement strand
GGGGGGGATGGGGGGTCCCGACGGCAGGGGTCGCGCCTCGGCCCGGTCGGCGCCCCGGCTCACCGCGTCGGTGCCCTGGACGGCAAAGTCGGGGAGGTCGGTGACGTCCCCGACCCAGGCGCGTACGCCGAGGTCGTTCCCGAGGGTGGAGGGCTCCCCGTAGCGCGCCTCCAGGGCGGCGAGCATCTTCGGGGAGAGGTCGACTGCCAGGATGTCCCGGACGCCGCGCTCCCTCAGGAACGGCACCAGGCACCCGGTCCCGGCCCCGACGTCGATCACTCTGCTGTCGGGGCCCAGCGCGGGGACGGCGGCGACGATGTGGCGGAGGGACGCCTGGACTTGGGCGGGGAGCTCCTCCTCGAAGAGCGCGACCTTGGAGTCGAAGAGGGCGGCCTGCCGGGCATTGTGCTCGGCGCGGTCCGCGGGCACCGCGCGGCGGGCGGTCGCGGGGCGGGCCGGAGCCTGCGGGGGGAGGGGGAGGCCGACGCAGGGGGGAGTCGCTCGGGGCGGCCCGGCCCGCGGGCGCAGTCGAAGCGGCCCGCTCGCGCTCCCGGACGGATTTTACGGGTCGCGCGCGCCTTCTAGCCGCATGAAACGTCCGCGCTGAGCGTCGCGGACGTCGCGAGCGGCCGCTCGATGCCCCCCAACAACCCACCTGGGCGAGCCTGTTCGCCGGGCCCGCAGCGACTCGACGGGCCACCCCGGCCGCCGATGCTAGTACACGCGAGGAGATAACTCGCATCTGGACCCGATGTGCGAATATCGATAGGACTGGGGCATCGTCCCGGCCCCCGCAACCCCGAGAGCTTGTGGTGACCCGGGCCCGCCAGAGATCCCCCCACGTGCATCAGAAAACAAGGGGCGGGGGGACGGGGGAGGCGACCCGACGCCCTCTCCCCCACCTGTTTCGGCCACCCTCGCGCCTGCCCTGGACCAGGTTATTGACAGGGAGCAAGCTGTTGCTTCCACCGGGCGCAGAGGAGAACCCTCACCACCTCCGTCTGAAAGGGGTCGCTCGATTCTCCCCCCACACGATTCCAGGGGCGCCGGGGCCGAATATTCCTGGAACCGCCCGGTAGGCTGCTGCCCTCCTGTCCAGGTGAGCCGCAGTAGGCACGTAATCGCCCGGCTGTTACTCCCCCACCCCCCCCAAAAAGGTAGTTGTGTTTGGGGGGGGGGGGGAACGACGACGGGCACCCCGACTTCCTAGCCCGGAAAGCTCCGGAGCGATAATATTCGCGAACATATTTTCTGCGCTGGAGGATTTGGGTTCGGTTCGCAGCCCGTGGTCCCTCCCGGGCTCGGGTCGGGGCGCAGGGGAACGGGAGCAGCCTGCTCCCCGACACTCCGCCCGGCGCTTCCGTTTGGGGCTCTGGTCGAGCAATGATGAGCTCAATACCAGGCCGATCCCCCCGCGTCGTCTCTTCCACGGCCGATCCAGCCCCCCCTCTTCCGTCCCGTCCTGGCGACGTCTTGGGGGGCCCCTGTCGATTGGATGAAAATCATCTCGTTTGTCAGAGGCTTTTTTTACAATAAATGATGCCTATCACGGCGCAAGACCCCCCACCGACGCCGCGGTGTGCCAACAAGACGCCCGGAGCGGTCCCCCGAGGGCTCTTGAAAGATGGGGGGCCTCCCCCACCCTCTCCTGCGGGTTGTGGGAATTCTCGCACGGAACCTCCTGTTAATATTGACCCATGTCACCCGGATTTGGCGTGAAAGGCTACGGGGTTCGCCGTGTCCGCGCTCCCGTCGCTAGTAGGTGGCGAGGCCTTTCAGCCCAGTGCAGGGCAGCCCCGGTGCTGTACCCGGTGGCACTTAGGGCGCCCTCCCCCCTTCTCGCCATTGCCTATCTCTTGGTCAATAGCGTCGCGGGCGTCACGAGCGAGTCGGGCGCGGCCCGGTGCGGGATGCGTCCCCGACACAGGCCGGGCCCAAGGCCTGTCCCCCCTGCACCCGTCACCCCCGCGCCCTGGCCATCCCTGTCGCCCGCAGACCTGCTGGTGGACGTGAAGGAGGGTTTCCGTACGTCGACGGAGGGGGGAATCGAATGCAAGCTGTTCGGAAGGTCTTCAGGAGCCGCAAGGAGAAGAGCAAGACCCCCACCAAGGAGACGCCGGATCCCTCTGGGTATCGCACGTCCTCGATCTCCAATACCAACGACGACATCGAGACCGACGGGGATATGGCTCCCAAGGCCACGGGGCTGAGGGCCGGCGGGTCCGGGGCAACCACGTCGTCGCGAACGACGGCGGGGACGGCGTCCACAGCCGCGCGCACGGCTGCAGTGAGCGAGAAGCCGAAGCTGCCGAGGCTGGACGAGGAGACCATGCGGGCCTTGTACGCCGAGCCCCTGCCGTCTTTCAGGGACGTGGCGCCCACGGAGCGCCAGGTAAGCAGCAGCCCGGACGAGAGCCCCGTCGACCCCCCCTCCCCCGTGGCTTGTGCCACCTCTCATGCCCCCCTCCTCTCCCTCCCTCCGCAGGCGCTCTTCGTGAAGAAGCTGCACCTGTGTTCGTTCGTGTTTGACTTCACGGACCCGAACCGGCATGTCATGGAGAAGGAGATCAAGAGGCAGAACCTCTTGGAGCTGGTGGACTACGTCAACCCGTCAGGGGGGCAGGGCAAGTTCACCGAGGCGGTGGCGGAGGACGTCATCTTCATGATCTCCAACAATCTGTTCCGGGGGCTGCCCGCCCCGCGGTCCAGCGGGGAGCTCGACACGTTCGACCCGGAGGAGGAGGAGCCCAACCTCGAGCCCAGCTGGCCCCACCTCCAGATCGTGTACGAGTTCCTTCTGCGCTATGTCGTGAGCAACGACACGGACGCCAAGGTTGCCAAGAAGCACATTGACCACCACTTCGTGCTGTGCCTTCTCGATCTGTTCGACTCGGAGGACCCGCGGGAGAGGGACTACCTCAAGACAATCCTGCACCGGGTGTACGGCAAGTTCATGGTGCACCGGCCCTTCGTCCGCAAGGCCATCCACCACGTGTTCTACCGGTTCATTTTCGAGACGGAGCGGCACAACGGCGTGGCGGAGCTGCTCGAGATCCTGGGGTCGATCATCAACGGGTTCGCGCTGCCGCTCAAGGAGGAGCACAAGCAGTTCCTGCACCGGGCACTCATGCCACTCCACAAGCCCAAGTGCGTCGGGATCTACCACCAGCAGCTGGCCTACTGCGTGACGCAGTTCGTGGAGAAGGACGCCAAGCTGACGGCACCGGTACTGGAGGCGCTGCTGAGGTACTGGCCAGTGACCAACAGCCAGAAGGAGGTCCTCTTCCTGGGGGAGATGGAGGAGATCCTGGAGCTGACCCAGGCGCCCGAGTTCACGCTCGTCATGCGGCCCCTGTTCCAGCAGATCGCCAAGTGTCACAACAGCTCGCACTTCCAGGTCGCCGAGCGCGCCCTCTTCCTCTGGAACAACGAGTACATAGTGCACCTCGTGGCCAGCAACCGCCACAGCGTGCTGCCCGTGGTGTTCGAGGCTCTCGAGAGGAACATGGAGCACTGGAACGCCGCCGTCCACAGCCTGACCATGAACGTGCGCAAGATGTTCCAGGAGATGGACGCCGCTCTGTACGACGACTGCGAGAAGAACTATCGGGATCAGGAGCGGGAGAGGGCGGCGAGCGAGCGCAAGCGGCAGGAGAAGTGGGCAAACATCGAGGCGATGGCCGAGCAGAAGCGCCGAATCGCGGGCCGGTGACGGGCCGGTGGGCGGGGGGTGGGGTTGTGCAAGCTCGCATTTTTCTCCGCAGCGGGTCTCTCCGGGACTTGGGACACAGGGGGACAGCCCCCCCACCCTGATGGCGGGGGGGGCGCGCGGCGCGGCGGGTATGTCGCACAAGGCGGAGGGGTTGGCCCGAGGGCTCGGAGCGCCGAGAGGCAGAGGGGCGGGGGGGATGATACGGAGGGCCAGGGCTGCGTTCGGACCCGCGCCGGCTAGCGCGAATTTAAGGCATCCAAAGCGCGGCGAGCGCGGTGACAGGCGAGGGAGCCTGGTGTGATATCGATCTGCAGCGGCTCTGTGAAGCAACCGACCATGTGCCGCCCACCCTACTCGACCCGGAGCTTCTTCCGCTGCCTGACCCCTCCCGCCTCGGCGTGCTCCCTCCGCTCGAACTTGGCCGCCGTCCGCTCGCGAACCTCCTCGAGCCCCTCGGTCTCCTTGGCGCGCTCGACAACAAGGTGGCGGCCGTAGAAGTGTGTGGACCCGAGCGAGTCGAGGGCCGTCTGGGCCTCCTGCTTGGTAGAGAACTCGACGAAGGCGAAACCGCGGTGCGTCCCGTCGAACTTGCGCGGGATCCTGAGGTCCTTGACGTGCCCGAACGGCGAGCACAGGCCCATGAGCTCCTTCTTGGTCGCCTCGAAGGCCACGTTCCGAATCACCAGCCTCGTCTTGGACAGCCCCGCCGGCACCTTGTCGTCCCCCGTCGCGGCCGACGCCCCTCCCTGCCCCTTGCTCAGCTGCAGCACGAGCTGGTGCCCGTCCAGGACGGACCCCTGTAGCTCCTTCATCACCTTCTCGGCGACCGCCCGCTCGCCCAGCTCGACAAAACCAAAGCCGCGGGACAGCGTCTCCCCGGTCTTGGACTTCTTCCTTGCGACCCGGGCCGTCTTCACAGCGCCGCCTGCCTTCTGCGCCGCGGCCCGGAAGTGCTTCAGGAAGCCGGCGTCCGTCGTCCCGAAGGACAGGTTCTTGACGAAGAGCGACGTCATCGGGGCGCCGACGTCTCCGCCCGTGTTGGTGAGGTCCTCGGCGCTCACCCCCCCGCCCTTGACCTTCTTCACGGGCGCGCCCTTGCCCTTCCCGCCCCCGATCTCACCCCCGCCGCCCACCTTGAGCGGCGCGTCCCCGCGGAACACCCCCTCGGGGGCCCACTCGAGGTAGATGGGCACATGGCGGAAACGCTTGTACGCGAGCGACCGGAACGCCTTCCGGGCGTCCTGGGGCTCGAGGAAGTCGACTATGGCGACTGTCTTGGTGGGCGGGAGGCAGAGCCGGCTGAGCTGCCCGCTCCCGGCGAAGAGTTCGATGAGCTCGTCCTCCCCCGTCTCAAACGGCAGGTTCTTCACCAGCAGCGCCGTCTTGGAGCGCGGGACGGACTTCTTGGTGGCGGCTGAGCCGGACGCGGCGGCCGCCGCCTCCAGGCGGGAGATGTCCACCCCGGCGTCGGTGAGGGCCCTCTTGGTCTCGGCGACGACCCACGTCTCGCCCAGCGCCATGCGCACCGCCAGGTCGGACGCGTCCCGCTCGAGCAGCTCGCTCTTCGACACGCCGTAGTGCGCCGCGATGGCTGCTGCCACCGTGTCCTGGCGCATGAAGAGCGTGTTCCACGTCGCGCGGTTCCCAGCGTCAGCCCTGCGCTCCTCCTCCTTGCGCTCCCGGAACCCCGTCTCCCGCGCAGCCTCGTCCGCGGGCTCCTCCCCCTCGGCGGCCCGCCTCGCCTCGCGCTTGGGCGGGCGCTTGGCGGGGAGCACGTGGATCAGCCGCCCCTGGAATTCGCCGTTGTCCATGGCCTCCATGGCCGCCACCGCATCCTTTGCCTCCGCGAACGCCACGTACGCGAACCCCTTGGACTGCCGCAGCTCCCGGTCGAGGCACAGGTGGCACTCTTGCAGCGGGCCAAACTTGCCGAAGGCCTCGGCCAGCTCCTCCTCGGTCGTCGCGTAGGGGAGGTTGCGCACGAACAGCCGCCCTGTCGAGCCCACACCCTCCATTTCGGACGCCTCCGTCACGCCGCCCCCCCGCGCCTTGTCCCCGAACAGCGCTTGCCCCAGCCGGTCCGCCGCCGCGTCCTCCCGGTCCGACTCCTCCCCGGAGCCCGAGCCCGTCATCTCCGCGTCCCCGTCCTCAGCGCCGCCCCGGCCCCGGGCCACGTCGCCGCCCGGGGGCCCCGCCCCCTCGCTCCCCTCGCCCCCCTCGCTCCCGTCGCTCCCCGCCCCCCCACCGTCGCTGCCGCCGTCCCCGCCGTCGCTGTCGTCTCCGCCCGTCCCGGGGCCCTCGTCGTCCTCCCCGTCGCTCCACCGGGCGGCTGTCCGGGACTTGAGCCAGTCCAGGTCCGACTTCCCGCCGCCGGCGTCGCCCCCGCCGCCGGCGTCGCCCCCGCTGCCGGCGTCGCCCCCGTCGCCGGAGTCGCTCCCGGACGGTCCGTCCGACCCGCCGTCGCTGTCGTGCCTGTCCGTGCCGACGAGGTCCTGGTACTCGTCTTCGTCGTCCGACGAGTCCCCTGGGGCCCCGGCGGCGCCCGCGCCCTTGGCCCCGGCCCCGCCGCGCCGGGGCTCCATGCGCCCCTTGGCCTGCTTGGCCATCTCGGGCGCCGCGTCGTCGTTCCCCCACAGCTTGGCCGCCCCGCGGGGCTGCATGACTTGCATGAACTCGCGCAGCTTGGGATCAGCGGCGACGGCCTCCCTCAGCTCGTCCTCGACGGTGCGGCGCTTCTGGCGGTCGCCGGGGCCGGACTTGCCGGTCCCGTGGGCACGGTCGTACGCGCTGGAGCCCTTGGAGTGCTTGGACCACGGGCGCAGGGCCGCGTCGTCGGCCGGCGCCTCCTCGCCGACCTTCCGGGCCGCCTCGACGGTCAACTTGGACGTGTCCAGGAAGGCGTTGTGGAAGTGCCGGCGCGCGCGCTCGGCCTGCTCGGCCGTCTTGAACCCGAGAAACGCCATGTTGCGGGACTTGCCGTCCTTGGTCTTGAGCATCTTGCAGTCCGTGACGTCCCTGCGGGGCGGCGGGGGGGTCCCAGGGTTGGCTAGGGGAGGGCGGGCCCGGGGGGGGGAGGGGCTCCTCGAGGAGGACGGGGCGGGGGAGGAGCGAGGCGCACCCGTACTCGTTGAACTCCTGCCGGAGCCGCTGCTCCGTGATGTGCTTGGGCAGGTTCTTCACGCACAACCTGCGGATAGCCGGGGGAGGGGACGGGGCTCGCGCGAAGAGAGCGGGGAAGCGGGCTCCGTGACGGCTCACGAGGGGCCGGGAACAGTGGCTCGCCAGGGGAGGCAGCCCGCCTCCGGCGCGGTCCAGAGGCGAGTAGGGGCGGTGTGGAGAGAACGCGCGAGCCGAGGCGGGTGTCGACGGGAGGGACGTGCGCTCCTACCTCGTGGCCATCTCGGCTGCCCCTCACGCTTAGGGTGGCCGACAAGCCGAGTTTTGGAGTCTGTGAGTGACCCTCTGCTCGTCAGGTTCTCCCAGCCCTTTCTTTGCGTGCTCGGGCGGCCACGCCGACGGTAAAGAGCCGCCACGCGAGGGTCTGCGCCCCCCCCACCCTGCCCTCGGCCGGCGCTTGACCCCTGACGTCAACGGCTAGGGCAAGATTCCTCCCCGCGACGCTAGCGCCCAAAGACGCGCGCTACTCCCCTGGCCTGGCCTTCTATTGGCGCGCGTAATCCCGCTCGACCAGCGGCTGTCTCCCGACACTCGAAGCGAGCAGGTTACAAATGGCCACTTGCGCGTCCATCCCCCGGACCGCTGCCCCCCTGCGGGGGGCGCGCAAGGGTGCCTCCGCCAAAGCTCCCGCCAAGGTGACTTATCGCGACGTCGGCCCGACACGTATGCCGCCACGCGGTGGGGAAATGCATGCGGAAGGGCATGGACGGAATGCCCCTCCCAATGGCACCTATCTCATGCATTGCGGCTTCGTCGACGCGATAGCGCGATTTTTGTTTGTCGTATTTGAGCGGGCCCACGAATATTCGCGCCTGCTACCGCATTCAGTGTGGACGTCGCGTTTCCCCTTGGTGGGCTCGGCAATCCGTCTGGGGTTCCCTCCCTGCGCCCCTGCGGTGATCCTGTGCCACCGTTGACCCGTCTCATAGGTTCATCGGCCGCCATAGTCCAGTAATGTGGCGATTTCGGGGCCACGCGATCCTTTCGGCCAGGCACTGCCGGGGAGGAGTCGGGGACCTGAAGACACAGCTTCCCCCATCGCCCGGTGCCGCGCTAGATCGGGGGGACCAGGGCGCATGGGTGGACTGCGAGGATGGTATAATGCTACAGACCCGCCATAACATCGTCCTGACTCCCATATCTCCTCCTCTGCCCCCGCAGCGCACCCCCTCCGTGGTGGCGTCCGCCATTGCGAAGGGCGAGAAGTCGCTCCACGCGGACGCCCGCAGCGCCAGGGACCAGTTCGTCGAGTCTCAGGTGCGTCGAAGCCCGGCACCGCGCCCCACGCGCCCCGATTCCCGGGGCGGGCTCATCTCCCCGGACCTCGCGTCCCCGGCTACCTCCGTCGGAGCTTCCCCCCCACCCCTGCACCCGACCCCCCAACCGCCCCGCTGCGCGCCCGCAGAGGAGCGAGCCCCTCGCCCAGCGCGGTGTCGAGGACGGGTGGGAGTCCCGCTTCGGCGACGAGCCCCGTAAGGGCGCCGACATCGTCATCGAGGCCCTGGAGCGCGAGGGCGTGAGCACCGTGTTCGCCTACCCGGGCGGCGCCTCGCTCGAGATCCACCAGGCCCTGACGCGGTCCAACTCGATCCGCAACATCCTCTGCCGCCACGAGCAGGGCGAGGTCTTCGCCGCCGAGGGCTACGCCATGGCCACGGGCGAGGTGGCCGTGTGCATCGCCACCTCGGGCCCGGGCGCCACCAACCTGGTCACGGGCCTCGCTGACGCGCTGCTCGACTCGGTCCCCATGGTGGCCATCACGGGGCAGGTGCCGCGGCCGATGATCGGCACGGACGCCTTCCAGGAGACTCCCATCATCGAGATCACCCGCCAGATCACCAAGCACAACTACCTCGTCACGGACGTCAAGGACATCCCCCGCGTCATGGCCGAGGCGTTCGTGCTGGCGCGCTCGGGGCGCCCGGGGCCCGTGCTGGTCGACATCCCGAAGGACGTGCAGCAGACGATGCACGTGCCCGACTGGGACCAGGTGCTGCAGATCCAGACGTACCTGTCCCGCCTGCCCCCCGGGCCCGACCCGTCGCTGGTCCGGGCCATGCGCCACGCCATTGCCACGGCCAAGCGGCCCGTGCTCTACGTGGGCGGCGGGGCGCAGCACTGCGCCGACGAGATCACCGAGCTCGTGAGGCGGACGCAGATCCCCATCACCAACACCTTCAAGGGCCTCGGCACGTACGACCTCGACGACGACCTCTCCCTCGGCATGCTCGGCATGCACGGCACCGTGTACGCCAACTACGCCATCTCGGAGGCGGACCTGCTGATCGCGCTGGGCGTGCGGTTCGACGACCGCGTGACGGGCAAGCTGGAGAACTTCGCGACGCGGGCGAAGATCATCCACGTCGACATCGACCCCGCGGAGATCCACAAGAACAAGTTCGCCCACGTGGCCCTCAACGCGGACGTCGGGGCGGCGGTCGGGGCGCTCAACGCCCTGCTGGAGGAGGAGCCGCTCGACACGGCCGAGACGCAGGAGTGGAGGGACATGATCGCGGAGAAGAAGGCCGAGTTCCCGATGCAGTTCCCGGAGAAGGAGGGCGTCATCATGCCCCAGCGGGCCGTGCAGGTGCTCAGCGAGGAGACGAAGGGGGAGGCGGTGATCGCGACGGGCGTGGGGCAGCACCAGATGTGGGCGGCGCAGTACTACAAGTTCAAGGGGCCGCGGCAGTGGGTGTCGTCGGGGGGGCTGGGGTCCATGGGCTTCGGGCTGCCGAGCGCCCTCGGCGCCGCCGTCGCCTGGGACGGCAAGGAGGGGCGGCCCGAGAAGGTCGTGGTGGACATTGACGGCGACGGCTCCTTCATGATGAACTGCCAGGAGCTGGCCACCGTGCACGTGAACAAGATCAGCGCCAAGACCATGGTCCTCAACAACCAGCACCTCGGCATGGTCGTCCAGTGGGAGGACCGCTTCTACGGCAAGAACCGCGCCCACACTTACCTGGGCAAGGAGGAGGCCGAGTGGCACGTCTCGGGCAAGCCCGAGGACATCTTCCCGGACCTCGTCATGATGGCCCAGTCGTGCGGCGTCCCCGCCAAGCGCATCTTCCACCCCGACGAGCTCCGCCCCGCCATCCGCGAGATGCTCGACACCCCCGGCCCCTACCTCCTCGACGTCATGGTCCCGCACATTGAGCACGTCCTCCCCATGATCCCCGGGGGCGGGTCGTTCGCCGACATCATCACCAAGGGCGACGGTCTCAACCCTGACCTCAAGTGAGGTCGGGCCCGGGCGGCGCGCCAGGGTGCCCCCCTTTTTGTAGTTGAAACGCGAGC
>Ga0181582_10005534_pt1 | contig 10184 bp, 4 predicted proteins | sample 071ome_32_FD_132438 | JGI IMG/M metagenome (GOLD analysis project Ga0181582, IMG submission 132438) | Coastal salt marsh microbial communities from the Groves Creek Marsh, Skidaway Island, Georgia - 071405AT metaG (megahit assembly) | ecosystem: Environmental > Aquatic > Marine > Intertidal zone... | reverse complement strand
CTGGACACCTGGGAGGGAGGGGGGGAGCGGTCCCCGGAGGTAAGGTGGGGTGACGCAGCGCGACGCGCGGTACACTGCGCGGGACTCTCGGGCTCGGGCCTCCCGAACCCTCCCGTTGTTGACCGTTCCAAAAGTGTGCGGGCGACATGCGGCCACGCAGGGGGTGGGCCGGAGGCCGGCGGAGCGGGACGTGCGAGCGAGTAAGATGTGCGAAGCTGGGCGACGCACACGTTTGGTGGACGGAGCGGGGCGTCGGGGCGGGGGAAACGGGGGACTTCTCACCCTGGAGGGAAGGACGCTGAGGGGGGGCTGACTTCAGGGGAATGGGCCGGCGGGGGCACCCGTCGTGTTCCAGAGAGGGTCGAGAGCGGGGGAGGGCGCGGGGTAGTGTCAGGGGGTAGGGCACTGTGCCCGGCGACTCGCGGCCCCCAGCCCTACCCTCCTGACCCAGGGGGTCCCCCCTGGGCCCGACGCCTCCTCCGCCATTCCCCGGGGGGGTGTTCCGCTCGAGCGGCCGTCACCGGCCGTCAGAATTGCGCAGATAGCATATTCTGTGGCGTTGTGATCCGCTTGGCGCGGTGTCTCCGCCATCGTTTGAGTTCGCGGTGAAGAACGCCCCTTCCTTTGTCGACTTGGCCGGTGGACCCAGCAAAGGTGAGCTCATGTCGTAGATATACGGGGTACAGAACGCGTCAGCTAGGCAATGGACGGGCATGTGCGACCCTCCCTGGCCGCATCGGCCGGGAGACCCGGGCACCCCCCCTGACGCTTCTCCCGAGGCGGTACCACCGAGGGGGGCGCTATGGGACCTCCGCGTGCCCTTATCACGTGTCTCACGTCCCGCACGTTATGTCCATATCCTGATTTGTAGAGAATCTCCCCCCCCACCGCCGCGCTTTCGGATCTCCTGCTGAGTCCCCGTCACCTAGCTCCCGGCTCCGATGCGCGACACACGGCGTTACCCATCCACTCTCCGCCATCTCAACTGAACATTTTCCCCCGTAACCCCGCATACACGCTCGCAGTCGCGTCCGTAGCCCCCGGAGATCGCCAGCGGAAGGGTGACGGTGGTTGAGAAACGGCCCCCTCCCCCAACCCAGCTCCGATGCCCGGGCCGTACCCCGTCGCGGAGCCCACCGAGCTCGCGGTGGACGACGATGCGTTTCCGGAGCCCTTCCTGTTCTACCACCCGCACGGCGTCGTCATCCTCGAGTGCACCGAGCGCGATGCAGGGCACCCCAAGTGGCCCGCGTCCGCGTCGTCCCTGGCGGCCAGCCCCGTCTCCGACCTGACCTGCGTCGCCACGCCCTCCCAGACCTTCGTGGTGGCCACGTCGTCACTGCTCAAGGCGGCGGCCCCGGGGGAGGACGCGGGCGGGCTGCCCCCGTCCTCCCTCGCCGCCCTCGGCGCCGCCCGCCTCCCCGTGGCGGCCCCCGCCCTCTGGGTGGGCTTCTCCCCGTGCGGGGGGGGGCTCGCCGTCGCCACCGCGGGCGCCGTTGAGGTCTTCGCTGTGGGGGACCTCCCCGTCGGCGCCACCGCCGCGTCGGGCATCGCCAACTCCCCCCTTAAAGGGGTTGCGGGGCAGGGGGCGGGGCCCTCTCCGGCCTGCACCCTCCGCGCCCCTGCTGGGGCCACCCTGGCGTCGGCCCTGTGGGCCCCGGGCCTGAAGCCCGTGGCCGAGGAGCCTGGGCGCGTGCTGGCGGTCACGGCCGGGGGCGAGCTGCTAGCGGGGGAGCTCTGCGACGGCGCGGGTGTGCTCGCGCCCGTGGCCGGGGCCCCCGAGGGCATCGCCGCTGCCGCCGCGAGCCCCGCGCCGGGGGACGCGAGGGTGGCCGTCACGTCGGCCGGGGCGGTCGTCGTCGGGGCCGTCGAGGGCGCGGCGTGGCGCGGGGGCGTCCGGGTCGCGCTACCCCCCGCACAGCTCGACGAGCTCGACGGTCGCCACCACGCCTCTGGCGTCCAGTGGCCGCTCCCGGGATGTGTCCTGGTGGAGATGCGCGCCGAGGGGGAGGGGGGCGAGGTGGACGTGGTGGCGCTGTGCTGGGGCGCGGGGGAGGCGGGGCCGCAGCCGGCGATGGGGGCGGGCGGGCTCGCCGGGGTGGGGAGCGTCGCGCCGGTGTTCCCCCCCCTGGCGCCCTCGGCGGTGGCCCGGGGGGGGCCCGGGCCCCACCTGGCGTGCGCGGGGGTGCCGGCGTGGGGGGTCGCCCTGACGGCGCACCGCTGGTCCAACGACAACCACGTCTCCGCCGCGCTGCTGGCGGGCGGGGGCGCCGTGGCCGCCGACGTGGTGGAGAACTTCGAGCTCCGGGTGCCCTTCGACAAGTCCCTCGGGGACGAGGGCGACAACCTGGTCGGCGGGCTGGCCGTGTCGCTCGTGCAGCCGCCCCTCGGGCTGCAGGACGTCCCGGACCCCGAGGACCCCCAGGCCCGGCCCCCGCTGCCCCCGTCCCCCGTGGCCGTCGTGGCCACCACCGACGGCCGCCTGCGCGTCTTCTCCCTCGCCTGCCTCGACCGCTCGCGGTACCGGGGGGAGGGCGCCGAGCGGCTCCTCCGCTCCCCGGTGGCCCTCGGCTCCCTCCCCGTGGCCGCGTCCCTGGCGCTGGCCCCGGCCCCGGCCCCGGCCCCCGCCGCGGACGAGGAGCTGGCAGCCGCCGCGGGCGCTGGCCTCCCGGGGTCGGGGTCCGACTCGGACTTCCTCGCCAGCGACGACGACGAGCCGGTGTCCCCGGCGACGCCCGCGCAGGGGCGAGTGGCGGACGGGGTGAGCGGCCTGGGGGCCGCGGCCCTGGAGATGAACACGTCCCCCCTCTTCGGCAGCGCGGTCAAGACGGCCGGGGGCGGCCCGTTCGGCGGGGGGTTTGGCGGGCTCGGGGGGGCCGCCGACCCCAAGCCCCCGGCCCCCGCGGGGGGCGGCCTCTTCGGCGGGCTCGGGGGCGCCGCGGACCCCAAGCCCCCGGCCCCGGCCCCCTCCGCCGCGGGGGGCTTCGGGGGCTTCAACTTCGCCGGCGCGGGGCAGCCACCGGCGCCCCCCACGGCCGCGGCCCCGCCCGCCGTCCCCGCGTTCGCCCTCGCCGAGACCCCCGCCAAGACCAGGCCGTCCGCGGCCGCCGCCCACCCCGGCGGCGTGGCCCCCGGCGGGATGGGCGAGCACCCCTCCCCCGTCGCCGCCAAGGCCAACCCGCTCTGGGCGGAGCGGGCGGAGCGGACCCCCGCTGCGCGGGCGCCCGGGGAGGCTGAGGCCATGATCAGGGCGATGGACGAGGACCAGCTCGTCAAGCTCCTGTCCTCGGCCGGTCTCCTCGACCGCCTGGCCGAGCGCGTCGCCTCGAAGCTCTCCCTGAGCCCCTCGCCGGCGCCTGCGGGGCTCTCGCCGGCGCCCTCGCCACTGGCGCCGGGGGAGGGGGGGCAGTCGACGCCCTCCCCCGCCGCGGGGAAGCAGCTGGCGGCCCCCGCCGCCGGCGCGAGGGCGAGCCCTGCCCGCTCCCCCGGCCGGTCCCAGGCGGCGAGGTGGGAGCTCCCCACAGGGGCTGCGGCGCCGGGGCCCCTCTCGGTGGCGCCGCGCGCCGCCCCCGAGCCCGAGCTCCCCGAGTCGAGCGCGTCGGCGGCCGTGGAGCGCGACTTGCTCAAGTGCGTTGCTGACGTGGCCCGGATGGCGGGCGAGTGCGAGGGCATCGAGAGGACCCTCCGCCAGGCGGGCGGCCCCGCCCCGACAGTCGACACGGCCTTTGCCCGCGCCCTGACGATGGGCGGCGTGGGGGCCCTCGCGGACGCCGTGGGCCTCCTCGCCGACCGCTCCGGCGCCGTCGCCGCTGGCTGGCGCGGCCTCCGGAAGAAGCGGGACCGGATCACGGCGATGATCGGCGAGGCGGAGAAGCGCCTGGACGCCCTCGGGGGGGTGGTTCTCGATCTGGCGGGCGGGGGGGAGGAGGCGGAGGCGCGCCTGTCCGAGAGGGAGGCGCACCAGCAGTGGGAGGTGCGGCGGAGGCTGGCGCGCGTGCGGGACACGCTGCGCACGGTCAACCGGCAGCTGCCCATGGCCCGGGACCTGGCGAGGCAGTGCCAGCAGCCCGGCGCGGCCGCCGGCGCCCCGGCCGCGGGTGACGACATCCCGGGAGACCTCCCTGAGAGGCTCGGGCGGGTGCTGAAGCGCCTTTCCGCCGTCGAGCAGGGGCTCCGAAATGCGCCCAGCCGCGCGATGCAGCGCCCCAGCAAGCCCGCAGCGGCGAGGCCCGCGGGGGCGAGGGGACGCGCCGCCGACCCGAGCCCCCCGGGCGCGGCCGTGGGCGGGGCCCTGACCCCGGCCCCCGCGCACACCGTGGCGATGCGGTCCCCTTGGCGCGGCCAGGGGTCGGAGACGGTCCGCAAGGCCCTGCTCCGCGTCGCCGTGGACGCCGAGGGCGCGCCCCGCTTCTACGCCGTGTCCCCGTGGGGGCTCCAGGGCGACGGGCCCGGGGGGGCCGAGGAGGCCGCCGCGGAGCTGGCGCCACCGGCACCCGCCCCGCCCGCGCCGCCACCCGCCCCCGCCTCGCCACCCGCCCTCAAGGCCCCCCCCACCCCGTCCACCCCGGGCACCCCGGCCGGGGCCCTCTTCACCATGCCCCCGGCCCCTGCCACGGCGGCCGGGGCGGCGGAACCGCCGAAGGCGGGTGGCGCGTTTGGGCTGGGCGAGCCGCCGGGACCCACCGCCGACGAGAATGGGGGGGCGGAGAAACCCAGGGCGAGTGGGGGGATGCCCCCGATGCCGTCCGCCGCCGACATGTCCAAGCTCAGCGTCTTTGATGGGAAGGCCACAGCGAAGCCCGCCGCCGCGCCGGTGGCCGAGCCCGCGCCCCCCAGCACCGGCTCCGGGTTCAACCTCGGCGGCCTCCTGGCGCCGGCCCCCAAGGCGGAGGTGGGGGGGGGCGCGGGGGGTGGGGGCCTCTCCTTCGGAGGGGCCGCCTTCGGGAGCCTGGGGTCCGCGGCGCCCACCAAGGACGGCGGGTCCCTCTTCGGCGGGGCTGCAGGCGGCCTCTTCGGCGGGGCCGCGGCGGGCCTCTTCGGCGCTAAGGCCGAGGCGAAGAAGGAGACCGAGGAGAAGAAGGGAGCGGAGAAGCCCAAGGCGAGCGGGGGAATGCCCCCGATGCCGTCCGCCGCCGACATGTCCAAGCTGGCCGTGTTCGACAAGGCGGGGGCGGCGAAGGAGGCGGAGAAGCCCAAGGCGAGCGGGGGAATGCCCCCGATGCCGTCCGCCGCCGACATGTCCAAGCTGGCCGTGTTCGACAAGGCAGGGGCGGCGAAGGAGGCGGAGAAGCCCAAGGCGAGCGGGGGAATGCCCCCGATGCCGTCCGCCGCCGACATGTCCAAGCTGGCCGTGTTCGACAAGGAGGGTGCGGGCGGGCCCAAGAAGACTGCGGGTGGGGCGGTGCCCCCGGTGCCGACGGCGGGCGACCAGGCCAAGCTGGGTGCGGTGTTCGGCGGGGTGGCGATCGGGGGCGGAGCGGGGACGCCCTCCGCGAAGGAGGAGGGCGCCGCGAAGGAGCCGAAGCCCGCCGCGGGCGGCCCGCCCCCCGTGCCCACCGCTGGGGACCAGGCCAAGCTCGCCGGGGCGTTCGGCGGCTTCGGGGTGGCGGAGAAGAAGGAGGCAACCGCTCCCGAAAAGGAGGAGGGGGGCGCGGCGAAGGAGAAGGGGGGGGGGTCGAAGGCCGAGGACAAGCCAGCGACGACTTCCTCTGCTGGCGGCCTCTTCGGTGGCCTCTCGCTTGGCGGACCGACGGGCGCGGCTGGTGGCGCGCTGTCTGGCCCCTCGGGCAGCGCTGCGCCCAGCCCATTCGGCGGCGGCGCCAGCGCACAGCCGTCGCAGACCTCGGGCTTTGGCGCGCTGGGCGGCGCCCCCGCTGAGCCGGCCAAGCCTGCCTCGAGCGTGTTCGGCGCCCCGGCCGCCAGCGCTGCCCCCGCCGCGGCAGGCGGCTTCGGCTCGGCCACCGTGGCGGCCGCCCCCACCTCGTCTGGGTTTGGGGGCGCCAGCGGCGGTCCGGCGTTGGGTGGCGCCTTTGGCCAGCCCTCGCAGCCCGCGAGCGGGTTCGGGCAGGCCGCGCAGCCGGCTAGCGCCTTTGGCCAACCCTCGCAGCCGGCTAGCGCCTTTGGCCAGCCCTCACAGCCCGCGAGCGGGTTCGGCCAGCCCACGCAGCCCGCGAGCGGGTTCGGTCAGGCCGCGCAGCCGGCCAGTGCCTTTGGCCAGCCCTCGCAGCCCGCGAGCGGGTTCGGCCAGCCCTCTTCCCCTGCCCCGGCTGCGGGAGGCTTCGGCACGGCCGCCGGGAGCGCCGCGTCCCCCGCCGGCGGGGGCTTCGCGGCCCTGGCCAGCAACACCGGCGGCGGCGGCGGCTTCGCGGCCCTCAGCGCAAGCGGGGGCATGGCCGGGGGCTTCGGCAACAAGTCAGCGTTCGGCAGCACCAACGTTGGCGGCGCCTCCGCGGGCGGCTTTGGGAACGCCTCCGCCTTCGGGAGCACCAACGTTGGGGGTGGCAGCGGCGGAGGCGGCTCCTCGGGCGGGTTCGGGAACGCGGCCGCCTTCGGGGGCGCCAGCACGGGCGGCTTCGGGAACGCCTCCGCCTTCGGGAGCACCAACGTGGGCGGCAGCGGCGGCGGCTCCACGGGCGGCTTCGGGAACGCCTCCGCCTTCGGGAGCACCAACGTGGGGGGAAATGGCAGCGCAGCCCCTTCGGGTGGCTTCGGCAGCGGCTTCGGGAACCCCTCGGCCTTCGGGAGCGCCTCCGGCTTCGGGGGCACCAGCGCGGGAGGCGGCGCCTCCACTGGCGGCTTCGGCAGCGGGTTCGGGGCCGGGACGCAGCAGGGCGGCGGCGGGTTCGGGTCCGGGACGCAGCAGGGCGGCGGCGGGTTCGGGGGCGGGCAGCAGGGCGGCGGCGGGTTCTCGTCGTTCGGCGGCGGCGGCCCCTCGGTCAACCCCGGCGGGGGATCGATGTGGCAGGCGCGCAAGTGACCGCGGGGCGCTGGACCCTTTCAAAGAAAGGGCCGAACTTCAACGCTAAGCGAACCCCTTCAACCCCCGCTCGCCCTCCACGACGGGCCGCTTAGGCTCGGGCGCCCGGGGGTTCCCGTACGTGTAGAACTGCCGGAGCACCTCCACCGCCTCCCCCCCGAGCACGCCCCCCTCGACGGCGAAGGGCGCCCCCGGGCGCTCCCCGCAGGCGCCGCAGCCGCGCGCGTGGACGGGCATCACGGACCCGCAGCCCCCGAACTTGTCATTGGGGCACCCAAAGTAGGCCTTGCGGACCCCCACCAGCGACAGCGCCCCCGCGCACATGATGCACGGCTCGCACGTCACGTAGAGGTCCAGGCCCGGGCCCCGCACCGCCCCCAGGTCGTTCCCGTGGCGCTCGAGGAGCGCGTCGAGCCCGACCATCTCGGCGTGCCTCGTGGCGTTGCGCGTGAGGTTGGTCGCGTTGCGCCCCCTCGCCACGACCCTCCCGTCTCTCACGAACACGCACCCCACGGGCACCTCGCCCTGCGGCCGACGGAGGGCGCGCGCGGGTGGGGGCGGGCGCGCGGGGGGGGGGGCATGGGGAGGGGGCCGGAGGGCGGGTGCGGTGGGGGCAAGAGGGAGGTGGCCGGAGGGAGCGGGCCGGAGGGAGGGACGGCCCCGCTCGCACCTCGACCAGGGCCGTGTGCGCCTCTTCCAGCGCCTCCCGCATGAAATTCTCGTGGATCTCCCTCCCAGAGGTGGAGGGGCCGTCGGTCGCGCCCATCGCTGCCCCCGCCGCGAGAGAGGGGTCCCCGCCCTCAACGGTGGGGGAGAAAAGAGCGGAGCGCTGGCGGGATGGGGAGGTTCCTGGGTCGAGTGGGGCTTCTGAGAAGAGCGTCACGCCGTATTGGCCCCAGGGACGCCAGACTGGCTGCCAGTCTGTTGCCTGGCAACAGGGACGGGCGGTCCCCCGACTCAACCCCTGGCGAGGGTATCCCCCGCTTACGGGGACCCGGCGCGGCCCCGAGCGGCGTTCAAGGGGTTCGGGCGGGGGCGATTGAGGGAGGATAAAGTGCGATTCCCCTCTTCCGCGCGCCTTTCCCTTCCCGCTGGACGAGATGGGGGCCGGAGCAGTGGGGGCCAGGGCGTGGGAGGAGGCTCGGGTCCTCCTCTCGCGCCTGTTCCCCGCGTACGACCCCGTGGACGCGGCGCTGGCGGTGGCGATGATCGCCGCGGGGGTGTTGGCGTGCGCCCTCCTGATCCTGGGCGTCACGGCCCCGTACGGGAAGCACGCGCGCCGCGGGTGGGGGTGGGGCGTGGACGCCCGGGTGGCCTGGTTCACGCAGGAGGTGTGGTCGCTGGCGATCCCGGCCGCCCTGGTGCTGCCGCGGTGGGTGGAGCTGCCGGCGTGGCCAAGGGCGTGTGCCGCGGGCTTTCTGGCGCACTACGTGCAGCGGAGCATCGTCTACCCGCTCCGCATGCCGGCGGGCGCGGCGCGCATGCCCGCGGGCGTCTGGCTCATGTGCGTCGCCTTCTGCATCTGGAACGGCGTGCTCCAGGGGCGGCTGTTGTCCGTCTACCTGCCCCGGGCGGCACCGGGGGGCGCGCAGGCCGCCGCGGGCGCCGCGCTATTCCTGGCGGGCATGGCCGTCAACCTGCACAGCGACGGGGTGCTGCGGAAGCTGCGCCAGGGGGCCGCCGCCGGGGGGACAGGGCGGGGGGCCCGGTCCCACTACCGGATCCCGCGCGGGGGGATGTTCGAGTACGTGAGCGGGGCCAACTTCCTGGGGGAGATCGTCGAGTGGGCCGGGTACGCCACTGCCTGCGGGTGGGCGCTCCCCGCCGCGGCCTTCGCCGCCTTCACCGCATGCAACATCGGCCCCCGGGCGCTGCACCACCACCGGTGGTACCTCGACAGGTTTCGGGACGAGTACCCGCGGCTGGGGAGGAAGGCTTTGATTCCCTTCGTCCTGTGAATGGCGTGGGGGTGGGGGAGGGGGGTGGGATGGGTGGGGCCGCGGGGCGAGCGGGGCGCCAGTGCATGCCTGGGGGGCAGGCGGTTCTCGAGAGAGGGTTGCTCTCGAGAGAGGGTAGGCATTCATGAAGCCCCGAGTCTGAGTCCTGATACGGTTCTCGTCCCGGTTCTGGGTGTCCCACTGGACGCGTGAGCGATTCTAGTTGGCAAAGAGGCCGACCTTGGCCTTGCAGCGGCTCTGCCCGTTGCCACTGGTGCCGCCCCAGTGGGAGTAGGGGTCGGCCTGGTTCTCGAGGACCTCCTCGCAGGCCCAGCACCACTTGATGTGGCAGATGGGGCAGACGACCTTGTTGCACGTGTCGGTGGTCTTCTCGAACCACGCCTGCGCGTTCGTGGGCCCGCACGTGGGGCAGTGCTTGGCCCCCGCCCTGCGGCGCATGGCGATCTCGGGGCCCATGACGGACGCCTGGAACTCGTCGCACGTCTTCCCCTCGTGCCACTCGCGGCTGCGGCAGCTCAGGCACACGTCCCGGGCGCACTTGGGGTTGGGGCAGGTGAACCGCATGACATCGGACCACTCGTCCCCCACCCCCACGCTTGTCCAGCAGTGGGGGCACTCCCAGTTGCCCGCCAGGCGGCCGGCCAGGCGCGCGCGGCTGCGGCGGTAGAGGTCCCCCTGGCTGTTGGACAGCAGCCCCACGATGCGCCCGGGCTCGACCAGCACTGCCACGGGCTCCCTGTCGTCGGCGCCCTCGGGCTGCTCGGCCTTGCACTCGGGGCAGTGCACCTCGGCGGACGTCTGCAGGCTCATCATCACGTAGTCCCGTGCCGTCTCGCGGCACAGCGAGTGGCCCTGCCGGCAGCACACGAAGCGCTCCGCCTCGGGGTGGTCCTCGAAGCACACAGAGCAGAAGAACGTCGGCCCCTCGTGGCCCGCGCTCCGGGCGGAGCTCAGGCCCCGCGCCAGGGACCGGGCGTCGGCGTCCCTCCGGCCCGCCGAGCTCAGGCCCTTGGAGAGCGCCCGCGCCCCGGCGCTGTCCTCGCCCCGCCCCACGGAGCCCAGGCCCTTGGACATTGCCCGCACACTGAGGTCCCGCACCGCCGACGGCCCCCCCGCGTTGCCCCGCTCTGGCTCGGCGAGGACGAGGTCCGTGGCCCCGGGCAGCCCGCGGTACGAGTTGCACTCCCCCGCGTCCCACTCCACCAGGACCCAACCGTAGATCGGGTCCGGGCCCAGCACCGTCCCCAGCG
>Ga0181582_10005531_pt1 | contig 10187 bp, 7 predicted proteins | sample 071ome_32_FD_132438 | JGI IMG/M metagenome (GOLD analysis project Ga0181582, IMG submission 132438) | Coastal salt marsh microbial communities from the Groves Creek Marsh, Skidaway Island, Georgia - 071405AT metaG (megahit assembly) | ecosystem: Environmental > Aquatic > Marine > Intertidal zone... | reverse complement strand
GCGTTTCCTTCAGGAACGGGTGATTGAGCGAGTGGGTGGACGCAGCGAGATTGCGGTCGACACCCGCATCATCTGCGCGACACACCAGGACCTTCGGCGACTGATTGATGAGGGCGGCTTTCGCGAAGATCTTTTCTACCGTATCAGTGAAATGACGGTAAACATCCCGGCGTTGCGCGAGCGCGAGGGCGATGCGGTCCTGATTACCCGGGCTCTGCTCGACCGTTTCGAAAGTCTGCACAAAGGCCGCATCAAGGACCTCAGCGAAGCCACCATACTCGCCATCAACAAGCATGACTGGTCCGGCAACGTGCGTGAGCTTGAAAACCGCGTCAAACGTGCGGTCATCATGGCCGATGGAAACGTGCTCGAGCCGGAGGACCTTGAGCTGCCCAATCCGGGCGAGACCGTCCAGCTGCGCACCCTCCGCGAATACCGGGATGAGGCTGACCTGGTTGCGGTCAAAGCAACCCTGGCCTATGCCGACGGCAACATCGGACGAGTTGCGGAAATTCTGGGGATCAGTCGACCGACGGTGTACCAGATCCTGCGTAAGTTCAATATCGATACGTGAGCTCGTCTGCCCGCGCTCGGGGAGAGAGGCGCCCAAGGTCGGTTACGCCTCAGTGGGACATACTCCTGGCGGTCACAGCGCTGAGCGTGGCCGTTGTCGCCCTGCCGCGGCTCGGTTTCTCCGCGCAGGCCGTGTTCGAATCCATCCTGCTGCTGGTTTTTCTGATCCTGGCGGGCTTAAGCCTGCTGCTGCACCGCAGTTTCCGCAACCACTCAACCGGCTTACGGCATGACTGGCGGAGCTGGCGTGGTCGGCTCAACTGGCGGCGCAGCTTTGCGAAGCTCGGAGCGCTTTACGCGATCTGGCTGCTGATTGGTGCTGTCTATCTGCTGGTCCCGGAATACCGCAGCACTTTCTACGAACCTTTCTGGGCTTACCTCTACCGAGCCATGCCGATTCTCGCCGTGGCCGCGCTGCCCTACTTCATCGTTATGGACGCGATGATGCTGAAGCCTGAAATGGACGGTTACTGGCATCTGTCACGGGTGCTACTCGGCCGATGGCGCGAAGCTGATGCCGTCGAGCTCAAAACGCTTATGCTCGGCTGGGCTATCAAGGGATTCTTTCTGCCCGTGATGCTGCCGGGGCTTCTCTATGCGACGAAGGGGGCTCTACGCGGCGGCGCGCCCTCGGATATCGTTAGTCTAGTGCAGGTCGTCACGGTTTATGCGCTCTGCTTTGACCTCGTATTCGCAGTGTTGGGTTACATCTGCACGCTGCGCATTCTTGATACCCACATTCGCAGCGTTAACCCTGTCGGATGGGGTTGGGTCGTGTGTCTGGTTTTATATAAACCTTTCTGGGGCGAGGTATCCCCGCATCTTTTCGACTACAAAGACGGCTTTTACTGGACCTACTGGATGGCACAGACGCCGTGGCTGCTCGGCGTCTGGGGAATGTTCATTATTCTGGCGAAGCTCGGCTGGGTCTGGGCAAACGCCATGTTCGGTCTGCGTTTCTCGAATCTTACCCATCGGGGGATCATCACTAACGGGCCCTACCGCTGGACCAAGCACCCGTCGTACCTATGCAAGAACATCGCCTGGTGGCTGATCTCGGTGCCTTTCCTGTCTCATCTGGGCCTGAGCGGCGCAATCATGCATTGCTGTGCGCTGCTTGGAATCAACGCGCTCTATTATCTTCGGGCCGTATCAGAGGAGATCCACCTGTCGGAGGATCCTATTTACGTCGAGTATGCACTCTGGATGAACAAGCACGGACTGCTGCGAGGGCTGGCGCGCTGGGTTCCCATGCTGTGCTACCGCGCACCTCGGAGCCTAGCGCCGACTGACTGAGAGCTCGTACCGCGAGCCGCCAGTTGACCTGCACAAAGAGTGGGGTCCCGCCAAGCCAGGGACTGGAGCCAGCGGTTCCCCCGGTGCACCGCTCGAAGGAAAACGGTGCGCCGGATCTACAAGTCCGCTTACCGGCCTTTGCCGCCGCCCTTCTTCGAGGTGGTTGTGTCAGTAGTCGACGTGCTGTCGGTCGTGCTGGTGTCTGTTGTCGAGCTGCTTGACGTAGTCGTCGCCTCGCCAACCACAACCGTGACTGAATGCTGTCCTTTGTTGCCGGCCTGGTCTGCCGCGATGGCGGTAATTGTGTGGCTGGTCCCCGCCGTAACCTTCCGGGTATTCCAGGAGCAGGCGGTCGAGGTTGTTCCCGTACAGAGCAGCTTTCCGTCGACATAAAGCCCGAGCGTGCTGACCGCCACGTCATCCGATGCGCTGGCGCTCAGACTCACAGAGCGGGTAGACACTGAAGCACCTTCAGAGGGGCTCGTCACTTTGACCGTCGGCGCGGTCGTATCCTGAACGTTGGCGACGGTCACGCGGATAGTCTGCGAGTCCGTCCGGTTGCCGGCTTCGTCGATGGCGCGGACCATCATTGTCGCCGTACCGTCCCCTGCCTGCGTCGAATCCCAGGCGTAGCTGTAGGCATCAGTCTGGTCCGTCGATACTAGGGCGCCGTTGACGTAGAGCTCTACCTGAGACACGCCATAGTTATCCCCCGCAGTAGCTGTGATCGTGACAATCCCGTGAACCTGAGCGCCATCCCCGGGCGAGTCAAGCGCTACCGTCGGCGCCTGACTGTCCGCCGGCGAGCTGCTGGCGGCCATCGCGACAGCAGCAGCGGCATTGACACGGCCAAAGCCGAAGTACGGATCCCACCCGGACGCACCAAGGTCCGCCGAGGTGCTCTGAAGAATGCTCTCGAGCTGGCTCGGACCAAGCTGCGGGTTAACGCTGCGCATCAGAGCGATGACGGCGGCGGTGACCGGCGCCGCAAATGAGGTGCCGGTTGCAGCGCCGAATGCCCCTGTTTTGGCCATAGTCCAGATTTTCGCGCCGGGGGCCGCGAAATCCACGTAGTTTCCGAAGCTCGATCCACTCCAGCGTGCGTCAGCCGAGTCCGTCGCCGAAACGGTAATCATCGAGCTGTTCGGCGCGAAGCCCTGGTCGCCGCTGGTATTGCCCGCGGACACGACGAGCACGCCCCCCTTCCCACGCAGGTACTGTGCTGCAGACGTCACGGTGGAAGAGCCCTGTATGAAGCTGTAGCTGCAGTTAACCACCTGAGCGCCCTGGTCGGCGGCCCAGGTGACGCCGCGCGCGATGTCGCTGGCATACGCCGAGGTGCTTGAGTTGTTCGTGATTCGCACTGGAAGAATTTTGGCGTTGAAAGCGACGGAAGCCACGCCATTGGCGTTATTGGTGACCGCGGCGACCGTGGCGGCCACCGTTGTGCCGTGCGAGTTGGTCGCGATATCTGACGTATCTGAGTTTTGCGACGCGGCGTTCCACCCGGGAAGCATATTGCCCTGGAGATCCGACAGACTCCCGTTTACGCCGGAATCGAGCACCGCAACGGTCACGCCTTCGCCCGTTGCCGTGGCCCACGCCGAGGTGGCACCAATCTTCGAAAGATGCCACGCATTTGAAAAGTAGGGATCGTTCGGTGTCGCCTGATCGGCAACGCTCTCGTTGTCCAGCTCCGCGAATTCCACATGCGGGTTGTTCCGCAGCCTCTCGACGGCCTGACGCTCCAGGCCGGGAGGGACCTGAACAACCCGCACATTGAGCGAACCGATCCGCTCTGCCGCCTGACCATTGGCGTTCTCCAGGATGCGCTGGAGTGCATGTTCAGGCAGTCCCGCCCGCGGTGCCATGAGGATGCGGCCGGAGGCGAATCCTCCAGTAGCGGGCGGTGCGGCGATGACCGACGGCGCCAACAGCAGGCTCCCGACCCCGGTCAGAGCTAAAACAAGGAGGATGCTTTTTTTGCAACTTTTTAGGTTCTCTGTCATGAGATTTCTCCGACCGGTCCTGGCAAGGTTGATGCGGGTTATTGGACTAACGATGTTCTGACGCCTGAATTAACTTAGCGAATGTGGCTGCCGGATTCCGTGAAGTTCGTTCCAGTTTTGCATCCAGGCCAGTTTTGCATCCAGGTGTTAGTCACAAACAGAGCGGGGGGCCGAAGCCCCCCGATGGATAATGTTCTCAAGAGGGTCGCCGGCTGAGCAGCTTCCCTGTGCCCTGGAGATTTTTTCTATGTCAGAACTTTCTGCTGGTTGCGCGGGGAGCGGCGCGGTAAAGCGAGGTAACCAGGAGCGCGAGAGCGAATAACCACAGTGTTGTCGGTTCCGGAACTTCGCATGCATCGAAAGGATCTTCGGGATTACAGGAATCACCGCCGTCGGTTCCGTCACCCCCGTCACCCGGATAGCCAGAGGCGTCGTGAGAGAATGGTGCTTTGTCCACGACCTGAAGGTTGCCTTCACGCGCCGAATCCTCTTCGAGTCGGTAGAGATCGTAGTGCAACCCGAACGCGTCGCTCAGGCCTGTCGTGTTGATGACGAAATCCGCGTAATACAGCGGGTCTTCCTCGCAGGAAGACACCGAAGTACAAGGCTCGGGTCGCGGGTTTGCCGCTGTGACGTCCTCCACGTTGTAGTCGTTAATGATATTCGACTCGTCGAACTGGAAGGAGAGCGCCAAGTACCAGGTTGGGAAGATGGCGTGTTCTTGAAGATCTTTGTCTTCAGCCTTGTCAGTGTAGCTTTCGACTGGAGGCGTCCCAAATAACATGTCTCCAGTCACGTCGTATTCAATGCCGTCGATCGAAAGGGTCCCGTAGTCTCCGGACGCCGACCCCGGTACGGAATCACCGTCCTTAGTAGTCAACGCTACCGACAGATCGAACGTTGCGTTGTTGAACCCGTCGTAGTTTTGCAGCGCTCTGACAGTGTAGATGTCGGAGTAGATTTCCATATTATTCTCGTCGCCGTTGTACGTACCACCAACGATATCGAGCTGCAAAGACGGAGTTGCGATGGCCGCTCCGGAAAACATTCCCGCGAGGGCTAACGTGCTGATTGCTAATACGTTTCTGGTTTTCATGGTCTCGCTCCTGGATGACCCATGCCTGGACGGTCAAGGGTGCATCGATTGTATTGTGCAATCAGCGTGCCATATGAATAAGTAAGTCGATTATCTGAGTGAATTCAGTGGGTTCGGTTTTCCAAAAGAAATTTTTTGCGTTGCTTCAGCGGCAGGGCGGGCAAATTTGTAAACTAATTTTACAGCTTTTCTTTCAAACCCTATCAATCGCTGTTTGAGATATATCGTAAATTTATGTTTTTATTATTAATTTAGTGGTTTTCGCAGACAGAAAACTTTTTGACAAATACACTGCTTAAGAGATTCTCCGGGCAGGTTACCGCACCCCCAGGATCCACCCCTCCAGCCGAGCCTGCCGCCTTTCCTGCAGGGTCAACGGCGGATTGAAATACCCTCTGAGCGCCCCGCGACTGTCCATTTCCCGCAGCCAGCTGGCCACAGAGTAGGCATCGTGCTGGTCGCTGGTGCGATCGGCTTTCGGATAGCGCCGTCGGAACAGTGAAGGAAAGACCTCGGTCACGACCGAGCAGCCGGGTTCAAATTCAAAACCATCAAACGGCCAGAAATGCGTCCGCGCGCGGACCCGACGGTCCTGGCGCAGCTCGTTCAGCCAGGGGATCCCGGCGTGCGTGGATTTCGCCACCGAGCCCTGCACATCGAAATGAAACACGCTCTTCGCGCCGATGGTCCAGCGTTCGCACAGCCGGAACTCCGTAGCGAGCCCCTCGACCGGCTCCTCCTCGCGCACGAAATCGACGTACATGTGGTCGTTCTGCGTCGGCCAGCGGTGGCAGAAATGCCGCAGGAACGCGAGCCAGCTGTCCAGCCCGTGGCGCTGGTAGTAGGCCATGGGAAACGCGAAGGCATGGTCGATGCCGATGATGCACGGCCGCGGCCCGAGCAGACATTCGCGCACGTAACGCGCGACCTCCTTGCGGCTCCACAGGCGCGCCCGCTCGTCGTACGGCGTGACGGCGACGGGCGCCCCGGCGCCTTCACAGGAATACACCTGCAGCCCCGGCAGCCGGGACACCGGCGCCTTGGCCCCGGAGTAATCGATACCGACGTAGCGCGAGAAAAGCGTCTGCGGGCGCCCCTGCGCGTCTTCGTCAAAGGGCAGCACGCGGCTCATACGCGCAAGGCCTCTACGGCGCGGCTCAGGTTCGCGATCTCCTCATCCTCGATATCCAGCCGGCTGAGGTTAGCAGCCAGTTCGCGCAGATAGTCGCGGTTGGCACCCGAGGGCCCGTGTGAACGGGCAATCTGCGTGGCCATGTCCTGTAGCGGGGCCGGACCGACGAAGCTCGGGTTGGCGGGCCCTGCAATGTAAGTGAGCGCTGACACCATATCTTTACCCTCGAGCGCCACCATGACCTCTTCACGTGCGTAACCATTCTGTTCCCGGATATCGAGCGCGGCGAGGATAGCCTCCTGCTCGGTCGCGGCAGTCAGAAAGGCCATGCCCCAACAGTGCGCGCCAGTCTCCTCGACCAGCGTTACCACCCGCCCGGGGGCATGGGGCACGCCGCGGTGATCGGGCGAGGCCTGCCAGAACCGCCGCCGCCAGCCGCGCAGCAACGCCGGCCGCTGCGCGATGAAGGGGAAATCCGGTCGCCATATGAGCGAGCCGTAACCGAAAATCCATGCTGGTACGCCAGCAGAGGTCGCCCGAACGGGCGTCGCTCGCGCGTCCTTGCTCATATCCGGAGCGGTCCACCAGTCGCCAGCGTGCGCGGCTGAGCTTCGAGACAGCCGTGCGGGCGTTTAGACTGTATTGTCGAGTGACTGGCTTTCATTCTGCTTTGCTGCTTAAAAAAATCACCGCTTCCGAACAGCGCCATGGCGCCCGATGCCGGCACCGGAGATCGCCCTCGCACTATGGCATGGGGTTCAACATGCTGAAAAGATAGGCTGTAACGCTGGACTACAGGCGCTCGTTTCCTGCCCCGTCCGGGTGACCTTGGATAAGTACGCGACGGGCGTGGTCAGAAACGGATTGCAGCGGAAAACCGCTGGCCTCCGGTCTAAACCTGCCCGCACGCCTCAACCCGCAGGAGCCGCTTGTCATGCGGTACATCCTTTCTCTCGACCAGGGCACGACCAGCTCCCGCGCGCTGCTATTCGATGAACAGGGCACCCTGTGTGGCCTCGCGCAGCGTCCGCTGGAGATCAGTTTCCCGCGACCCGGCTGGGTTGAGCAGGATCCGAACGCGATTCTGTCCGGTCAGTTCGACGCCGCCCACGCGGCGCTGGCAGACGCCGGGATCGGCGCCGGTCAGGTCGCCGCCATCGGTATCGCCAACCAGCGCGAAACCTGTCTGCTGTGGGACAGACGCACCGGTGAGGCCTGCGGACCGGCCCTGGTGTGGCAGGACCGGCGGACAGCCGAGCGCTGTGCAGCGCTGCGGGCAGACGGCGCAGAGCCTCGGGTGCAAGCGCTGACCGGCCTCGTGATTGACCCGTACTTCTCCTGCTCGAAGCTGGCATGGATGCTCACTCGGGATGAGAACCTTCGGGTACGCGCCAACCGTGGGGAGCTGGCCTTCGGCACCGTCGACAGCTGGCTCATCTATCACCTTACCGAAGGCCGCGCGCACCTGACCGATGCCACCAACGCGTCACGCACGGGTCTGTACAACATCCACACGGGCAGCTGGGACGACGAGCTGCTCACGCTCTGGGACATCCCCCGCGAAGTGCTGCCCGAAGTCACCGACTCGGCCGGCATGCTCGTCGAGACAGACCTGTTCGGCGTTCCGGTCCCCGTCGCCGGTGTGGCGGGCGACCAGCAGGCGGCGCTTTTCGGTCAGGCCTGCTTCAGTCCCGGCATGGCTAAATGCACCTACGGCACCGGCTGCTTTCTGCTTCTGGCCACCGGGATCGAAGCACCGAGTTCAACACAAGGGCTGCTGACCACAATAGCCAGCCGGCTCAACGGTCGGACGGAGTACGCACTTGAGGGCAGCGTGTTCATGGGTGGCGCGACGGTGCAATGGCTCCGGGATCAGTTGGGGATTATTGAACACGCCGCAGACATCGAGGCGCTCGCGGCCACGGTTGCGGACAGCGACGGGGTGGTGCTGGTGCCCGCGTTCACCGGTCTTGGTGCGCCCCACTGGGACAGCTCAGCGCGGGCCACGTTGTTCGGCATGACCCGCGGCACCTCGCGCGCCCACCTTGCGCGGGCCGCGCTTGACGGCGTCGCGCACCAGGTTGCCGATGTCGCCGCCGCCATGACCGCGGACGCCGGCATTACGCTCACAGAACTCCGCGTCGACGGTGGCGCAAGCGCCAACGATCTACTCATGCAGCTACAGGCCAATCTCGTGGACGCCAGCCTGGTGCGCCCACGGATGCGCGAAAGTACCGCCTTTGGTGCAGCCATGCTGGCAGGACTGGGTGTCGGGCTCTATGCCGACCGCAACACGCTGAGCGCCTTATGGCAGGCTGAACGGCGCTTCAGCCCGGCGCTATCTGGTGAGCTACGCGCGCAGGCGCGTTTGCGCTGGGCGAACGCAGTGCACTGTACCCGGATGTGGACGGAGTCCTCTTGAGCTGATCCTTCTCGCCAGCAAGGCGCGCAGCCAACGCTACTCCCACTCAAGCTCGCGATAGGTACGGCTGACGTTCAGGCCGTGCGCACGATCGCTGAGCTGCCATTTGCCCTTCTCGCCTTCGGCCACGGCGCCTTGCGCATCCTCAAGAAAAAGTCCCTTCGCGAGCGCCGCCCGGGTTTCGGCGATGAGCGTCTGAAAGTACTCACGCTCTGCCCGCGCGCCTTCCGGCCAGACGCGATCGGGCGGTCCGTGGCCGGGTATGACCAGTCGATAGTTGTGCTGTTCCGCCTCCTCGAGCCAGCGCAGCCAGCCCTTGAGACTCCCGTTCAGGATCGGCATGCGCTCGCGGAACAGCAGGTCGCCGGTCCACAGCGTATCGCTTGCCGCATCGTAGACCGTCAGGTCGGTATGGGTATGCGCAGTCTGCACCGCGCGAACGGTGAGCACCCGGCCGCCGAGGTCGAGTTCCAGCTGGTCTGTCACGGGTACATCGGGCGCCACGATCCGATCGCTTAACGGGAGATCAGCAACTTCGCCCGCAAACCGTTCGAGAAAAAAATCGCGACTGTCCGCAATCGCGCTGCTCAGCTGTGCATGGCCCACGAACTGCGCCCCGGTAGCGCGAAACACACCGTTTCCAAGCAGGTGGTCGAAATGCACATGGGTATTGATGACATAGCACACGGGCAGCGGGGTCTGTGCCCGGATCGCCGCCAGTAGGGCGCGCCCGGTGCGGCTTGAACCTCCGGTATCGACCACCGCCACGCAGCGCTCACCGACGATAAACCCGATGTTGGCACTGTCCTCGCGCAGCGGCGAGTCGATGTCGGCGATGGCGCCGCGGTGCAGATACAGACCGGGCGCCAGCTCGTCGAGCTCAAAAGCGCTCGCAGACTGAGCGAGCATGAGAAGGATTAGGCAAATGAGTCGGTTCAGCCGCTCACAGTGCTGTCGCCAGAACGGCGGCCGGAGAGAGGGCTGCACTTGAGCCTCGGCGCTCCCCACCGCGTGAGTCAACAATCTTTTAACGGCCGGCTCAGGACGCGCTGGTCGCGAGAGCAGCCTTGGCGTGCTCGAGATTTCCAAACAGATGCTTGAGCACATCGCGACCCTCGTCGGTATGCTCGAGTAGAGCGACAGCCGCATCAATGTAGGGTTCAACGCTTGAATTGAAGAAGCCGGGATAGGCGTGCAGCAGGTCACCCGGACGCGCGTAGCCGGTCACGGCGTTGAAGCCGATCTCCTCGAACTCGTAGAACACCGCAGAGAGTTTTTGCAGATAGCGCGGGTCGCTCAGCTGGCCAATCAGATCTGCGCCCCTTACCAGTCCGGGCAAGTCGTCCGTGAGGTGGTAGACAGGGTCGTCAGGCACCGGGAACCGGGTACGCTCCATGCACGCGAGCAGCAGCTCCAGATCGGCCGCCGGGTCGTCCGCAAAGTTCTCCTGCACGTAGAGTTTGCCGCGGTTGATGTGCAGCGGCATCAGAGCTGCATCACTATGCCCGCTGATATCAACCGGCTCCTCGCCCGGAATGCCGGTTACCACCCTGGTGCCAGCGTCTCCCTGACACAGGTCGCGCACATAGCCGACGTCGTGACACAGCAAAGCGCAGATTACGTTCGCCCATTGCGTCGGGCTCAGCGTGCGCTCACGCT
>Ga0181582_10005525_pt1 | contig 10194 bp, 8 predicted proteins | sample 071ome_32_FD_132438 | JGI IMG/M metagenome (GOLD analysis project Ga0181582, IMG submission 132438) | Coastal salt marsh microbial communities from the Groves Creek Marsh, Skidaway Island, Georgia - 071405AT metaG (megahit assembly) | ecosystem: Environmental > Aquatic > Marine > Intertidal zone... | reverse complement strand
GGATAACGTTGGAATTTTCTGCTACAAAGTGGTCGCAACGGAAGGGCCGAGCTTGCTCAACTATACGGACTATGACGGAAGCGTCTTCACCTCGGTGTCTAATGTCGCGTGTGCGGAACACAAGCCGCGTATTTTCATCCCGAATTCGTTTAGTCCGAGCTCGCTTCAGGTGGAGAACCGTACATGGAGACCCAAGCAAGTCTACGTCGAATCCGGCAGCTACAAGTTGGAAATCATGGACCGCTGGGGCAACATTGTCTTCAGTACCACGAATGAAAACACCGGATGGGATGGAACCATCGATGGGGTCAAGGCCAGTGAAGGCAGTTACATCTATCAATTGAACTTCCGCTCCAAGCAGGGTGAGCCGATTGAAATGCGTGGCACATTGCTCTTGCTTTACTAAGCCGCTCTCACTGAAATGCATGAAAAGCCGCCCCCATCCGGGGCGGCTTTTTCGTTATCTTTGCATGCAATTTAGACCGTAAATTGCGCCATGGAATCCAACCTCACCAAAGTCATCGGAGAGTACCTCACGTACGATGACGTCCTCCTTATCCCTGCTTACTCTGAAGTCCTGCCGCGCGATGTGAGCATTGAGTCGAAGTTCACACGGAACATACCGCTTAAGACGCCCATTATCAGCTCCGCCATGGACACGGTGACGGAAGCCGGCATGGCGATTGCCATGGCTCAAGACGGAGGCATTGGCGTTTTACATAAGAACATGACGGCCGAGAAGCAGGCTATGGAAGTCCGCAAAGTGAAGCGGGCCGAAAGCGGTATGATCATGGATCCCGTGACGTTGACGGCTGCGTCCCTAATAGGAGAAGCCAAGCGCCTTATGGCGGAATACCGGATTGGAGGCATCCCGGTAGTCAACGAAGAAAAGGCGCTGGTGGGCATTATCACCAACCGAGACCTGCGGTTTGAGACAGACGATCACAAAAAGGTCGGTGAAGTCATGACGGCACAACCCTTGGTGACCGCCTCTGAAAACACCACCATGGAGGAAGCAGAGCTGATCCTTCAAAAAAATAAGATTGAAAAGTTGCCCGTGATCAAGGCCGACGGTTCCTTGATGGGCTTGATTACCTACCGCGACATCAGCAAAAAACGCAACAAGCCGAATGCCAACAAAGATGCATACGGGCGCTTGCGCGTTGCCGCAGCGGTCGGAGTTACGCCGGACATATTGGACCGCGTGAGCCTTCTCGTCGCGGCGAATGTGGACGCCATTGTCATTGATACGGCCCATGGCCATACTCGCGGGGTGGTCGATGCTTTGAAAAAAGTGAAAACGCAATTTCCCGATTTGGACGTGGTTGTGGGAAATATCGCTACGGCGGAAGCCGCCAAATACTTGGTTGAGGCGGGTGCGGATGCGGTCAAGGTGGGCATCGGACCCGGATCGATTTGTACCACGCGCGTCGTAGCAGGGGTGGGCGTTCCCCAGTTGAGTGCCGTCATGGTCGTGGCTCAGGCGATTAAAGGTTCCGGGGTGCCCGTGATTGCCGATGGCGGCATTCGCTACACCGGCGATATCGTGAAGGCCATAGCAGCCGGCGCGGATTCCGTGATGCTGGGCTCCTTACTCGCGGGTACGAATGAAGCACCAGGTGAATCCATCATTTTGGATGGACGCCGCTTTAAGTCCTATCGAGGAATGGGCTCCGTCGAAGCCATGGAAGCGGGATCCAAGGATCGCTACTTCCAAGATGTGGAGGACGACATTAAAAAGCTGGTTCCTGAAGGCATTGTAGGCCGCGTGCCCTACAAAGGCGAGGTCAAAGACGTGATGTACCAATTTATCGGTGGGCTGCGCGCAGGCATGGGCTACTGTGGTGCGCAAAGCATTGAGATTCTCCAGGAAAAAGGCCAATTTGTTCGCATCACCGCATCGGGAATTGCCGAAAGCCATCCCCATGATGTCACCATCACTCGGGAAGCGCCTAATTACAGCCGCTAAACGCTGATTTTACTCCGGAGCGTTCCGACGCTCTTGTTCCTGAATCGCTTGAAATTCGGCATAGCAGCGCATGAGGCTTTGCAGCAGATCATAGTCGGTGGCGGCATACACCGCGCTCTCGTTCCAGTGGCAGAAGAGGAGGAACTCCTCAATTTGGCTCGGCGTGAGGCCCGTCAATTCAAACAAAGCAGACCGGTTGGTGCTTTCTGAGAGTTTTTCTCGGAAGGACTCGCTTTCGAGTATTTCTTGGAGCTCTCGCCATTGCCGTGGACGTTTGCCGAACTGGTCATACAACAAATCAATGGGATTGGCCATCGTCGGCTTCACGCGTTGGGGCACTTGGATGCTAGATCCTTCAGGTCGTCCAGGGGAGGACATGGGCATTTCCTTTGGGAGGTTGCTGGTCAATTTATACGCGGTGACCGGCACCTCATCCAGGAGGTAATTCTGTGGGAGCAGTTCGATGCGCACTTTTTCCGCGTCACGCGCCCATGCATAGCGGTAGGCAAACCCTGCCTTGGAAAAGACGAGGGTGTCTCCCGCTTGAGCGTACACTTCAAAACGGCCACGCTCGTCGGACGTCAAAGCAGTTTCATTGCGGGCATTGACAATGATGACCCAGGGCACGGCTTCCTGGCTCTTCTCCTCGACAATCTGCCCAGCAAAACGAACCATGTCTTGGCCCCATAGGCCCAGAGGGAGGGCTAAAAATGTAAAAAGCAGACGTCTGTGCATGAGATTCGTGAAAATTACAACAACCATGCCTGAGACAATGCCGATATTTGTGGTTCAAAACCATCCCCATGTCGGACGATAAGAAAATCATTTTTTCCATGTCGGGAGTCTCCAAGATTCTCCCGAACAACAACAAAGCCATCCTGAAGGACATCTACCTCAGCTTCTTCTATGGAGCCAAGATTGGTATTATTGGTCTCAATGGTTCAGGTAAATCCACCTTGATGAAGATAATCGCTGGGATCGAAAAGAACTTCCAAGGAGACGTAGTCTTCTCACCTGGGTATACCGTGGGATATTTGGAGCAAGAGCCCCAGTTGGATGAGACCAAAACGGTCATGGATATTGTCAAAGAAGGCATGGCCGAGACGGTCGCCCTGTTGGAGGAGTACAACCAAATTAATGACCAATTTGGCCTGCCGGAGGTATACGAGAATCCAGACAAAATGGAGAAACTCATGAACCGCCAAGCCGAATTGCAAGACCGCATTGATGCGAGCAACGCCTGGGAGCTGGATACTGTTTTGGCCCGAGCGATGGACGCCTTGCAATGTCCTGAAGGGGATACGCCTATTTCGGTCCTTTCGGGGGGTGAGCGTCGCCGTGTAGCACTGTGTCGTTTGCTTTTGCAAAACCCGGACGTCCTTCTCTTGGACGAACCGACGAACCACTTGGACGCGGAATCCATTCTATGGCTAGAGCATCACTTGCAGCAATACCGGGGAACCATTATCGCGGTCACACACGACCGCTACTTCCTGGATAATGTCGCGGGGTGGATATTGGAATTGGACCGAGGGGAAGGCATCCCTTGGAAAGGAAATTATTCTTCTTGGCTCGAGCAGAAGACCAAACGCATGGAGCAGGAAGAGAAGCAAGTCACGAAACGCCGAAAGACGCTGGAGCGAGAACTCGAATGGGTGCGTATGAACCCCAAAGGCCGCCAAGCCAAATCCAAAGCGCGTTTGTCTAGCTACGATAAGCTCATGAACGAGGAGCAAAAGGAAAAGGAGCAACGCCTGGAAATCTACATTCCGAACGGACCCCGTTTGGGTACCAACGTGATTGCCGCGGAGCACGTGAAAAAAGGATTTGGGGATCGCCTGCTTTATGAAGACTTGAATTTTAATCTTCCTCCCGCAGGCATCGTAGGCATTGTTGGCCCCAACGGCGCCGGTAAAACGACGATCTTCCGAATGATCATGGACCAGCTTCAGCCTGATGGCGGGGCGTTCAAAGTGGGTGAAACCGCCAAAATCTCCTACGTTGACCAGAGTCACGCCAAATTAGACCCTGAAAAGTCCATCTATGAGATCATTGGAGACGGTCAGGAACAGTTTGAAATGGGTGGACAGATCGTGAATGCGCGAGCATATTTGGCCCGATTTAATTTTAGTGGCGGCGACCAATCCAAAAAGATTGGTATCCTCTCAGGTGGAGAGCGCAACCGCTTGCACCTTGCCATGGCACTCAAGGAGGGCGGCAACGTCCTCCTTCTTGACGAACCTACCAACGATTTGGATATCAACACATTGCGAGCACTGGAGGAAGGCTTGGATCATTTTGCGGGATGTGCCGTCATCATTTCACACGATCGCTGGTTCTTGGACCGCGTTTGTACGCATATCCTCGCATTTGAAGGGGATTCTCAAGTGTATTATTTTGAAGGCTCCTTTTCAGACTATGAGGAGAACAAGAAGAAGCGGTTGGGTGGAATCTCTGCGGAACTGAAAAAATTCAAATACAAGAAACTCGTCAAATAATGAAGCCACGTGTAGCCAAAGGGACCCGGGATTTTTCAGCGGCGGAAGTCGCCAAACGTCACTATGTGATGTCCATTCTCCGTGAGACCTTTGAAATATTTGGCTACAGCCCCTTGGAAACACCCAGCTTTGAGAACATCGAAACGTTGATGGGAAAGTATGGCGAAGAGGGTGACCGCTTAATTTTTAAAATTTTACGTTCGGGTGATTTCTTGCGCCACGCATCCAATCCGACAGAGCCCAAGGCCTCGGAAATTGCGGACAAGGCCCTTCGCTACGATTTAACGGTGCCTTTTGCGCGCTACGTGGTCCAAAACGCGGGACAATTGGCACTGCCCTTCAAACGCTACCAGATGCAACCGGTTTGGCGTGCGGACAATCCGCAAAAAGGTCGCTTCCGTGAGTTTTATCAGTGCGACGCGGATGTGGTAGGCTCCAAGAGCCTGTGGCAGGAGGTTGAATTGGTTCATTTGTACCACCAAGCGTTTTCTACCCTGCGCCTTCCGGTAACGATTCGGCTCAACAACCGCAAGGTCCTAGCTGGGATTGCAGAGGTCAGTGGAGTGGGAGACCGCCTCGTTGACTTCACCGTCGCCCTCGATAAATTGGACAAGATTGGTCGAGAGGGTGTGGTGGCTGAATTGGAAGCCAAAGGCTTTACAGCCGAGGAGATACGTCACCTGGAACCCTCCATGCAACCCTTTGCCTCCTCGTTGGATTCCTTAACATTTTTACGAAGCTGGCTGGCCTCTTCCTCTGTGGGCATGCAAGGCGTGGAGGAATTAGAATTTGTGCTGAGTCATGTAGGCGAGGTGTCCACGGTGGTAGACATCACCCTCGCGCGCGGTTTGAATTATTACACCGGCTGCATCATGGAGGTCACTGCCAATGAGGTCGCCATGGGAAGTGTAGGGGGCGGTGGACGCTACGACGACCTCACGGGAATTTTCGGCCTGCGCGATGTTTCGGGAGTAGGAATTAGCTTCGGACTGGACCGCATCATTCTATGCTTGGAGGATCTCAAGCGCTTGCCTGCTGCCTTAACGGCTGGTCCACGTGCGCTCATGTTCCATCTGAGTGAAGAAGACGGAGCAGCGGCCTACCAGCTGACCGCCCAACTGCGTAAGCAAGGCCTGCATATTGAGTTTTATCCCGAACCTGCGAAGGTCAAAAAGCAGTTTGATTATGCCCTAAAGCGCGAAATCCCCTACGTGCTCTTCTATGGTGGCGCGGAACAGGCTGAGGGCCTCGTCCAAATCAAGAACATCACGACCGGAGACCAAGAGTCTGTCCCCGTTGACCAAGTCGCCGCGCGAATCGCGACGCTTTAAACATTGTATCCGGCCCACTTCCGACGGTACGAACCGTCAGGGTCATAGGTTTCTGCTTGCTTGAGGGTATTGAATTGCCGGATAGGTCGGGGGTCATTCCCGCATTGAGCGAGGTAGGCCCAATTTCCCCAGTTGGCCGCTGGGTCGTAGTCCAAGAGTTGGGACTCAAAGTAGGCCGCACCGATACGCCAGGGTTGTTGAAGGTTATGAATCCAGTAGGAGGCCAAGTTTTGGCGCGCCCGGTTGGATGTATATCCCGTGGCAGCCAACTCACGCATGCCGGCATCGACCAACGCATCACCTGTCCGCCCAGTGATCCATTGGTTCAATCGGCGAGCATCCCCAGATATGCGCGAGGGGCCGGATTCCTTGAGTCCACCTGGGCGAAAGAGGCGGGTCCCTTCCGTGTAGGCCACCCATTGGAAGTATTCGCGCCACAGCAATTCAAACCGAATCCAGTACACCTCTTCGGATCCGCCCAGTTGCTTCTCCAATTCCAAGCAGGCGTTCCAGATGCGTTGCGGGGAGAGCAAACCTAGACTGAGGTAGAGGGAAAATTTGGTCGAGTCGTTCCAGCGCAGCATGCCGTTGCGTTGCGTTTTGTATTGGGTTGCTGGACCATGGGGGCGGATGTATTCGTGCAATCGAGTCCACGCGTCGGCCTCTGTAGGGCGAGCCGGTAGGGTGAACGCTCCCATAGGCGAGGGTGAAATCTCTGGCGGTTTCGAAGGGCCAAGGGCAAAAGTCTTCGCGCCGCGATGCGCTTCTATGCGCTTACGAAAGGGCGTGAACGTGGGTTTAAGGACCGCACTTAAGGCTTCCTCTGGAGAGAACAAGGTGTACGTGTGGAAACCTTGGTGGGCTATTCCCGTAGCGATGAGGGCCTTCTCCGCTTGGCGCTCCTCCCACGCATAACCATGGGAGAAGACGACGAGGTCGACGTGGTGCGTTGCTAGATAGTAGAGGAGGGGACCTTGGACCAATCGGTGGGACAGGCCGTATTGACGAACATGGTACCCAAAGGACTCCCAGGCCTGTTCTTCCCACCTTTGGCGAGTGGAAGACATCCTCGGTAGCGCGAGGGGGCTCTCCGAAATTCGCGCGTGTTCGGCATTGTGCGGCTCCCGGAGTATGGTCAAGGAAGACCCTGGCTCCGAGAGGCGTTCCTGAATGTCGTCCCATAGGGCATTGTCTGCGAGACGCAAATCACGCCGCGTCCACCACAAAATATTCATAATTCCTCCACATTTTCATGAAGCCACGCTGCCCGCTCCAGCAAGGCGTGCTGTCTCTCAGGTGTAAACCTGTCCCAGGTGCGGTAGACCATGCCGATTCGGGGGTTTTGGGCCAAGCGCTCGCGATGGCGGTGGTGAAATTCCCAATACAACGCATTGAAAGGACAGCTGTTGGGGCCATCCTTGTCCTGAACCGAGTAGGCGCACCCTCGGCAATGGTTGGACATCTTATGGATGTATGCCCCACTGGAGACATAGGGTTTACTGCCCAATATGCCTCCATCGGCAAACTGGCTCATGCCCCGGGTATTGGGCATTTCGACCCATTCAATCGCGTCCAGATAAATCCCCAGGTACCATGCATCGACCGAATCTGGATCCAATCCAAGGAGTAGGGCGATATTCCCGGTCACCATCAACCGCTGAATATGGTGGGCATAGCTGTGCTGAAGACTTTGATGGATGGCTTGAGAAACGCAGCGCATCTTCGTTTTACCGGTGTAGAACCAGTCAGGCATGGCCTGATGGTGTGCCAGGGCATTGAGGGTCGCGTATTCGGGCATTTGGGCCCAATAAATCCCGCGCACATATTCCCGCCAGCCCATCACCTGGCGGATAAAGCCCTCGGCCGAAGAAAGTGAAACACGCCCCGCTCGGTAGGCCGCCTCCACGGACTCCAAGAGCTCAAGAGGAGTAAGCATCTTCGTGTTGAGCGCAAAACTGATTCGCGCATGGTAGAGAAAGGGCGCATCGTCGACCAAGGCGTCTTGGAATGGACCAAAAGAGGGCAGGAGGTGCTCGATGAAAAAGTTCCAAACTTCTAGGGCCTCGGTTCGATCCAAAGGCCAAGGGAAGGCCTCCGCGGCGGACCGCCCCCATTTGGGTAAGCCCATCTCATCCAATTCTGCATCCAAAGCACGCAAATCATGAGAGAAGGTCCAAGCTGAGGGGATGGGCTGCTTGGCAGGCCATGGCTTACGATTTTCGGCATCGTAATTCCAGGAGCCCCCGAGGGGTTGTTCTCCGTCCATCAGGATGCCTGTTTTCTTTCTTTGGTCCCGGTAAAACGACTCCATGAGATAGGTTTTCTTCCCGGCAAAGAAGGCCGCCACATGATGGCGTTCCGTCATAAAATGTTCGGAGGAAACCACCTGCGCCATCAGTGGACGAAGGGCTGCATCCAACCGGTATTCATCCGGCTCTTGCATTTCCCATTGATGCACCCTTCCGTCCTTTTGTGCCTTGGCCACATAGCTGGCCAAATCTCGAACCCCCGCGCCAATGGGGACATAGGTGACGGCATGTCCTTTAGATTCGAGCCATGCGGCAAAGCGGCGCATGGCGGCCAAGAAACCCAGCATCTTCTGACGGTGCTGGGGCGCATAGGTTTGTTCCTCGTGTGCCTCGATGAGGAAGTATCGGACGGATGGATCCACTCGCTTGTACCAGGAATGCCCAGGGTGGAGTTGGTCTCCCAGGATAAGTCGACCGGTAATCATGCGTTTTTGTGTTTGGCGCAGCCCTTAGAACAATACTTCACGTTTTCCCAATCCCGCTTCCATTTTTTTCGCCACGAAAAAGGGCGTTGGCAAATGGGGCAGATTTTTTGAGGCAGGTCGGCTTTTTTCATGGCTTCGCGTAAGGCCTCGGGCCGCCCATGATATGTGCTTGGCCATACTGGTCCAGTCCGATACTGTGCAACAAGGAGGCACTATCCACCCAATGTCCCGATGGGAGGGGTTGGTTCGCCGCACGCACGGCGTGAATGTCAAAGACGTACAATGCAGTGCCGTTGGACAGTTCATGGATTTCATGCACCTCGAGCGCGAGGCTCCATCCCGCTTCTGGGAGATAGGCTACCGGGAATCCTTTCCAGCGCTCATAGGCCCATCCCAAGCGTTCCAATTCGGAGGTGTTCTCGTCGTAGGCTGCGCTAGCCTGATGCACTTGGTCAGCGTACTCAACAGGCATCGCATGGAGGCTCGCCCAGGGTGTTTGGGTCAGGTTTGTCCGCGTCTGGTGCCCAGAGGATTCGGGACGAAGGAGGATGCCTACCCGGGCGGGATCTGCACCGACATGGAGAATTTGGGACATGGGCGCGGCGTTCCAGACCTTTCCTTCGGTCACCAGAAGGGGAACGATGCGGGCCCCGTAGAGCGAATTAAAGAAATGTCCCCGTTGATGACGAGGCCAATGGCTCCATTCGGAGGAGGTCCACTCGCGGAGGTTCATGCCGTGCGCAATCGGCCCATTCCGCCATTGACTCCAATCACTTCGCCGGATATCCATGTGGAGCGCAACAGCGTGCAGCTTATCTCAGCGATGTCCGCGACGGTTCCTACTCGCTTGAGCGGATGGCGCTCCGCGGCGGCGGCGGCGCGCGCCTCGTTACCAAGCAACTTGGCGGCCAAAGGGGTATCCGTCAACGACGGCGCGATACAGTTCACCCGAACATGCGGAGCCCATTCGGCAGCCAAACTGCGGGCAAGCCCTTCTACCGCTCCTTTGGCCATAGCAATACTGGCATGGAAAGGCATGCCTTGACTGACGGCCACCGTGCTGAATAATAGCACCGACCCTTGTCCGGCCTTCAGGGCCTTTTCCGCGACTTGGAGGACGTGGGCGGCACCCAAGGCGTTGATGTGAAAATCGGCCAAGAAATCCGCTGGCTTTAGGCTCTTAAACGGTTTCAGGTTGATGCTCCCCGGAGCGTACACAACACCCGAGAGAGTTTCCGGAAGGTGTTCAGCGGTAAGATCTTCCGCCGCAAAGGTCAAGGAGGTCAAATGGGAATGCTGGTAGTCCACGGCTTCGCGGGAGACTCCCAGGACGGTGTGCCCCGCTTGGCAAAGCTGTTCGGCGATGGCCCGCCCAATTCCTTGACGGTGTCCAATAACTAAGATGGGATGTTGCATACGGCTCTAACAACAGAGCACCTATTTTTGTTGAAACCCATGACCCTCATTTCATGAAACGTACGGCTCTCTCTCTTCAGCACGCTTGGTCTCTTGACGATTGGCAGGCCCTGGCCGATGGAAAGGCGCGCATCGCCCTCGATTCGGACAGCAAGCTCCGCGTAGTGGCCAACCGACAGGCCTTGATGGCACGGGTGGAGCGCGGGGACGTGATGTATGGGGTGAATACGGGCTTTGGATCCCTTT
>Ga0181582_10005523_pt1 | contig 10197 bp, 5 predicted proteins | sample 071ome_32_FD_132438 | JGI IMG/M metagenome (GOLD analysis project Ga0181582, IMG submission 132438) | Coastal salt marsh microbial communities from the Groves Creek Marsh, Skidaway Island, Georgia - 071405AT metaG (megahit assembly) | ecosystem: Environmental > Aquatic > Marine > Intertidal zone... | reverse complement strand
GCAAAGTTTAGTAGGAACAAGTATTCTTTTGCGGCTACTTCAAATTCATCTGCATCTGTTTTCCAAGCATCTGATGGACTTTGATAACCCGATGGATCCCACTTGCCGGCATCGTATGCTTCTTCCATTGCTGCATATAAATCACCCGTCTGCCAATCAGCGGCCAAGAACTGATATAGTTTTATATCGTCTGCAGGTAATCCGTGCATGTGTAGTGTGTGGAATACGTGTTCAATAACTTCTTGTGCGTCTTGATCACCGTCACCGTATCCGGCACCTGTCGAATTTAAATACCATACCATGTCGTTTTGAACATGTGTATCAAACAGATTAGTTAGGTTCCAATATATAATACCTTCGTCAGTTAGGAAGTTTGGAGAGTAATCTGCTCCTGCACCTCTTGCTACTCTTTGTATAGTCGGTAAGCCTTCGTGATATGTTCCTGCATCACCACTCAGTGTTTTAATTAAGTTTCTTTGATATTCTTCATTAATGCCTGCGCCATTTGGATCTGTAAACAATTCAAACATGCGACCAACTTTTTCTAACCAAGCATCTGGTACTGCTGTTTGTCCACCCACCGTGCCAGCACCCATAATTCTTACACCGTTGGTTGTAACTTCACGCTTGAAGAAATCACTGCCATCACCTATAACGTCAATAATTGGGCCATTGTTGTATTCTGTATCTAATGTGCCATCATTTTTAATAGTTAGAAAATCATTATATCCAGCCGTCCAAGTTTGATTTTTAAGTGTTCCGTAAAAGTCACCGTATATCTCACCTTCAATAGCATCAACAAGTTTTGATGAATCGTCTCCAAATACTGAACCCTTAACGTCACCTGTATGATAACCTGTTGTATCTCCAGTTACATTTCCTGTAACGTTTCCTGTAACGTTTCCTGTAACATTTCCTAAAACATCACCAGTTAAGTCACCAAAGAAGCCTCCCGATGCATACATTTCGTTTTCAACAGCATCAACCATTTTGGTTGAGTCGTCTGCAAAAACTGAACCAGTAATATCAGCAACCCCATTAAACGCAACAGTAACAGTATCACTTCCAGCGTTACCAGTTAATGTAATACCATTGCCGTCAACCATTTTAAGTGTTCCAGCAACGGAATTGGCTTCCATAGTTACTGAACCATTAACTTCAACAAATCTAAATGCATTACCTGCCGGAGCAGCGTTTGTGATGGTGACGATACCAGTTGCTGCGTCAGTAAACACTGTTAATGCAGCAGAACCTGTCTGTACTTCTAGCACCCCAGTATTTGTAATTTTTAAGTTGTCGCCTGTTGATCCGTTGATATTAATTCCAGCACCTTCAGTTCTACCACTTGGTAGTGCTGTAACGTTCTGTAAACTTCTTACACCTGTGTTGGTTATGGTAACATTTCCTGTTGCTGAACTTACGCTAATGCCAAGTCCTGCAACATTGCTTAGAACACCAGTATTATTAAAAGTTATGCTATCAGCAGCAGATCCAGCAACTAATTGTAGTCCACTTCCTGTGTAGAAAGAAACTGTATCGTTGGTACCATCTGCTTCAATGGTATCACCGTCATTAATATTAATGTAACGGAAGTATCTCTTTTCTGGATCAATGATTAAATTTCCATCGATCGTTGAGCCAAAAGGTAGATCAACGGTTCCACTTATTCCCTTAATTTGTGCGGTACCTAACCAAACACCATTGTACAAACTTTCGTCGTCGGCTGCATAACTGCCAACATATAAATTTTTCCAAGGATTAGTCGAAGTTCCTAATTGATAAACTGCTGTGGCATTTGGTGAAACGCTTGTTGCAAGATTTTCAAAATCTAAACTTGAATACTCTGAGAACGCTTGGAATGTTCCTCCGCCTGATGAGTATGCGTCATATGCCGTTCCGTTAATTGCTGTTGTTAGGTCAGCATCACTGTATAATTCAAATGCAAATAAATCAACTTGTTTAACAAAAAAGTTTTTATTATCTAGTTGGCTAACACCTGTATCTTTTATGAATATTTCTTGTCCGTCAACTACCAAATGTTCTTCGACACAAACAACTTTTACAGGATTACTTTCTGGAGTTCCTGATTCAATGTGTGCAATACTCTTGTCACCTTCTCTTGCAAGAGTAGCACCAATGATAGTGAAGTTTTCATTTACCTTATCAAAGGCTTCCTGAACTCTGCTCCACACTAGTGGTGGATTACCTGGATTAATATTATTATCGTATGCCATTATGATCTACCCACCGCTATTTCAATTGTTCCTATGTGATCGCTATCGTAATTCTCAATTGCTTTACCAACAATTGTTCCTACTTTAGGATCGTCACTTACAGTTGCTACACCATGTATTCCTGCTGTAACAAGAATATCACCTTTCTTAATTTTGCCTACAACTTTACATGGAACTCTACCAACAAGTGCAACTAGGTTTTTATGTCCAGGACAAGCAGTATACATTACATACGCTGCTGTATTAGAAACAACACCTGCTATTCTCTTATCACTGTTTGTGTTTGTAGTTGTGACTTCCTTGTCACCACCAAATACTAACACTGTTCCAACTTCATATTCCTTGTCACCTTCGTAGTATTCTGCAACGTCTGCTGAATAAGTTGCTTCAAATCTTGATTCGTTTGGTGTGCTTCCTGTTAGAGTCCAACGTCCTGTAACAGTACCAGCGGTTGTGTTACCGCCAGTAGTTAGTGCTGCAACCTGTATGCTCTGAGCAATAATTGGAGCATTTGCCAATCCATTCTGTGTTCTAAATTGGTGTGTGTCGTTATCATAGTAGTTGATCTTGTCAGCGGCAAGTGAACCATCCTGTAGATATATACCACCGTTACCTGATCCTCCAGTGCCAGCGAATGTGTGAACTCTAGTAAATCCACCGGTTGCTATAGTTCCAGTATCTAGTGCTTCGTATCCATCAATGCGAATTGCCTGTACATCAATGTATCTACCACCAAAGTCACCATTAGTGTCTCTTCTAATAATTTTGTTTGCTTCTACAGTTGAACTAGAACCAGCAGCATAATCGATAACACCATAATCACCATCCGCCGTTCCTGAACTTGCGTTGGTTCTTGCAAGTATACCAACGGAACCGTATTGTGATTTCTTAACTGCTCCACCGGTATTAACAACGGTAGTAAACGGAACATCGGTAGCATTTGCTGTTGTTAATCCACTGTTACCAATAACTGAAGTTGCTGTTACCTGTGCAAGAGCAGTCTTTGGAACACCGTTAGTTTTTAATTGTACCCAACCATCCGTTACGGTAAACTGAGCATTATCAAAACTCGCCAAACCACTTCTTGCTTGTTTTGCAGCCGCAGTTCCTGTAGGTGCTGCCGCATCAGCAGTGGTTAACTGCATTAATAGTTTGCTCTGTGCAATATCTGCATTCGCATTAACGTCTGCGTTTAAAATTACATTAGGATTAATCTGTGCGTCGATGGTGTTTGCAGTCGAGTCAATGTTAAAGTCAATATCGCCAACAACGGAAACGTTAATCGCTTCCTGTGCAACACCTGTGAATGCAATTAGTTGATTTGCTGCAATGTTATCAAAGCCAAAGTTTTGAATGTTTTCAAAAGTTAAACTTCTGAGGTTAACAGCATCCTGTGGGTCAACTGGATCAGCAACGTTAATAATTTTGTTGTTGCCCAACTGCATGTCTGCTTTCATGGATAGTTGTCCATCTAACGACATGAATCCACCGCTGATTGGTGGAATTAAGTTTGATGATATTACAGGTGCACCACCGTGTGTGGTTCCTAATCTTCTTTCAATGTAAAGTCTTGTTGCGTTTTCCGTTGGAACCGTATCAACAGCGTTGTCCGAGAATGAACTATCTGTTGAGAATTCTGAAATTGGAACACCACGCTTGAATCCAATACCGTCCAGGTTACTCAACGCAATCGCTGCGGAGAATGTAACACGACCAGTACCTTGGTCAACTCGGAAGTATGGACCAACGTTAAAGTTACCATATTGGTCAGTGGTTACATAGAACACACGCCCCACGCCACGTTCGTCAGTTTCATTGTCAGCATTTAGAGCATTAACCGGTGGACCATAAATTTCGTTTGGATAGTTTGTATCCGCATAAGATCCTGTACCGATGTCAAGCAAGTCGTGACCTGTAACACGAGTTAACGAAATTCTAATTGTTAGGTTACCGTATGCACCAAAACTTCTAATCGGTACTGCCGATCTAACAGTGTAGGATCCTTCGTATACGTTAACAGCATCTTCAAGTGCTCTGTTTAGTGTAATTCTTGCATATGGAACTGATAGATCATCCTCTGACTCATATGTGTCGATGATGTATTCTTCTCCCTTCCAAACAAATCTTGATCCTGGAACTCGTGAACGTTCTTCAGGAGCAACCGGAACAACAGCAAAGTTAGTATCACCTGCTCTACCAGTTACCAATGCATAGGAATGAGTTCCGCTTTGTGATCCCGAAGTATCAATTTCAACAGACGATGCTAGTGCAGGTGGTGAAGATGATATCGTAAATTGAACCGAACTTGCTCCAAGTCCGTCCGCATCGTTATCAGAAACAAAGTAATGTGTTGTATCGTTGATACCAGTTGGTAAACTTCCAGTTGTTTTAATTCTAATAACATCGCCAATTGCTCTACCATGCGGTGTTGCAGTTGTTATCACTGCCGGGGAAGCAATGCTGATTGAAGAAATTGTGGTGTATGCACCTGGAACTACAGGTGAAGCACCAGTTGTTCCTGCGCTTTCGCCTGGTTGGTATACTGTTAAATCAACATAGTCATAGTTTTCTCTTAGGGTAGTTTTTGTAACACCCTCGGCAGATGCCTTGTTAGTTCCGGAGCCAGCACCAGTTACATTAATTGCGACACCGTTGAGTGCTGTTGCTATTTCAAAATCATTAGCAGTTAAATTTGTCTCAAGAACAAAGTAATCTATACCTTCTAAAATTCCTGTTGGTAGGGTTCCGCCTGTGTTTGAAAAACTTAATCTATAATCTGCCAACTGTTTGTGTGGAATATAATTTTTTAAGGTTAGACTAGTTCCGTTCGTTAATCCACTTAACAGTGAACCGCCCGATGATGTTGAAAGTTGTAGAGTATCATAAGTTGGAACATCATAAACATAATAGGTTGTTCCTGCCGTTAATCCATTAGCAGTTGTCTTGGGCTTGAATGTATCGCCTATTCTGAGACCGTGAGTTCTTTCAGTTTTAAGAGTATCTGTTCCAGTAATATCAGTTACTGTGATTAGGAATGATATTTTAGTTGGCGATGCTGTAGTGAATTCACATTCCAAAGCACCTCTTCCGTCAATAACATCATTATAATCCTCGAACTGAAGAACACGATAAACGTCCGTTGTGGATTCTGCTAATCTTAAACCTGTTGACGGTCTTGTAGCAACGTCAGCCAACTCGCCAGTTAGAATAATCTGCGAATTGGATCTCAAACTCATTTTTGTTCCATTTGGAACTGCTGCAAATAATCCTTCGAAGTTACCTGTTTCGTCTGATGTTAGGTTAAGTCTTGCAACACCATCTGGCATGTCCTGCGTTGAAACTGATGTTACTGGATATCTGTATACCAGGTTACCGTGATCGATTTCAAGTTCTGAATTGTTTAGTGGAGTGTAATCGTAATTGTTTACGTATATTACCAAACCGTTGGTAACGTTTTGGAATGACGCACTAGGGTAATAACAATCAACCCTCTGCGCAACATCGTAGTATAGTGTTGTTGGTGTTGGAACTTCGAGTGGATCCGAACCATCTGCTACAAGAGCATACACACCGTGTGCTGATGATCCTGCAATGGATCTAATCTGTGCACCGTTTAGCGACATGTACGAAGCATAGCAGTAGTAGGTAAACATTGATACTGCTTCTGTTAAACCACCGTTGGTAGCCAACAATCCATATCCCATATCAGCGACCTGTGTAAAGTCGTTTGATAGCATGGATCTGTTACCAGGCATTAGTATTTCATATTTTCTCTGATACTTGTGTGTTCCGCTTCCTGATGAAGTTGTAATAACTTCCACAGCACCAAGGAACTGTTCTGTAATTCTAAAGGTATTATTTGTTAATCCACTTTCAGAAACATAATATTCTTTACCGGCAATTATTCCTCCTGGAAGTGTTCCTGTTGAGGAAAATATTAGAGTTGCACCAGCCTGTAATCTGTGATCAACTTTTGTGAATACACCAGGGTCACCAACTGAAATGCTTGCAATGGTTTGTGCTCCAGGAATTAAACTACTCACAGGTGTTGTTTCGTCCAATACCAATGACGCCGTGCTTCCGCTTTTATTGTATACGAAATCTCTTACATAGTTGACCTTGTAGATGTCATCGCCAACGATGAACGATGCTGGTAATTGTGGAAATCTATCAAGACCTGATACTTCAATCCTATTGGCAGATGTTGTGGAAGTATGCAAGAATTGTAAGTTACCTGAGAATCCATCAACAAACATACCACCCGAAAATGTTTTTGCATTTATGGATTTACTGAAAGAAGCACACTCCTGTGCATATGGTGACTTGGCAAGAATCTGTCCTGTAGGATCCAGTACCATGGAGAATCCACCATGTCCTTGCATCGTTAATGCTCTAATAATTACAGCATCGTTACATAGGAATACATCTAGTTTATCGTTGTCCTTGGGATAGTTAACACTTCCTGATCCGTCAATAACATCAATGAATGCATCAAACAATTGACTCAAGATAGTTTCCGTTCCTGTTTCCTTAACGAATGCAGGATCTGTTATTTGTGAGAATGTTTGATTGTAAACGGTTGTGATAGGATCATTGTTAACGATCTTGACCAATAGCGTTTCTAAGTATTCGGCACCTGCTATTGATTGAGATTTCTGTGTGGTGATTGCCAATCTTCCGCTGGCGCTTTGATAATATTTTAAACCTGCGGAAATGGTTCTGTTGTATTCACCCCACTTGATATCGAATATCATTGCATCAAGAATTAAACCATAATCTCTCTTACATAATGTTTGATTGTATGTAAATGATGATGTAAACGGAGCAATGTTATTTGTGATCTGGTAATTGATCCAAGCAATCATCTCATTCTGTAGGAATGTTCTGTTTAACTTGATTAATTGTGCTGAAGATTTGTATCCACCGCCATTATCAATTTTAGGATAAACAGGCTGTGTAGGATCTTCCAAATAGTGATAACCGTACAGTTGTGAGGCCGTGACGTTTCCATCTATTGTCGTGTCTCTTCTGAATCTTTGGAATGCCCAAGGAGAACTTGAAGTTCCTGATCTTGGTTTAACTATACAGCGTCTAAATTCGTTACCAACAAGTGCAACGTTTTGTGGAACCTTGATAGGATAGTTTTCTTCGTAGATACCACTTTCAATTAAAATAGTAATTTGTGTTTGGTTGGTAATATCACCATATGATAATTCCTCATCGTCAATGAAAGATCCATACTTGATATCAACATCAAAAATCTCATTACCGTTCGAATCCAATGCACCTTCGTGTGCAAGGATCTGTGCAAGGGCACCCGATGTTTCACCCTTGATGTATAAACCTTCTCTAATGTCTCTGGTTCTAAATGCAGTATCGGTATCAGTTGTTACGTCACCTGTAAAGTCTGTTCTTTGGTTTTCTGTCTTTAACAAGAATCTTGGAAGGTCTGCCTGCACTGTTGGTAGGCTAGTAAATCCACTTCCAGAATCAGTAATGTCAATTTCTGTGATAACACCACTGACCACGGTAGCAACACCAAATGCACCCGATGTGGCGCCACCGCCAGTAATACGAACTGAAACTAAACTGTGTCCACTGCCGCCGTTTGTAATGGTAACGTTGTTTACCTTGTAGGTTACATCAAATGTAACACCACTACCAAAGGCACTATCAGTGACAGTTGTAACTCCGGACGAACCCGGTAGTACAGTATAGTTACCTGATGATAATTGTCTAAAAGTTACAACAGCACCCGGTGATGCAGTTGTTGATAATACTTCATATCTAGCAGAGTCACCTGTTCCTCCTGATAGTTCAATAATGTCACCTGGCTGATAGTTAGTACCAATAGCATTTAGGCTGATGGTATCAACACTCATTCTAGGTATACCAACAAATCCTGTTCCTGAAGTTGGCGATGTAACAATATCAGAAAGTGTTACCGACTTTGTTCCGTTTGCGTATGTTAATTTTTTCTTGTAGGGACCAATGTCATCATTGGATTCTAATAAAATTTCTTCCGCTTTTCTACAAGCAGCCTCAATTGTTCTGTATGCATAAGCAAGTGCTCTACCCTGTAGTGCTTCATCTACACCTGCACGCTCGTCAGTTCCGCTGGTAGCAACGTAAAGGTTAACGCTGGATCCAAAAGATGAACCATCAACGTATGACTTTGTTGCGGCAATCAATCCATCAAATCTTGCATCATCATCTGGTTCTGGTGATCTTGACAGAATTAAAGGACCACTCATAGTTCCAAAAGCAGAATTGGTTAATCCTGTTTCCGGATCAATTGCATCAATACCTGCACGTGAAATTTTTGTGTCTACGTATGATTTATTTGCTGCTTCAGTGTCTTCAGTAGGAGTAGCAAGGTCCTTGATCTTATAAGTAGTACCGCCTGATTGTACAGACAGATCTCCACCTAACTGTGGTGAAGGATCTCCTGATATCTCAGAAAATTGTGTGCTTACAATAATTTGGTTGGTGTTACTAGTAGTGTCAACAAGAACACCTGTTCCACCTGTAATCTGTTTAAATTGTAGACCGTCTGTTGTTGGATTAACAGCAACTACTGCTGCTTCTTGACCAATAAAATTTGATGGAGTATCATCCAGGCCTAAGAATGTTAATCTTTCTCCTAGTCCTAATGAACTGTACAGTTCTCTAAAGTTATCATTTACCTTGGTAAACGATTCTCTAATACTATCACCGGTTCCGTCATTACCAACTGCACCGACATCAATTACTTTTCTTGCCATTTTATCCCCTAAAGGTCCTTTTTACCATAGTATTTATCAATTCATTCTATAAGCCTAATGTAAAATAGTAAATACTAAACTATGTTTTTAGGTACAGAACAAAAGATTACTGAGCACACACGCAAGAGTAAGTTAGGTAAAGAGCATACGTATAAACGTATTAAAACCATTGTGAAACTCCGTTGTGATAACTGTGACAGTGTATTTACCAGGGATCTAAAAAAGATCAGTAGAGCCCGGCTGAGCAATGAATTTTTCCACGTTTGCTCCAATTGTGATGCAAAGAGATTTGCACAAAGAAAGGGTGTTGAACAAAAACAGATTTGGGATATGCCTGCGGGTGCTGACATACCTATAGCAAAATACTAGCAGTTAATTAAAAGCCCACGCTTTCGCCGCAGCCACAACTTGATGATGAATTAGGATTTGTTATCTGTAAGTAGGATCCAAACACTTCTTCCACATAATCAACTTTGGTTCCTATTAGATATAATAGACTTTGCGAATCAATAACAAATTCGCCATTGGATAATTTAATGACTTCATCGTCCAGTTCTTTAGAATCGGTCATTTTCCAATCATATGTAAATCCAGCACACCCACCGCCCTTCATTGATAGACGGACAATGGGTTTGCCTTCTTTATCTATGAGGCGTTCCATATGCCTCTTTGCAGAATCTGTTAGAACTACTGCTTCTGGCATTACTCACTCTTGTAAATTGTCCAGGCGCCATATGCGATTGCTGCATATGCAAGTAAGCCTGCAATTGGTTTTGCGATCAATACCAGTACTCCTAATAGAATTAGCATGGCGCCATCCCATGAAGTTCTTTCTGTAAAACGATCTGCTACCCAATTTTTAAATTTATCTAGCATAGTATGTTTCTCCTTATTTAGAAGTTTTCTTAGGTCTGCCTTTCTTGGCAGGTGCTTTTTTAGCAGCAGCCTTCTTAGGCGCTGCCTTCTTTTTAGCAGATGCGGGTTTCTTCTCCACAACATCTGTTAAAACTAGTGGTTCCTGTTTCGCTGGCGCGAATAGATTCTTTAACCAATTAAACATTTTATTCTCCTTGTAGTCGGTCGTTTACTATTGACCAATTGATTATTCGCCAAATACCATCAAGGTATTTGTCCTTGCTGGTATCGAGCAGATATGAGTGTTCCCACATATCTACCGGTAGTGCTATTTTCATGGTTTT
>Ga0181582_10005518_pt1 | contig 10203 bp, 4 predicted proteins | sample 071ome_32_FD_132438 | JGI IMG/M metagenome (GOLD analysis project Ga0181582, IMG submission 132438) | Coastal salt marsh microbial communities from the Groves Creek Marsh, Skidaway Island, Georgia - 071405AT metaG (megahit assembly) | ecosystem: Environmental > Aquatic > Marine > Intertidal zone... | reverse complement strand
CTGTGTGGCAAGTGAGCTCGGATGTCTTTAGTAAAAGGCGAAAGACATGTACGTCCTTAGATCACACGCCGGGCGTAGATGCCGAGGGAGCGGCCGGCGCCGAAGCATTTAAGCGGTGGGGCCCAGCCCCCCCCCATCAGGTCCACCAGGGCAAACCCACAGGGCAAACCCACAGGGCAAACCCCCAGGGAGACAGTCCTTCTCTGGCCCGGGTAGCGAAGTGCTCCTGTGACCGCGTTCAGCTCCCCCTAGCATCGATCGGACGAATTCTGGGAGGTGCAAATGGAGAACCGGGCCTCGAGATCCCCGTGCCGCCTGCGGTAGCCGTCTCGAGGGCCAGAAGGACTCATCGCGAGGGGCCGGGGGCCCGGCGCTGTCGGCGATGTACGGCGGAGGGGGGTTCCTGCCCGATGAATCGGAGGAACTGCATACCAGGGGGGGACTTGGTCGCGAGGGGAGCAGGGACGACGCAGGTGCGCGAGGGCCGAGCCGTCCCCGCCTCCCCCCCTCCCGCGCCACCCTCCCCGCCGACCCGACCACCCCACCACCCCACCCGCCTCGCAGAGAGGCCGGCCGCGGGCGCGGGTCCCTCGGAGCCCCCCCCGCCCGCGCCGGCGTACGACGGCGGCGGGTGCGGGACCTGCGACAGCCTGACGTACGACGCCAAGTTCTTCGCGACGTGGGGGGTGGCACGGTGCTCCAGCTGCCGTGCGGGGGAGGGGTTCGTCACCAAGACGGACGCGCGGAAGCTCTACCTGGCGACGGAGGCGGACCTGCGGAAGCTGCGGAGCGTGGAGAAGGAGAACCCGCGGCAGAAGCAGTGGGGGAAGATGCGCCTGTTCCTCCGGTCGCAGGTGGAGCAGGTCGCCCTCTCCCGGCACGGGTCGGCGCGGGGGCTGGAGGAGGCGCGCGTGGCGGCGGCGCGGGGGCGGGCCGAGGCGCGGCAGCGGAAGCGGGAGCGGGAGGAGGCCCGGGGGCGGGGCGAGGCGGAGGCGCTGCTCGAGGTCCGGAGGGGGCTGGAGGAGGACGAGGAGCGCCGGCGCAGGGCGCGCCTCGAGGAGCCGGGCCGCCTCGCGCCCTCGCTGGACACGGAGGAGCTCTGACGGGCCGGGTCGCCGGGCCCTGCCGGGTTGAACGGGGGCCCCGGCGCCTCACGGGCCCGCCCCGAGGGCCGCCCCCATCACCGCAGCCACCACCTCCGCGGCGCTCAGCGCGCCCCCCTCGGCCCCCGACCCCGCCAGCAGCCCCGTCGCGTCCTCCCCCACCGACAGCACCTCGGGCCACGGCCGGGAGAGCGCCCGCCGCAGCGTCCGGCCGCACACCGCCCCGAGCCACCCGGCCCCCGCCACGGCCCCCCACAGCCCGCCCCCCACCTCGCCCGCGGCCCCGCCCGCGGCCCCCGCCGCGAGGCCCTCTCCGAGCCCCGGCGCGACGAGGGCGGACGCCGAGGCGCCCCCGGGGAGCTCCCCCCCGACCCTCAGGGCCGCCAGCCCCGGCACCCGCCGCAGCGCCGCGGCCTCGAAGGCCTTGAGGAGGGGGAAGGAGGACGCCGGCGCCAGGGGGCGGGCGGACAGCACGCGGCCCGACCGGGTCGCCACCGTGAAGCCCGGCGCCGGGGCCCCGCCCCCGAGCCGGTCGTCGACCCACCACCCGCCCTCCCCCACCATCCCGCCGGCCGCCTCCCCCGGCAGCCACAGGCTCACCCCGGCCGCCATCCGCCCGCCCTCCCCGGCGGAGGGGGCCACCGCGGCGGGGGCGGGGATCGGCGCCACCAGCGTGCCCTCCGCCGCCGCCCCGCCCGCGGGCGCCCCCGCCCCGCCCTCCGGCACGCGGAGGAACGGGGCCAGGCGCCCGCCCAGCCGCGAGGGCAGCCCGGCGGGAGCGTCTCCCCCCGCCTCGCCCCCGTGCAGCCCCGCCACGGCCAGGAGGCAGCCCCGCCCCGCGACGGGGTGGTCGACGTCGGCGAGCGCCGCCACGCCGGCCCCCGACGGCGGGCAGGCCACCGCCCTCACGCCCCCCCACCGGGCCCACGGCAGGTCCAGGCACCCGGGGCGGACCCCGGGGGGCGGCGACGCCGCGCGGTCCGGGGCGCCCGCCGCTCCCGGGGCCACGGGCCCGTCGACGACCTCCCACCGCCCCCGCGGGCCGCCGCCGCGGGCGACGGCGCCCGCCCGGGTCGCCGCGGCGGCGCCCGGCGCGCTCCCGCCCGCGCGCGGGGCCGCCCCCGTGAGCGCGGGGGGCCCGGCCTCGAGCGACCCCCGCGGCGCCGGGGCGGTGCAGACCCGCCCGTCGGGCATCCCGTACGCCACCGCCCCCTCCGCCCCCTCCGCCCCCTCCGCCGCCCCCAGGCACACGGCGGGGAACCGCAGCGCCCCGAGCCCGCACGGCCCCGACAGCTTGCCCCTCCGCCGGTCCACCGCGAGCGAGAAGACCTTGCGCCGCATCGATACGAGGAGCCGGTCGCCCCCCAGCGCCCGCAGCGCGAGCACGGGCCCCTGCACCATGACCGAGTCGAGGAGCACCAGGCCCCCGGCGGGGGGGGGCTCCCCCGGCGCCCCCCCCCGGAAGCCAAACATCAGGATGCGGCCCAGGAGCCCGCCCTCGCCCCGGCCGCGGCGCACGTTGCGCGACAGGAGCCCCTCGTCCAGCGCGCTCAGGAAGACCCGCAGGTCCTGGATCCACGCGCCCGTCGCCCGGGAGGCGAGCGCCGTGTCCACCTCTGTCCCCACCAGCACCACCCCGCGCGACGCGTCCACGCCGCCGGCGTCGCCGGCCCCCGCCGAGGGCCACGCCTCGGGGGCGTCCCCCTCGCCCACGCTCGCCGCGTCCGACTGCTCCGGCGCGCCGGCCCCCGGGCCGCGCTCGGAGGCCGAGGACACCTCCCCCACGGACTCGGCGCTCCCGGCCCCCGCCCCGCCGGGGGGGGAGGCCGAGGCGGTCGAGGGGCCCGGCGAGCCCGGCAGCGGGGGTGAGGCGCGGCCGCCCTGGACGAGGTGCCCCCACAGCCCCCCCTCCGACGCCAGCCCCTCGACGGCCCCCGGCGCCGGCTCCGCCCCGCCCGTCGACGCCCGCGGGGGGCGGCCCCCGGCCCCCGGCCAGCGGCCCGCCTCCCCGTGCCCGGCCCCGGCGCCCCTCCCGCGCCCACCCGCCCCCGGGGACGCCGCCGCGGGGGCGCCCAGGCTCGAGAGGGCGACGCAGACGGGCCGCTCGAAGGACGGGAACCGGACCGAGAACCCCTCCTCCCAGTCCCCCGGCAGTCGCGCGTCGCCGCCGGCCGTCCCCTCGGACCCCGGGCCGCCGGCCGGCGGCCCCGCCCCGCCCCGGACCCCCGCGCCCCCCTCCGACCCGGAGCGGCGCACCTTGGCCCGGGGCGCCTCGAAGGAGGACCCCGGCCTGGCCCTGAGGCTGGGGCGCTCGTGCCGGGCGCGCTTCGCGCTCTGGGAGCGCTGCCCCCAGCTGGGCGCCCCTCGGGCGGGCGGGGGCGAGGAGGGCTGCGAACCCCCCCCGCCGCGCGGGAACACGGACAGGAAGAACCCCGGCCTCTCGCTCCGACGCGCCCCGCCGCGCCTGCCGGGCGCCCGGACCCCCGGCCACCACTGCCCCGCGCCGTGGGGCCCCGGCGGCGGGGTCCCCGCCTCGGCCTCGGCGGGGCCGCCCGCGACCTCCGCCCCGCGGCGGACCGTGCCCATGACGAGCTCGGCCGGGTGGGGGCGCAGGTGCGGCGGCACGGCGGGCGGCTCGGCGGGCGGCGGGAGGTCGCCCGCGCCCCCGCCCCCCGAGCGGGGGGAGAGGCCCCCGGCACCGCGCCCCGCGTCCCAGGTCGGCGGCAGCGGGTGGGGCGCCGGCGGTTCGCTCGCCGGGCCGAGGGGCGGAGTCGGGCGCAGCGGGTGGCTGCGCACCGGCTCGGGCCGCCGGTCGCCCAGGGACGGGGCGGGCGCCTGCGGGGGTGGGGTGGTGTGGGCCCGCCCCGCGGGCCCTCTCGCCGCCGCGCCCATGGCCTGCTCCTGCGCGGGGGCGTCCACCACGGTGCCCGGGGCCCGTCCCCCCCCTCCCCCGGCGCCCCCGTCCCCCGAGTCGCTCCCCCTCCCGCCGCCGACGGTGTCGCCCTCGGCCGCGACGCACAGGGCGGAGGCCAGGCCGGGGAGCCCGGGGTCCGTGGCCACGCGGAACGGGCGGAGCCTGGCCCGGGCCGCCCCGGCCGGCGGGGGCCCTCCCGCGCCCGCGCCCGCGCCCGCGCCCTCGGCCGGCCGGGCGGCCGTGAGGGGGAGGTGCCGGACCTCCGTCCCGGCCCGGACCGCGGCCAGGACCAGCGCCCGGGTCTCGGCGTCGACCCCGAGGACCACGGAGCCGCGCCCGTCGCCCGGCCGCCCCGGCCCGACCTCGGCCAGGAAGGGCAGGAGGTCGGGCAGGGGGGCGGGGGCCATGTCGGCGCCGGGGGGCCCGGGGCCGTCGCCCGCCACGCGGACGCGCCAGGCCTGCGACGACACGGCCAGCGCGGCGCCGCCCTCGAGCGGGGTGAGGGCGACGGGCAGGGACCCCGCGCGCGCCACGAGCCGCACCAGGCCCGCGGCCCCCAGCGGCTCGACGGCGGCGCCCGCGTCCCGGGGCGGGGCCCCCGGGGCGGGGCCCAGGGCGAGCCGGACCACCCAGCCGCCGCGGAGGCCCGCGAGGGCGTAGCGGCCCGCGCCGCCGTCCGCGGACAGCAGCACGGACTCGGGCACCAGCGCCGAGTCGGCGCCGCCCAGCCGCCGCAGCGCCGGGGCGCCGAGCTCGACCCTCCGACGGCCCGCCAGCCGCCACCCCGGGCGCCCCCCGGCGGGGGGTCCCCGGGCGGGCGCCTCGCGGCCGATCTCCAGGGAGCCGAACTCGCGCTCCATCCTCTCCTCCGGCTCCTCCCGCAGGTCCAGGAGCTCGATCGCGGGGCCCCGCGTGCCGGCAGCGACCACGGCCGTCCCCGCCTCCCCGGCGCCCGCCACCGCGAGGCAGGTCACCTCGGCCCCGGTCCCCGCCACCGCCACGGGGGCCACGCGGGCGGCGCCCTCGCCCGCCCAGGCCCAGACGGCCACCTCGGTGCCGCCCCCCTGGGCCACCGTGGCGACCAGCGGCCCCCCCCCGGCCGCCACCCGCACCCCCCCCGCCACGGCCGGCGCGGGCCCCGGCGCCGCGACCCACCGGAGAGCCACGTCGCGGAGCCCCCGGGGCCCGCCCAGGGAGGCCTCCGCGAGCGCCAGGTGCCCCGCGCCCGTGACCAGGCCGACCAGGGCCCCGCCCCCGGCCGCCCCCCCGACCCGGCCGCAGTGCACCCCCCTCCCCCACCCCGGCGCCCAGGGGCCGCCCCCCAGGGCGCCTGCGGAGACGTCCCGGACGTCGAGCTCTAGCCCCGGGCGGCGCACGGCCTCGAGGAAGACGGGCCGGGGGCCCGCGGAGACCACGACGAGCGACGAGCCGGGCCCCAGCCGCACCCCCCACACGCCCTCCACCCCGGGGACCGCGTCGCCCCCCCTCGCCAGCACCGTCGCGGGCGCCGCCGGCGTGAGCTCCACCACCGAGCCCGGCTGGGAGCACGAGGCCAGCAGCACCCGGGGGCCGCGCCCGGTGGCGGCCAGCGAGACGTCCTCCACGCACCCCAGGGCGCCGGTGGCCTCCGCCCCGCGCACCCGCCACCGCGCGGCCCCCCGCGCCTGGCACGACGGGCACAGGGGGGCCGGGGCGGGGGGGCGCGCCGCCGGCGCGGGGGAGGCCCCGGCCCGGGGGCTGGGGGCCTCGGCGTCGGAGCTCATCGGGCTCCCGGGGCTCTCCGCGCCCGCCGTGGCCTCCAACGGGTGCGACCGCAGGTCCCCCCGGGGGGAGGCGGCCTCCCCGGCCCCGGACGACGCCCGCCGGGGGCGGCCCGGGGGGGCGGGGGGCGCGGGCAGCGGGGCGCGCCCGTGGGAGCAGGAGCCCGCGGCGCGCGCGGACCGCGACGTGGTGAACCTCGCCAGCACCGGGGCGGACCCGCCCACGCAGAGGACGAGGGCGCCGCTGCCGGGGACCGCCGACCCCGGCTCCCCCGGGGGCGCCCCGACGCACGCCATGGACACGGGCGGCGGCGGCACCGTGCCGCCGGGGCCGCCCGCCGCGAGCGCGAGGGCCACGCTGGCGGCCGCGCCCCCTCCCCCCACCCCCCCGCCAGGGGACAGCAGCCCTGCCCCCGGCAGGGGTCCCAGCCGCAGGGTGGCGGTCACTGCCAGGGGGGCTGGGGGCGCCTCGGGGTCCGTCTCGCCCGACGACGCGCGGGGCCCGTCGTCCAGGGCGGCGAGGGCCTCGACGACCACCCCGCCCCCGAGCCCGTCCGCCACCACGCAGCCGAACGAGGCCGGCGCGCGGGGCCTGCCGTCGTCCCCGGGACCGGCCGCGGCCGCCCCCGGGGGGGCGCGGGGGGGCCGGCGCGTCGCGCAGGGCGCGACGGCCAGCCGCCCCCGCGCGAGGGTCGGGGTGACCTGGCAGGTGCACAGGACCTCCAGGGACCACGCCCCGGGGACCCACGCCGGCCCGGGCCAGGCCGGGGCGCCCCCCTCCGCCCCGGTGCAGTCGGCCGCCCTTGAGAGGAGCGAGCCCCCCACGGCGAGGAGCGCCAGGGAAACCTCCCGCCCCCCCGCCAGCAGCACGAGGCAGCGGCCCGGGCCCACCTCGCCGGCGAGGGTGACGCGCTCGGGGCTCCCAGGCAGCGTGACGTGGGAGGGCCCGAGGGCCCCCGGGGCGCCGCCGCAGACCGGGAGCGGCGCGAGCCCGGAGCCGTGCGGGCCCGGCTCCTCTCCGCTCGACGGCCGAGCCACGGACGGGGGCGGGGGGAGGCGGCCGAGCAGGTCTTGCAGGGCTCCGGAGCCCCCGGCCGGGACGGGGGGCCGGGCTGCCGCGGGCGTCGGCAGCGGTGAGCCCCGTCCCCCGTTCGAGGCCAGCACGACGAGCCCGGAGCTCGCCTTACTCCCCCCCGCCTCCGCGACGAGCACGGCGACGACCCTCGTCGCCCCTCCCCGGCCCCGCGCCCCGCCGGGGACGACGACGCAGTCAGAAACCGCCACGGCCCCAGACAGCCCCGGGGGCTCCCGCCCCGGCCCGGCCCTCCTCGCGTCGCCCAGCCCGGCGTCGTAGACCGGGACGTCGGGGCCGATGCCCAGATCCGCGCGGGGCCGGGGGCCGGGGGGTGCGCGGGCAGGCGCGCCCCCCTCGTCCGGCCACATGCCCGGCGGCTCGGCCCCGCCCCCGCCGGCCCGAGGCGCCACGTCCCACCCGGACGCCCCCGGCCTCCACCCCGCCCCCTCGCCGCCCGGCGTCCGCGGCAGGTCCACCATGTAGGGGGGCGTCGACGACCCCCCGGCCGACCCAGGGGCCCCGGCCGCGCCGGCCCCGGGACCCACGTCCCCCGGCCCTCTCTGCGTTTGGGCCCAGAGTCTCTCGGCGAGCTCCACGTGGCTGGCCCCGCGCGGCGCACCGGGGGCTGGCCCGGCCTTCCACCCGCCCCCAGGCCCCGCGCGGGGGGCCGCGGCCTCGCACACGGTGCGGAGGGGCACGGTGTCCGAGGCGGCCCCGGCTTGGTCGAGGGGGAGCCAGGTGAGACAGTCGTTCCAGGCGTCGGTGAGGACGCCGCGGCCGTCGCCGTCGGCCCAGAGCCTGGGGGCGGGGGAGGCGTCGACGCCGGTCGGCCGCGCAGCAGAGCCCTCCGGGGGGCCGGGGGCGAGCGAGCGCGAAACCCGCAGGTGCCCGGCCCCCCAGGGGCTCGGCGCGTCGGCCGTCCGGGCCTCGTCGACGTACGAGGCCAGGGCGATGCCGCGGCGGGACAGCAGGGCGAGACTGTCGGGGCCGCCGTTGGGCGAGGGAAGCCTGGCGGCGGCGAGGACCTCCTCCTCCACGTCCTGCCGGCAGCGCCACGCGACGGTGCGGGAGGCCGGGTCCAGGGTGCCCAGGACGAGGGAGGACGGGTGCACGAGGATGACGTCCCGGTACGTCGTCGGGGCGCCGGGCTCCGTCCCTGTGGGGCTAGACGTGAAGTCCCCCGCCACGACGAACTTGGCTGTGGACGACGGGCATATCTCGTCCACCTGCGCGGAAATTCGGGGACCGTTCCGGTCGGGGGTTGGGAGCTGAACCCTTTCTCGTAAGCGACAAGGAGAAGCGGTCAGCGGCCACTTACCAGAAGCGGGGAGATATACCCCCCATCCATGTTCGGGACAGCCACGAGGCACCCCCTCAAGCGCCACCCGGTGCCGGCGATTCGGGTAGGTACCCTAACGACCCTCTACCCTCGCTCGCGGGCCGCGAGTCGACGGGTAGGGTAAGAGACAACTCCGCGACCCCTGCAAATGTGCCGGACCGGTGGCCCGCTCGCGCGCCCTTGGTCGGGCGCCCCGCGCCTCCGCGCGCCCCCCGCCCCAGCGTGCCCCCCCTTGGCCGCACCGAGGCTCCACCCGTCGGGTCGGACGGAGATTTTGTTTAACGGGCGCACCATTCGACCCGCCCCCAAACCTGCAGTCTGCGGCACCCGCGCGCCCGCGCCCCCCCCCTCACGCGGTCTCGCGCTGTCGGGGCTCGGGCAGTGCGCCCTGGGAGACCAATCCCAGCGGCATCGGCGCTGACCGGGGCTCTCGCCTTGGCAGTCAGCGCGTCATCGTGCGCACCGGCGCGCGGGTGCCCGCAGACCCCCCTTCCCACGCCCAGCGGGCAGGGCTACGGCAGGTAGCATCACCAGGGCCCCAGTCTCCCCCTAGCCCCCCCCGGGGCAGGCGACCGGGGCCCCGGCAGCGCGGTGGGGCCGGCGTCAGGGCCGCCCCCCCTGGGTCGCGGCTAGGCACGGGGGGGCTCCCACTTCCCGAGGGACTCAAGGGCGATCCTCTTGACGACTTCCAGGTCGGCGTGGGCCCCCGCGGAGGGGTCGTAGTGGGCGAAGAGGGTCTTACGCCCCCTCAGGACGAAAATCCCACCCTGGTTGAAGGCTTGGTCCTGGCGGGGGGGGACCCAGACGCCCTCCTTGGACCAGCGTGACAGGAGGCCCTCGAGGTCCGAGGTGCCCGAACTTCCGCGGCGCATGCGGTCGAGGAAGGAGAAGGGCGTCATGGGGTCGAAGAAGGTCGCCTGGACGCTCTTGCGCAGCTGCAGGGCGGCGTAGGTGACATTCTCGGGGTCGGCGTAGAGGCACTCGGGGGGGAACTCGGTCTGCTTGACGAAGTCGACGGCCCGCTGCGGGGTGCCGATCGATACGAGCAGGAGGCGACCGCCCGCCTGGTCCAGGGCGGGCTTGAGGTCGCGGCGGAGCTGGATGGCCAGCTCCCAGCAGAAGGGTCACCCGAACGAGCGCCCAAACGCGAGCACGACGGTCTCGTCGTCGCTCCACTCCTGCACGAGCTCCACCTTCTGTCCGCGGCGCTCGAGGCCCTCCTGGTCAGGCACGAACACCTCGCAGCCCTCGAGGGCGCGGTACGTGTCGGACACGGCGATGGGGGCGGACTTGACGGTCAGGTCCCCAGGGAGGAACCGCATCCACCCGGGCGCCTTCTTCTCCGCGCACGCGGCGACGCCGCGAGGCGCGAGGAGGGCCGGGGAGGGGGCAGCAGCGCCCCGGAGCGGGGCGAGGCAGAAGGCGCCGGAGCGTGCGGCCGTCGGGACGGACGGGCCACAAGCCCTGCGGAGGGTGGGAGAGATGGTCGGAGACATAATCGGCTCGGTCAACAACAACTGAGCCTCTCCAGAGCGCGGTCGGGCGAGCCGCCTTAGCCTCCAACGGACGGGCAAAGCCAGGGTATGGAGTGCGAGCATGCACCAACGAATGTCGCCTCGAAACAGGAAGCCGAGCCGGCATTCGGGGCCGAATTCGGCAGAAGAGAGTTGTGGCCCGTCGAGCGTCCACGGACCCATCTGGTAGAATGCGGTACTTGGAGCGTCTCTCGCAGTGTCCAGGGACGCATCACCCTCTTCGTGGTCTCACAAGTTCGACGCGCCGATATTCCGTGCGGTAGGACAGGCGCAGGGGAGGGGCACACACACCTGAGGCTCGAGGGCTGCACACCAAGCATCGGAGTCGCTTGTCTCCCTCTCGGGTCTTTGTCGCGCGATCCGCCCGCAAGAGATCACGCGGGGGGTCTCATGAGCGGGGGCAGCCTCGGCGCAGGAGCAATCCCGGAGGCTCCGGGAGCACAGGTCACCCTGGGTGACCCACCGGGGTGTGTGCTG
>Ga0181582_10005515_pt1 | contig 10203 bp, 6 predicted proteins | sample 071ome_32_FD_132438 | JGI IMG/M metagenome (GOLD analysis project Ga0181582, IMG submission 132438) | Coastal salt marsh microbial communities from the Groves Creek Marsh, Skidaway Island, Georgia - 071405AT metaG (megahit assembly) | ecosystem: Environmental > Aquatic > Marine > Intertidal zone... | reverse complement strand
GAGTACTTGGCGGGAGAGGACCCGCGTCCCGTCTCTGGCACCTGAACTCCGCCCCTCCAGAACCCCGGGGGCGCCTGCGACCCGCCCGATCCTCCGGCGCCCTCGCTCGAGCGTGCCCGGCCGTTGTCGGTCTCCGCCCGGTTGCTCTCGGCGGCGGGGGATATGCAGCCCATGCTCCCCGCAAGAAGTAAAATCGCGATGCGAGAAAGGCGCGGCGGGCACCAGCTGCTCCCGGATTCCCCCCCTCGGAGTGGCGCAGTGGGCGCAGGCTTGTCCCGGCCGAGGGTCGCGGCCAGCGGTCCCCCCGCGAGAAACGCCGCGAATGCAGCAGGAGGGTCCACGTAGTAACCCCTCTTCGCTTCCACGAGATTCTTCACATCAAAAACCTCCCGCACCGTTCGCGAAAGGCGCCGCAGATTCTTCATGGCTCCGCCAGCGGTCCGCCTAGGGGCCCGCGCTGGCCACCTCCCCACAAGCCTGGAGGGTGACGAGACCTCCCCTCCGCGGATACTGGGGGGAGGGGACCCAGCCCTCGCTCCCAAGCGACGGAGAAGACTGGAGGCACTGACGGCTACGGAGGGCGCTGACCGACAGACGCACTGTTCATGACTGACACTGGCCCAACACGCGACAGCGGGTCACCGGGTCGGCAGGCCAACTCACGGAACCACACATCACAACCACATGCCCCTCTGGTAACACAAAGACGCGACAATGCTATGACAATGATGCTGCTATGCTATCACTAGAAATTACTCTACCATCGATAGGCGCCCTGTTCACCACTCCCTACACGTCAAAGTCAGCGGGCTCAGACACGGCAGACATGCTGTCGACCTCGGTCGTCTGCGCGAACACGAGGTGCGCCGAGTACCCGATCGGGTGCCACTGCATGAAGTCGACGTCCCACTCCACCAGCAGCAGGGCCTTCACGGGGTCCACCTCTCGGATCGTCCCCTCGGCTTCTCGTGCGATCTTCTTGAACGAAAGGCCGCCGAGCAAGTGCCGCCTGTCGAGCACCGTGGCCGTCGTGTTCGCCGTGGTGTGGCTGGCGGCCTGGCTCCCGCTGATCCCGCTGCCGTTGTCAGAGACAGCCACGTCGCGGGCGTCCTGCGACGTGCGCTGCAGCAGCTTGCGGGCGTGCTTCTTGCGCTTGATGATGCTGGGGCCGGGGCGCACCTTGACTCCGACATACTTTTGGGCTTCCAGGGACAGGGTCGTGACCAGTGCCCCGGACATGCAGGCGGCCCCGGGCAGGTATGGCGCCGCAAACACGAGCTCGAACTGTGACACGCCGTTCACCGCCTCGCCAACGCGGTACAGGCCGGTCATGCCATCGTCCCAGAGGACTTTCCACCACTTGGACGTATCCCCGCGCTGGACGAGCGTCCCGACGCAGCCAGGGGACGGGCGCTTGGTTACGTGTCGTTCGTCTCCAGGAGGCGAGAGCCGCACCCGGAGCCCCCGCACGGCGTTGTCGAAGCGGACGAACTTGTCGGGGAGCACCGTGATCTTTGAGGTTTCGGTGGCGTCGAACTGGACGAGCTCATCGGCCTTGTAGAAGTGCACCATCTTTGTCCTGGAGGAGCGCACGGCGATGGGGAGCTCCGCGGAAAACATGACATCGTCCACCACGCCCTTCTCCCCGGGCCCCAGACACCCGAGCTGCCCGACACCCGCCGCGCGGTACCACTTTTTCGCGAGGCAGACACTAGTGCCCGGCCTGGCGACGCGGCCAGCCCTCTTGACCCCGGTGTGGGCCAGCTTGAACAGGGTCGGCCACACGTGCTCCATCTGGGTGCGCTTGGACTCCATAATTGGGAGAAGAGCGCCCCACAGGGACCGTTCATCCACATGTCTGTCATCTGGGTCGACGCTGGCGCCGTTGAAGGCCACGAAGCGCCCGCGCTCGTCCTCAGCGCAGTCGATGACCTTGTTGAAGAACCGTAACTCCTTGTCTTCGTCGTCGAGGCGCTCACGGTCCTGCGCCTCGAGGGACCTGGCCCCGCCCTTCATGGCCATAGCGAGGCGATGGGCCGCGTCCTCGTACCCGGGCTTTGAGTAGTCAAGGTTGACGAAGAAGGTGGACAGGCCCAGGGTGAAGACGGCCAGGGTCCAGGCGAGGATACGGCGCATCATCCGCTTGCGGGAGGCCCAGCGCTCGACCTTCTCCATCTCCTCAGCGACGAGGTCGTTCACCTTGATCTCCGTGCCGTGGAAGGTCTCGTTGACGAGCCGCTCGAAGCACTTGCTGGCGTAGCCGCGGACGGTCCACCTGGCCCAGTAGTCGTTGAGACCAAAGTAGTTCTTGCCGCCGAGGGACTGGATGTGGTCGCGGGGGTCAAAGTCCTTGACGATCTCCTCGTGCGCAGCGACGAGGTGGCGCATGGCCTGGGCAACGCGGCGCTTAACCTCGACCACTTTGTAGGCTACCTGAATGTCCTGCATCTTGATCGGGTCATATTCCTGCACGCAGATCCCCTCGTGGATGTCCCCCGGATCCCCAAGCATCATGCTCTTCTCGCGGAACTGGGCGAGCTCCATGATCACCGGGTCGGCAAAGCGCAGGGACTCGACCCAGTTGTCGACGACCGTGACGGCGGTCTCGCAGGCGACCATGACGGAGCGGAAGGTCATCCAGTTATACCACCCAGATGACAGCCGAAAGACGCACGTCATCACGAAGATCGCCGGGGAAGCCCACGCGCACGCCGAGTCAAGCCACTTCGTTGCGTCAAGCAGGTCACGCTCCCAGAGCTCGTACGCGACCCAAGTCTCAACACCGGCGAGCCAGACGAGGACGAAGGCCACAATGAGTACCTCGTCGAGCACTGTGAGGTAGCTGACCTTGGGCAGCCGTTCCTTGGTCACGAAAAGGAAGGCCACCATGGCCAGGAAGAGGGTGATGGACAGGTTCATGCGGCTGTCCACGCTGTCCTCGCCAAGCATCGGCACGTTGAAGATGGCCCAGCTGAGCACCATGAGCATGAGCACGACCAGGAGGACGTTGACGATGTAGAACATGTACTGGCGCTGGACCCCCAGCTTGATTGTCAGCGCCGACTTGTCCATGGTCGCCGGCTGGGGCAGCCCCGCGCGCCCAATCACCCACTCGTTCAGGGATGGGATGTTGAGCCACCGTGGGTGGAACCGGTAGTTCCAGTACAGCTTGACGGCGTCATTGGCGCTGTTTACGGCGAAACCAATGGTGTCCGAGTCGTACGGGAAGTCGTCGAACCGCATCCGGTTGGTCAGTGTGCCCCGGAACCGGCGTCGGTGCCGCAGGAGCCCTGCTGCGCCGTCCACCAGCTCCCACTCGACGAACCCGGGGGGAGCCTGCGGACGATGCGCATGGGAGCGGATGCAGGGCTCTCTCACCCGCGCCACGGGGGACCACAGCTGAGAAGGGATCGGGGCGAGCTCTCAAGCTCGAGGGTTCCCCGTCAGTGCCGTGGGCGGGCGAGTGGCGTGGGGTGGCGTGGGCCTCGCACCTCGACGTGCTCAAGGGCCATGCACGGGGTATCGTCCTCGTTGAGGAAGGTCAGATCAGCGAGGGCGTCCCACAGGCCGTCGAACGAGTTTTGGTCGCGCCACATGACCTTGTCGGCACCGACCATGGCCTCATCCCGCCACACGCCCGAGACGAAGAGGTCGACGCTGACCTCCTTGCACCCGCGATCTTCCTGCGGGGCAGGCGAGGGGCATGGGCGGGGCAAAGGTCGGGGAGGCGACCGGGAGTCCGTGCGCCTGGGCCGGCCCGCAATTGCTGCGCCGCGTGGGTGGGCTTCCGGTGTCTCACCAGGATGTCGAGGGATTCGATCCAGACGCGGGTGAAGACGGGGCGCTTGCGGTACGTCCACTCGCCCTGGTAGAACTTGGCGCCGAACGAGTGCTCGCCGATGAGCTGCGACAACTCCCTACGCTTCTCGGCGCTCGTCAGCTGGTCCTGGAGCTTCTTCGTGTGCCACCCCGCGAAGGGGCCCACGGGCTTCAGGAGGGTGCACGCGTCCTTGGCACTTTGGGAGTCCCCTGACATCACCACCGCGTAGTTCGGCGACTGCGGTTCGCCGGTGGGAGGCGGCTTCCGGGTCTAGGTTGAAGTCCACAGCGCGCGGGGCAGCGACATCGGCGGCGCACTTGTCGGGTTGCTCGCCGAGGGGGGGGGGGCGGTGGGCCCACCCACCTCTCCGGCGCTCACCATGGTTGCTGAGACGTCGTTGTCGGTACCCGCGCGACTGCTCTATATCTGATTGGTGTCACTGCGTCGAAGGCGAGAGGCAATGACGCCGTTGACAGGGCGGTGCGAGGGCTTAAGGGCTTCCTTCCGTGGAGCATCTCTGGACAGGTGGCTGGGGGCCGCGGCATTGCCTCCAGTCAGCGATGATAAGAAACTTCCGGGGACGATTCAGATACATGTTTGACATTTCCACCCGCTAGTGCGTTATATCGGGCGAGGGAACCTACCGCCGCAGTTGAAGGGTCAAGGAGGTCAGGTGGGGCATCCGTTCGTGCCTGCCGATGGCTCAAAGACCATCCCAAAATCATGCATTACGCTGGAACGCCCATATCTAGAGAAGGCCCCTGTAGTATCCGGGGGTCATGGATCGTTCCATGTGCGTAGTTCGCGAGGCCGACGCGCGGCGCCAGAGTTTCAGGCCCTGGGGCACCCCCATGCTCCTCCCCCCCTTCCGACCCCGGGTTCTCCCCCCTCCTCAGACGATCGCCACGGCCTGCTGTTCGACCTTCTTGTCCTTGAGCACGACGCCCTTCTTCACCGCCTCGTAGACCTTCTTGTAGCAGGCCTCGGGCCCCATCCCCCGCACCTCCAGCACGCGACTGCTGAACCCATGGACGCCGCGCAGCAGTGCGAAGTCCCGGAACTGCTTATTCAGCACCCTCCCGAAGAACTCGAAGACCTCGTCCTTAGCCTTATGGCTGTCGAGCGTCGTCCGCACGCTCATCCGGAGCCCGTCCGCGCTGATACTAAGGATCTTGGTGGCCTTCTGGCGGTCCTCGAAGTCGATCATGAGCTGCACGCCGCCCTCGCCGTTGCCCAGGATACATGGCGGCACCATAGCCTCGAGCTGCTCCGACTCGTTGCTGAAGCTGCTCAGGGCGTCCTTCAGTATGTACAGCAGGCTGCCCCCCTCCTCCGTCCGGTACGCCACGGGCAGCGACCCCACGTGGAGCCGGAGCTGCCGCTCGGCAACGTCGCTGCCCGCGTCCCCCCCGCGCCGCACGTACTTCTCCCCGCCGTCCACCGCGTACATGCGGGTCACGTAGCGTGACGTGTCCAGAACGTACGACCCGTCCGAGCCCCTGCGCGGGAGCGTCTCGATGTCGCAGTCCGTCGTCATTGCGTGTTTCCCGCTGTAGCGGCAGTAGTACACGAACAACTTGTCCCCCTGCGGCCGGGCGAAGTAGAGCTGTGGGTCACGGCTTCGACAGCGGGCGGTGACGCCATGAACGACAGGGCAAGCAGTCGAATTGGGGGCGGATGGGACGTGTGTTGCCGCGAGGAGGGCGTCTTTGGAGGCGCCTCTCTCCGGGAATGAGGACGCCCCGGGGCGGGCGAGCAGTCGCGTGGAGGGAATACAGGGCTCACCGAATCCTTCTGCGCGATATTATCGCTGTTGAACACCAGGGTTCGACCTCTAGGCGGCATCTTGGCTCTCCCCCCCCCCCTGCTAAGCTCTTCGCAAAAGACTTCCCCCGGTGAGAACCCACTGGGCTTGGCGCCGGCGCCTCGACAAACGCGGAATATGGCGCGGGCAGAGGGTCGAGTGGGGCGCTCGTTATCCACGCTAACCGGGGCTGCCCCTCTCCCGCGTCACTGACGGGAGCTGGCACTGCCAGATGGCATCTCGCCCCCTGGTAGTCAAGTGTCGGACCCGCCGCCGGGGGAACCACGCTGTGCCGAAGCGCACGGGGGGTGGTCGATCAGCGCTTCGGGGTCCTGTACGGCCCGCCCATGTCCGTTGCAGCGGCAGACCCGAGTAGGCCCTGTTGAAGTGAATGGGGACACGCACGTTCGCCGTGCCCACGTCCACCCCCGCGACCTTCCCACCTCTTCTGGGGGGCATAGCGGGGCTTCCTTGGGGGGACGAAAGTGCGGGCAGCGGGCGATATGGGCGTTGTAATTGAGATAAGCGACGACGAACCCACAGGTCATGACCCGTTCACTGTTCAAGGCCCTGAAGCGGGGCGCGACAAGGTAAGTGAGGGACGCGGCAGGACAGAACTCCCTCCCCGTGCCTGGAAGCGCCTGTGGAGGCGCCTCTCGCTACACGAGCTCCCGCATTTTCGACCCTCGCAGATGGAAGAAGACCGCACTGATCGACCCGCCGTCATAATAATCGCGGACGACACCCCGGTGCAACCCAAGCGCAAGGTCCAGCCTCTCCTTGAGGGCCTTGGCTCCGGACGTGCCGCCCCCCCTGCCAAGCGGGCCAAGGGGACCCCCTTTCCACCCGCGACGTCGTTCCGCGGACAGCCCATCCGCGAGCACCTCCTTCCACGCGGTAGGGGGTACAAATCGGGCACGACCGCCGGGAGCGAGCGCCGGGAGAGGAACGGGGCCGGGGCCGACCTGGGCCCATCCTCTGAGGTGCAGGAGCCGGAGCCCGAGCTGAGCGAGGAGCAGGCCCGGGTGCTGCAGTGGGTGAAGGAGGGGAGGAACGTCTTCTTCAGCGGGGCGGCGGGCACTGGCAAGACGTTCCTCCTCAACGCCATCGTCAAGTGGCTGCTGCGCGAGCACCGGGGTTCGGAGGAGGCCGTGGCAGTGACGGCGATGACGGGCGTCGCGGCCAGCTACCTGGGGGGCACGACGCTCCACACGGCGCTCGGCCTGGGGGTTCCGCGGACATGGGGCAAACTACGATGGACCATGCTGGATAAGGCGCGCAAGGCCAGGCTCAAGGACCGGCTCGCCGTCCTCGTGATCGACGAGATCAGCATGATGTCGGGGGAGCTGCTCCAGCTGGTCGACTGGTTCCTGAGGGACATTAAGGGCACCAAGGACCCGTTCGGCGGGGTCCAGGTCGTCCTTAGCGGGGATTTGTGCCAACTGGGCCCCGTCAGCAACCGGAGGGAGGTCATCCCGTCCCAGTACCAGGGGCGAGGCGAGCTCGACCGCATCGAGTTCCTCAACGACCTCCTGGTGTTCCAGGTCCCCGCCTTCGACCGCCTGGGTCTGTGCTGCATGAACCTGACGCGGACCTTCCGCCAGGATGGGGACGCAGCCCTCGCCGCCACGCTCAATCGGATCCGCGGCGGGGACGCGCACGCTGTGCAGGACCTCGTCGCGGCCTGCCGGCGGCCCCTGGTCACCGTGGCTGGGATCGAGCCGACCGTCCTCTACGCAAGGAACGCCGATGTCGACCTCGAAAACAGCAGGAAGCTCTCTGGGCTCCCATCCCAGGCGGCGCACTTCGAGTCGCACGACTACGTCAGCGCCACAGGCGCGAGAGACCCGGAGGAGGAGCGGCGGGCCGAGGAGCGCATCTGGGCCACGAACCCGTTCGACGAGCGGACGCAGCGTGCGCCCCGGGCCCTGTCGCTCAAGGAGGGGGCGCAAGTGATGCTGATATACAACCTGGATGTCAAAGAGAGGCTCGTGAACGGGTCCAAGGGGGTGGTCGTCGAGCTGATGGGCGCGGAAGAGTTCCTCGCGGCGGCCCTCCCCGAGGGGCGGGGCCCGGCCTACGGCAAGGAGCGGGGCGGCGGCCCGAAGAAGCGGTTCGAGGACGTGAAAGGGAAGAGGGTGCTGTGCGCCAGTGGGCCGGCGGAGGCGAACTTCCCGGAGCCGCACATGTGGGGGGGCAGGGGCAGCGCGAACGAAGGGGGCCGGGGCGGGGGCGACCGGGGCCGGGGCGGTGGCCGGGGTGCTGGGAGGAGTGGCGGGAGGGGCGGAGGCAGTGGCTGGGCCCCGCGTGGGAGGGACGCGGCGGGGTCGGGGGCGTTCCCAAAGGTCCCGCTGGTCAGGTTCCTAGACGGTACGGAGGGGTGGGTCCTGCCCATCAAGTTCACCAGGGAGCACGTGGGGCTCGGGACATCGGTGCGGTACCAGCTCCCGCTCAAGCTGTGCTGGTCTCTCACGGTGCATAAGAGCCAAGGGGCCACCCTGACGCATGTGAGGGTTAACCTCGGCGGGGTCTTCCAGCCGGGGCACGTGTACACGGCCCTGTCGCGCGTGACCAGCACTGCGGGTCTCCAGATCGTGGGGAACGTCCGCCCCGACCACCAGCTCGCGGATCCCGCCGTTCTCGACTTCTACCAACGGATAAGGGAGGGTAAAGGAGGCGGACACGGGGGGCGCGGGGGCTCGGCGGACTACACGGCATTCCAGGAGATGCTGCGCCAGCGTGGCGCGAGCCCCTCCTTGATGCTCTCGGGGAGGGGCAGCGACCTGGGGGTGCCCCTAGTCGTGGAAGACGTCTCCGAATGAATATAAAATTCAACGGGATGGGGATACCCTTCACCACCAGCCCTGGTGCGGGCGGTACAGCACCGTTGCCGTCTTGCGGGCCGTGTCGAGGACGACGTAGCAGAAGTTGTTGTCGTGGGGCTGGGGGAAGAGGTCGGCGCCACCGCCCTGGAGCCCCCGGACGCAGTATACGGCCGAGAGGACCTCGATGCGGTCGCTGCCCTGCGGCCGGACCACGCTGAGCAGGTCCTTGTACAGCGCCTTGGTCGTCTCGAGGTAGGGGGCGAGGGTGTCATCGTACTGGTTCATGGCCCCGCCCCGGACGAGGTGGCCCAGGAGGCGGGTGAGGAACTCGGACCCTTCCGCCTCGGAAAACAGGTCCGGATACTCCTCCGACTCCTCCCCGCGCACGAACACGTCCTGGAGCGCGTTCGTGACCGCCATCCCGCGCACCTGGTCGTCCATCACCCGCCGCAGCGACCCGTTGGGCGCCACGACGGGCGGGGACGCGGTCTCGAACCGGTCGAAGTGCGCCATCGACACCACCGTGGTCGGGACCACCTCGCTTTTGACCCGCTCCACGGTGCCCTCCAGCCTCGCCCACTCTCCCCCCTTCCTCAGCACCTGCGGAGGGACGCGTGGAGGCCACCTGTCTGGACGTCGTGTTCGTATTTCCCCCCTCCCCCTGGCATCCGGGGCTGCTGGAGGTGCGCTTCGGGGATCCTGGGCCACGAACTCGATCAGAGCGCAAGATGGGCGACGTTAAGCGCGCGTTTGGACCGAAAATCTCACCCGGAAGGTCTCACGGAAGCCGGGGTCGTTGAACATCTCCAGGAGCATCTGGTCCGCGGCTGCTTTGTGGTAGCTCCGGTCGTAGCGGAATCGGAGGACCTTGAGAGTGTCGTCCAGCCCCCACCGCTTGAGGTTCTCCTTCACCAACGAGTCGGAGAAGGCCGTCTTCTTCGGGTGCGGGAGCGCGTGGAAGGAGCTCGAGCTCGAGCTCGGGTCCCCACCCCTGTCGTTTGCTTCCTCCGCCATGTCTACCCGGATATCTCTGTCCCAGGCGCGAGTCGGAGAAGAGAAACACGAACTTAAAAAACAGGGGAGCGACGCAGGAACTGCCGCACTGGCCGCCGTGAAGAGAGATTTGGGGGCAAAGGGGGGGGACCCCGATCGTGCCCGATTTGTCCGGCCCGACCGTGGCATCTGGCACCCCGGGTGCGAGCGCCCCCTTACAAATTGAGCTCGGTCGCCCCCGCACCTGTTCGGCAGGATTGGTCTCGCCTTCACCGTTAGTAGCGTCGGCTCCGCGCGCGCTGGCCGGCACAGCCCGTGGCGCGTTCCGAGGCAGGAAATTCTCCTCCAGGCTCTCGACCGCGCCCCCCACCAAACCGCCGCGTCCACGTCGGCCCCGTCGTCTTGTGCTCCTCTACATACTGTCCAGGTCCCATGTTGGGCGGCCTCGAGCGCTCGGCGCTCCGGATGGCCCCCAGGGGCGGGGCCGAAGGGCCCCCTGCGCCCCCCGACGGAGCTGTGCCGGACCGCCCGTACTCCCGGCGGTTCCTCTTGGCGTACTGGCTCCTGGGCCTCATGGCGGGTGCGTGGTACTTCCCTGCTCTGGCCCACTCGGCTCGCCGACTCCTCCAGGTGCGTGCTCTCCCCCCCCCCCCGCCCCCCCCCCCCCCGCCCCCCACGCCCCCCCCCCCCCCCCCGCCCGCCCCCGCGCCGCCCGCGCCGCCCCCCCCGCCCCCCCCGCGGCGGCGGCCCGGGGGGTGGCG
>Ga0181582_10005513_pt1 | contig 10205 bp, 4 predicted proteins | sample 071ome_32_FD_132438 | JGI IMG/M metagenome (GOLD analysis project Ga0181582, IMG submission 132438) | Coastal salt marsh microbial communities from the Groves Creek Marsh, Skidaway Island, Georgia - 071405AT metaG (megahit assembly) | ecosystem: Environmental > Aquatic > Marine > Intertidal zone... | reverse complement strand
GAAGCCGAGGGCATTGCGGGTGTGATTAACATGCGTACCATTCGACCACTTGATACGGATGCTCGTATTCAGGTCAAAGCAGAGTATGAGTACAACAATCTCGGCAAGCTCAACCCTGACTCAGACGACACTGGCATCAATACGACCTTCTCTTACATAGGTCAATTTGCAGACGATACGGTGGGTCTCGCATTTGCCCATGCGAGCCTTGACTCTCCTGGACAGGAAAACCGCTGGAACGCATGGGGTTACCTGCAGGGCTGGGACGGCGAGGGTGATCTTTTGGGCGGTGCAAAACCGTTTGTTCGGTCCTCTACGCTCACGCGCGATTCCACCATGTTGGTTGCTCAGTTTGAGCCCAATGATCGTTTAAGTGTTGTTGCGGACGCGCTCTACGTGGATTTCTCGGATCAGAAGATCCTGCGAGGCGTAGAAATCCCATTTGGCTGGGGCCAAATGGATCAAACTATTACTGCCAACTCTGTCAACGGCGATGGCGTCATCACATCGGCAACGTCTGAAGGTCACAAAATTCTTTTGCGTAACGACTATGAAGAGCGCAACGCAAAGCTCAAGCAATTTGGCGTCAACGTAGCATACGAATTTAGCGACACCACAACCATCGAGTTCGATGCAAGCCGGTCGCAGGTCGATCGCGATATCTACTCCATGGAAAGTTACTCGGGCACTGGCCGAGGCACCGACGAAGGTGTTGGCGATACCATTACCTATAATCTCTCAGGTCAAGCAGGGGCAACTTTTGATCTCGGACTTGACTACACCGACCCTTCTCTTGTTTTGCTGGCAGGACAATTTAACTGGGGTGGACAAGAGCTCAACGACGCGCTTGCCGCTGAATTTGGGCCTGACTTTGTCGGCTATGAAGGGAAGGGGCAGGATGGCTTCATCAATACACCTGTCGTTGACGATGAGCTTAGCTCCTATCGGCTAGCCGCTGAGCAGGCTGTCGACTTCGGTATCGTCTCGGGCATTGAGTACGGGGTTTCCTACCGTAGTCGCGAGAAAACCAAGGTATCCTCGGGTGTCTACCTGACTGCAGGATCATTCCCAGAAGCAGGTGCAGTGCCAGAGCAATATCTGCTTGGCTCTGTTCCCTTAGATTTTCTGGGTATCGATGGCATTCTCGCATACAACTCAAAAGCATTGGTCCGCGATGGCGTCTACATCGTAACCCCAGAGCTTTCTAGCCATGCCACGCGTTCTTGGACCGTTTCGGAGGATGTGACAACGCTGTTTGCAATGGCTGAGATCGATACGTCTATCGGTGGAATGGCGGTCACGGGTAATTTTGGGTTCCGTTATATCGACACAGAGCAAAGCTCCATTGGCAATGCGATTGCGTCTAGCGGCATCGTGCGTCAGAAGGTCGCTCACGATTACACCAACTTCCTTCCGAGCCTAAACCTACGATTTGAACTGACTGAGTCACAGGTCGTGAGGTTTGGTGTTGCTAAGACGATGTCTCGCCCTCGAATGGATGAGATGAACGCATCGTTTAATATCTCCGTCGGCGACACGCCAGACCAGTATGGTAACTACTGGACGGCCAATGGTGGTAACACCTCTCTTGAGCCTAAAGAAGCCACAGGCATTGATCTGACCTATGAGAATTACTTCTCAGACGAGGGATACTTCTCCGTAGCACTCTATCGCAAAGACATTGACAGCTGGAATTTTGGCGGCGCAGACATCATTAATGTCGCTGATTTCGTTGATACTGTCGGTGAATCTGCGCCAGACGGGAGCACCTTGGCTACGGTTTACGGTACGACCAATGGCGGTAGCGGGTCAATTGAGGGTTATGAAATCTCATTAGCTCTCCCCTTTAATGTCCTCAGTGATGCGCTCGATGGCTTCGGGATCTTTGCCAGCCACAGTGGTGTTAGCTCGAACTTGAAGACTCCTGGTGGCGCAGAAGTAGTTCTGCCAGGTCTATCGGAGAGCATCCAGCAGGCCACCGTATACTATGAAAACAGTGGCTTTGAAGCCCGTCTCAGTCTCCGCAAGCGAGATGATTTTAAGGGCGATTTGTATGGACTTGGGTTCTCGGTTGAACAGTACGATATGCAGGGCGAGACGATTGTGGACGCTCAGTTATCGTATGATTTTGCTGAATCGGGTATCGACTCTCTCGCTGGGCTGCGTGTATACCTCCAGGGGGTTAACCTCACAGACGAGCCATTTGTTTCTAGCCAAGGCTGGCAAGAGTTCGTTCGCGACTATCAGCAGTACGGCGAAAACTATCGTCTGGGCTTTAGTTACAGCTTTGACTAAAACAAGCTAACCTTCGAACCCTAGCGACTCGCGTCGCTAGGGTTTTTTTTTGGAGCCAACCATGAAGAAAGAACCTATCTCACGTGTAGTGGTGGTCGGTGGTGGTACCGCAGGATGGAATGCAGCAGCTCTCCTTAGCCGAACTTTAAAGGGTACGGTATCCATCACTCTTGTTGAGTCTGAATCCATCGGCATTGTTGGCGTCGGTGAGGCGACTATCCCGCCTATCATCGCATTTAATACGGTATTGGGATTTTCAGAAGCTGAGTTCATCCGAAAAACAGAGGGTAGCATTAAGCTCGGTATCCAGTTTGAGAACTGGGGTAAAATCGGCGACCGCTACATGCATGCGTTTGGTGGCATAGGCAAGGATCTCGCACTCTGTAGCTTTCATAATATTTGGCTTCGGAGCCAGCAATCAAATGTAACGTCCGACTTTTGGGACTTCTCTCTCAACTACCAAGCCGCAAAACTCAACAAATTTGCCAAGTTGGACAACATTCCAAACACCGATCTTCCAGGATTGGTTTATGCCTATCACTTCGACGCGGGGTTGTATGCGAAATACCTTAGAGAATATAGCGAGGCGCAAGGCGTCAAACGCATCGAGGGTATCATCAGCGCTTCGCGCCTCGATCCCGATAGTGGCTATATAACGGCCATTGAGCTCGAGGACGGCAGCCAAGTAGAAGGTGATTTTTTTATCGATTGCTCAGGCTTCAGAGGTCTACTGATCGAGCAGGCTCTTGAAACGGGCTACGAAGAGTGGACGCAATGGCTCCCCTGCGATAAGGCTGTCGCTGTTCCTACAGCAAATGTGGGAGAAATAAAACCCTACACACGCGCCATCGCCCATAGCGCAGGTTGGCAATGGTGTATCCCTTTGCAACACCGAACTGGAAATGGTCTCGTCTTCTCAAGCCGATACTTGAGCGATGACGAAGCCGTAGCGCGCCTACTAAGTCAGGTAGAAGGAGATGTGCTAGCGGAACCTCGTTTCATTCCATTTAAAACCGGCCGTCGACGAAAGCAGTGGAACAAAAATTGTGTGGCTTTCGGCTTGTCCAGCGGCTTCCTAGAGCCTTTAGAATCGACCAGCATCCATATGATTCAATCGGGACTCAGAAGACTCATCCGCCACTTTCCCCACCGGGGCATTAACGACATTGAAATCGAGGAATTTAACCGCCAATCGAAAATTGAATTTGAGCAGATTCGAGATTTTATAATCCTCCATTATCACCTCAACAACCGCGATGACAGTCAATTTTGGACTGATTGCCGCGATATGGAAATACCCGAGTCGCTGGCCTCACGAATTGAATTGTTCAGAAAAACGGGAAAAGTCTTCAAAGATAACGATGAACTGTTCGCGGAAATTGCCTGGCAACAAGTCATGATCGGTCAGGGGGTCATTCCCGAGGACTACCACCCCCTAGCCAACACACTCGATCGAGACCAGCTAAACCGCATTATTAAAAATCTTACGCTTTTGATGCAGGGCACCGCTAGCCAGCTACCGAGTCATGAAGAGTTTTTGAAACAGCTAGGCAGTTAATACCGTTCTACTCGGACGAACTGATAGTGCTTTATGCCCATCGCAATGACATACGTATTCATAATGTCTCCGCCTGTGGCCACGGTATAGTTGCAAAAAAAGTACCTGGTTGAGATTGAATTATGTTGCGCTTCTTTACTCTGGCTCTGTTGAGTCTGGTTGCCCTTGTTGGCTGCGAACAGCAGACGCCGAACTACAGCCTAAATTCCCCTAACGGCTTAATTACTTTTACGCTGCACAACGACCAGCACGGTCGCGTCTTTTACAGCGTTTCACGCGATGGCAAGCCGGTCGTCAACGCCTCACGACTCGGCTTCCAGTTTGCCAACGCGCCAGGCTTTGATGACACGCTGAGTATTACTGCGCAGTCTTCGACCTCCTCTGACGAAACTTGGGAGCAGCCCTGGGGTGAGCGCCGCCTGGTAAGAGATCACCACAATGAGCAAGCGTTCACATTGTCGGATGGCAGCCGCGATATCACCCTACGTGTCCGCGCTTTTGACGATGGTGTCGGTTTCCGTTACGAGTTTCCAGAGTCCTTCAAGCAGGGCGAGCTACTGATCACTGACGAGATGACACAGTTCGCGCTCGCACAACCTGAGGCCCAAGCTTACTGGATCAAGGCGTACCAAAAAGATCGTTATGAATACGAGCACGATATTTCGACAGTCTCCCAAATCACCGTTGCGCACACACCAACCACCATCAAGCAGGCTGACGGACTCTATGTGACCATCCACGAGGCTGCATTGATTGACTATTCCAGCATGGTATTGCGAGGAACCGATTCCGGCACCCTCAACGCAGAGTTGGTTGCCGCCTACAACGGTATCCGCGTGACGCAGGAAGGCGCATTCAATACACCCTGGAGAACGCTTCAGATTAGTGACTCGGCGACCGCGCTACTGAGCTCTAATATGATTATTAATCTCAACGACCCGAATGTCATAGGCGATGTCTCTTATGCCAAGCCCGGGGTCTATATGGGTATCTGGTGGGGCATGCATATTCGCGAGAACAGCTGGCACACCGGACCGATTTTGGGCGCGACAACGGAAGAAGCGATGCGCTACATCGACTTTATTTCGGAGGCTGGCCTCGATGGCTTTTTGGTCGAAGGTTGGAATATTGGATGGGACGGTGACTGGATTGCCAATGCTGATATTTTTTCCTACACCCAACCGACCGAGTTTTTTGATCTTGAGCGGATTGCAGCCTACGCCCAAGAAAAAAATGTTGCGCTAATTTTGCACAATGAAACATCAGCCGGGATTAAGAACTATGAGGACCAGATGGCAGATGCCTACGACCTCTATGAGTCTCTCGGTGTGCACTACCTTAAGACTGGCTATGTTGAGTTCCTCAACGGTTACCCTCGTCATGGCATTAGCACTGAGGACTCAAGAGATCATCTCGGCTGGGAGTGGAATCACGGCCAGTACATGATTAACCACTACCAGCACTCGGTCGAAGAAGCCGCCAAGCGCCGTATCGTGATTAACATGCATGAGCCCATAAAACCGACCGGTTTGCGCCGAACCTACCCCAACTTTATGTCGCGCGAGGGTGTGCGTGGTCAAGAATACAACGCTTGGTCTAATGGGAATCAGCCGAATCACACAACGATTCTCCCTTTCACACGAATGATGGCGGGACCTGCTGACTTCACACCTGGGGTCTTCAATGTGCAACCTTACGGACCAGACAGTGCCGAGCGAATTCGCACAACGGTGGCAAAGCAGCTGGCGCTGATGGTGGTTCTGTACAGTCCATTACAAATGGCCGCGGATTTACCGCGTCACTATGCGGCACGCCCTGAGCTCTTCCAGTTTATTAAGGATCTGCCCGCTGATTGGGAAGAGTCGATTCCTCTCGCTGCCGATATTGGTGAGTATGCGGTGTACGCACGCCAAGAGCGCGGCTCCGAGGACTGGTTTATCGGCGGTATCACAAACGATACGCCGCGCGATGTTGAGATCGACTTCAACTTTCTCGGTGAGGGCGACTTTGTCGCCACGATCTACCGTGATGGCCCGGATGCTGACTGGCGAAGTAATCCGCAGGATGCAGTCGTTGAATCAGTAACCGTCAATGCAGACTCGGTACTGGATATCGCCATGGCATCTGGTGGCGGCTTCGCTATCAGCGTCATGAAGAACGATCGTCAGTAAAGCCTGACCACTAACGAGGGAACCCTGTGACCTGTCGACCGCTACTGTGGCTACTCGCGGTGATAGCGAGTAGCGCAACCGCCCAAATAGAACGCATCGACCCGCCGCATTGGTGGGTTGATATGGTCGAGCCTCAGGTGCAACTCATGGTCTATGGGCCCAACGTTGCCGATAGTCAAGTCAGTAGCGACTCTGCTGATATTGAGGTTATCGCGAGCCATCGCGGAGATAGCAACAATTACCTGTTCGTCGATTTGAAAGTCAACACCGGTGCTAAAGCCGGCTCAGTCACGCTCAACTTTTCTGCGAGGGATGGACGAATAACAGAGGTGCCATACGCATTGCATGCGCGGCGCAAGGGTTCAACCAGCCGGCGGGGCTTCTCAGCAAAAGACGTTATTTACCTCATCGTGCCGGATCGATTTGCCAATGGAGATACCAGTAACGATTCCATTGATAGCCTGACAGATCGGCATAACCCAGATCACCCCTATGGGCGACATGGAGGTGATCTTCAGGGAGTGATTGCACATTTAGATTACCTCGAGACGCTGGGCGTAACACAGCTGTGGATGACGCCTGCCTTAGAGAATAATCAACTCGAGGGTTCCTATCACGGCTATGCGGTCACCGACCTCTATCATGTGGATGCGCGAATGGGCGACAACGCCCTATATCGAGCGCTGTCCGAGGCAGCAGCAGAACGCGGGATCGGCTTGATTCATGACTTTGTGCCCAACCATATAGGGTCTGAGCACCCATGGATGAAAGATCTTCCGACTCGGGACTGGATCAACAATGGTGGGACCTTTATTTCCACCAACCACCGGCGTGAGGCCAATGAGGATATTCATGCGGCGGCGGCTGATCAGGAGGCCATGACCCGTGGCTGGTTTGTACCCACCATGCCCGACCTCAACCAAACCAATTCTCTGCTCGCGACATACCTGATACAAAATTTGATCTGGTGGATCGAAGAGGTCGATTTGAGCGGTGTACGCGTCGACACCTGGCCTTACAACGATAAATCCTTCTTGGTGCAAATGACCGATCGCATTGCACTTGAGTATCCTAATTTGAGCCTGGTGGGTGAGGAGTGGTCTTACAATCCCGCGATTGTGGCTTACTGGCAGCGCGGCAAAGCCAACCCTGATGGCTATAATTCCGGCGCGCCGCAAATGATGGACTTTCCGATCAATCAGGCGCTTAAGGATGCTCTGATGCAGGAAGAGGACTGGGACAAAGGTCTCACGCATATCTATCAGATGCTCGCTAATGACTTTCTCTACGCCTCACCCAACGACTTGGTACTCATCGCCGATAACCATGATATGGATCGTCTGTACCGCGCACTCGACAACGACCTAGCGCGTTACAAAATGGCAATGACCTTCTTGATGACCACACGTGGTATACCGCAGTTCCTCTATGGCACCGAGATTTTGATGAGCAACGAGATTGAGCATCACCACGGATTAATTCGCACCAATTTCCCGGGTGGTTGGCCAAATGACTCCGTCGACGGGTTCACCCAACAGGGGTTGAGCAGTGCGCAAATAGATGCTCAAGACTTCATGACAACACTGCTCAATTGGCGCAAAACAGCGACGGCAGTGCACGATGGCGAATTACTCCATTACGGACCGTTAGATGGCCTGTATGTCTACTTCCGAAAAAATGAGGCGCAAACCATCATGGTGGTCCTCAACAACGCGGGAGAATCGCGTGTGATCGACGCCAACCGATATACGCAGGGCATTGGTCCGGCAAGCCGTGCTCGCGATGTGTTGGCGTTAGACAATAATCATCGTATTGATGGCCTCGTCATTCCGGCTAAATCGGCGAGGGTATTCGAACTCCAATAATTTTAGGGGAAGTCATGAGGCGATCATTGTGCTCACTACGGGAGATACTGCTCACCATTGCTCTACACTCCTGCTCCATCGCTCCCAGTGCCGCCGAGGCCACCTTCACCAACCCCATCTTGCCTGGTGGCTATCCTGACCCCAGCATCTGTCGCGTTCAGGATGACTTCTATGTGGTGAACTCAACGTTCGAGTATTTCCCAGCACTGCCCATTCACCACAGCCGCGACTTGGTGAACTGGGAATTGATCGGTCATGCCATCGATCGCGAGGAGCAAGCGGGCGGGCGTGTTAACCTCGTGGACGTACAAAGCGACGGCGGTATCCATGCGCCATCGCTGCGCTGCAGAGACAACCAGTTTTACGTCATCACCACCAATGTCTATCAGCCCGCTGAGCATGGACTGCCGACAGAAATGGTCAATTTTGTATTGACCGCTGACAATCCCTCCGGGCCGTGGTCGATGCCGCATGTCATCGAGGGCGCACCGGGTATTGATCCTGACTTGTTTTTCGATGACGACGGAACAGTTTGGTATCTGGGGAACCACGCACCCGCAGACGCCGCCTATCCGGGCGAGGGAGAAATCTGGCTGCAGCAACTAGACACGGAGCACTGGTCTCTCATCGGTGAGCGTTACTTTTTGTGGCGAGGTGCATTAAAGAACGCCATTTGGGCCGAGGGACCGCACCTCTATAAAGCATACGGCCGCTATTACCTATTGGTCGCTGAAGGCGGTACGAGTTTCGATCACGCCGTCACTATCGCTTCAAGTCCGACACTGACAGGTCCTTATATTGGCAATGGTCGCAACCCGATTCTAACTAGTCGCCATCTGAGCTATGACCACTGGGTGCACAGCACGGGGCATGCCGATTTAGTGGAGCTGCAGGACGGGCGCTGGTATATGGTGGCATTGGGAGTCCGTGGCGATATTGAGCGCGGTTCGAATATGGGTCGAGAGACGCACTTGATCCCCGTGCAATGGGAGCTGGAACCTTATGTCTGGAAAGCCGAGAAAATTTACTGGCCCGTCGCAGCGCCGCTGAGTGGTCGCGTAGAGCGTGTGAACCTTGCGCCATTTCCAAACGCCCAGCAACAACCTGTATCAGTCTTTGTCGATGAGTTTGATGCACCGACATTGGGCATGGCGTGGAACTTCCGGCGCGTCCCGCTTGCGAATACAGTCTCACTCACCGACAGACCCGGATTCCTAAGCCTCTCCACCAGCCCTAACCGTCCGCACAATCGCGAGCGCGCAAGCTTGCTCGGTTTCCGACAAACAGAAACTGATTTTGAATACCAAGTGGCGATGCACTTTATGCCCCGTCAATTGGGCGCCCAGGCAGGTATTAATCTGTTTCAAAAGGATGACAACTACCTAGCAGTGACTATCGTTCTTGAAGAAAGCAATTTTTTCATTCAGACCGAGCTGCAATCACCGAACCATTCACTGCAGCGAGTCGCCCGCGAGGCGCTGACACAATTCGATGGCGAGATACATTTCCGCATCATTTCTCGCAACGGCGAGTACACGGTGCAATATGCCCTAAAGGCCAATGACAATTGGTCTGATCTCTCTCAAGTCGGGGGCAACCATCTTATCAGTCGGGGCTATACCGGCGCCTATCTGGGACTTTATGCACAATGTGACTCGTGTGGGGTGCCGGAGACGAGCTATTTTGATCGCGTGGAATATCGACCCCTACCCCGATGAGATCGCTGTAATCTAACGTGGATATCATCTCGTCGGCGTTGAAGGCCGAGATGATATCGCGACCTGGTGCTTAGCGGTGGCAACGCACACGGCGACCGCCAGAGAGCAATCAGGTCAAACTATCAAATGAAACTGAAAACGATCACTCGTCCGAGGACCTAGGCGCACTACATGAACGTCGCACCACCAAGTTGGGCGTCACATAGCTCGATTTGATCGAATCACCGTCGATCAGCCGGATTAAACGCTCAACCATCAGACGACCCGCTTTGGTGGTGTCCTGACGCACCGTCGTCAACGGTGGGTTCAGATAGTTCGCTGCCAAGATATCATCGAATCCGACGACCGATATATCGTCGGGAACACGCAGTCCGCGTTCATTGACGGCCTTCACGGCACCCATCGCCATGAAATCGCTGGCTGCAAAAATTGCCGTAAACTGTTGACCTGAATCAAGCAGCCGACCGATCGCTGCGTAGCCATTGTCCTCTGGCGCAGGAATACAATGAGACTCAGCCAAGGCAACCCCAGCGTCCTCATGCGCCTTCAAAAAACCCTCGTAGCGCATTTGATATTCGGGGAAGTTGTCATTCGCATT
>Ga0181582_10005511_pt1 | contig 10209 bp, 7 predicted proteins | sample 071ome_32_FD_132438 | JGI IMG/M metagenome (GOLD analysis project Ga0181582, IMG submission 132438) | Coastal salt marsh microbial communities from the Groves Creek Marsh, Skidaway Island, Georgia - 071405AT metaG (megahit assembly) | ecosystem: Environmental > Aquatic > Marine > Intertidal zone... | reverse complement strand
GTGAGGCGAAGCGTGTGCGCGTCACCGACGCCGGAAGTGACGAGCATGAGCGTGTTGGAGGGTAATCCGTCCCATATTTCACCGATGACGGCATCGAGACGTCCGAGCGCTTGACGACGAGTCTTTTCGGCGATAACTTGTTCGTCATCCGTCGGTGCGGTTTCTCGAGCGTGGGCTCTTTGCGCCTCTGCGGAGAGCACTGCACTGTATTCTTGGAGATGACCGAAAACAGCCATCTTGCCGACCAAGTTTGCCTTTCCGATTCGCTCGATGACGGCTGCTTTCACCTCAGCGTCGCTGTTTGCCTCGACAATGCTCGCACTACCCGCGGGGAGGCGTCGACAGAGTTTGGGCGAGTCAACCATCACGCAGTCCACTTTGTGCGTCGATAAAACATCGAAAACGCCTTCACCCTCCGTCGTCACCTCACCGAAAGAAGGTCCATTGATAAACTTCAGAAGCGCGAGTTCCATCGTCGCGCGAGCGTCCGCGACTGAATCGTGCGTACCCTCCTGAATTCTTCTTCCGAGGTATCGCTCGGTGAGAAATCGAAGAGCATTTCGGTACGGCGCACCGCGCTTGTGTGGGTACAACGCACACGTGTCGATGACGTTTGCGTGGATAATTTTCAACCTCTGCAAATCATTTTCCAAAGAATGTCCAATCAAAATGGTCTCGCACGGAATCATCTCGAGCAGTTCTCTCTGGACGTCTTGAAGAGTTGTCTCCACTCCCTCCATCTGTTCCGCCGTGATCCCGCTGTGCTCTGTGTTATAGTTTGTGATCTCAGTGGGCGGCTTGACGAGTTTATCGTACACGATTTCCCCGTCTTCCTTAACTATCGACACACGAGTAAGTTGCAAACCTTCCGCGGTGTAACAAAACTCGCAGTCGAGCGCCAAATACGCGTAATATCCACTCGCTCTAGCGATCCCCCCACCGGCCGGCTGCGTGGTGACGAATCCTTGCTCTAATTCTAGCGTTCCATCCTCTTTTAACGTGGGTAAAGGATATACCATGTCACTCATATCTCCAGGAGTCAACAGAAATTTCGACGGTTCATACGCGAATGGGCGTTTGCACAAGTCTTTCGCCTTGGTGCTCGCCTTAAACTTCTTTTGTTTCCCATTACCGCCCAAACCTTGCTTCCCACGCACCGAGTATAACAACGATTTGCAAAGCGTCATCCCGAGCGCTGTCGGACTCTCGCACATTGTCTTCAATCCGTCCCCGAGGACGCTCTTCATGCGAGGACACGTCGTCGCGCCCTCGTCGCACCACCTCTTATGATCCAATCCCGGCGCCAACACGATGACGACACGATCGATGAGAGGTTTATTTCTCACGAACGCCCATCGCGGATTCACGCACTCCTTCGCTTCGCCCGGTAACAGCGTCCATAGCGCCAATTCGTGCGCCTCAGAGAGCTTAAAGTTGTTGGCGCACTCCAACTTTAAACTCACCTCTCCTCTCGCGTCTGCGCCGTAAATCGCCGCTCGCTCCGCGTTCACCCGCTCGAACGCCGCTCTCCTCGCCTCCTCGTCCTCGCCCTCCTCCGCGGCGTCCACCGTGCGCAGCGTCGCGCCGCCGTCATCCTCGTCCTCGCCCTCTCGCGCTCGCTTCATCTCACACCGCCTTGGTCGACGTGTCCGCGAACGCGCGCGCTGTTTCCGCCTCGACGCGAGACCGATGCGAACGTCTCGATCGCCCGCTCCCGCTCGCGCGCGTCGCCGTCGACCCGATCGCCGCCGCGCGTCGCCCACCGCGCGCGCGCGAAACTGAAAGCGCGTCCTAAGAATAAAACCCGAACCCTCTAGTCCTCACGTACGAAGACTCCTTGTAAGGTTATCAAGCCACCAAATCGCGAAGAAGATCCACCGAGTCCAATCTCATACCTCTAAAAATTCTACAATATAGGCACGAGGTCTTCCGACGCGACCGCGCGACCCTCGAGCGCGAGAAACGCGCGCGCGAGAGACCGTCGACGCGCTCGATGCAGGGCTACGGGTACGGACACCCGCCGCCGGGGTGCGTAAAAATCGCTCGGTTCGTTCGTCGCGCGCGGTTCGGACGCGCGATCGTCGCGTGCGCGCGACGAGGGCTCGAAAACGTCGACCCGACACGCGAGATCTCGAGGGGAGGGTGAAGATGCTCGAGGGACGGCCGGCGCGCCGCGCGGACGGGATCGTGCGCGCGGAAGAGGGTCCAGACCGTGGACCGGTGTCGATGGCGCGTCTGGATGCGCGCGGATCGACGAATGAGACGTCACCGCGAGCGATGGAAGACTAGGAGAGTGGACTGACGAGGATGGCGCAATTCGCACGACTCGCGCAGACTTGGACACGCTCCAGTGGCCCAACAACAGGGCAACTGGAAAGACACGCTGGCATTACCACCGAAAGATACCAGGTATCGCACGGAGGATGTCACGGCGACGAAAGGGAACGAGTTTGAAGATTATTTCCTCAAGAGAGAACTCTTGATGGGGATCTTCGAGAAGGGCTTCGAGAGACCTTCGCCGATTCAAGAGGAATCGATTCCGATCGCGCTCACGGGCCGCGATATTCTCGCCCGGGCGAAAAACGGTACGGGGAAGACGGCCGCTTTCAGCATCCCGATCCTCGAGAAGGTTGACACGAGTAAAAATATTATCCAGGCGGTGATTTTGGTTCCGACGCGCGAGCTGGCGCTGCAGACGAGTCAAGTCTGTAAAGAACTCGGTAAGCACCTGGGCGTCGCCGTCATGGTGACCACGGGTGGTACTTCTCTCAAGGATGATATCATGCGTTTGCATCAACCGGTGCACGTCGTCGTCGCCACCCCGGGTCGTCTCGTCGATTTGGCGAGCAAGGGCGTGGCCAAACTCGGCCAAGCCACCATGCTCGCCATGGACGAGGCCGACAAACTCTTATCTCCGGAATTCCAACCCGTCATCGCGCAAGTGATCAACTTCATGGCGAAGAACAGACAAATCCTACTGTACTCTGCCACTTTCCCCGTCACCGTGAAGGACTTCAAGGACAAGTACTTGCGCAAGCCGTACGTCATCAACCTCATGGAAGAGCTCACACTCAAGGGTATCACCCAGTACTATGCCTTTGTCGAAGAGAAGCAAAAGGTTCACTGCTTGAACACGCTCTTCAGCAAACTTCAAATCAATCAATCCATCATTTTCTGCAACAGCGTGACTCGTGTCGAGTTGCTCGCTAGAAAGATCACGGAGCTCGGATATTCGTGCTTCTACATTCACGCCAAGATGATACAGGCGCACCGTAACCGCGTATTCCATGACTTCCGCAACGGTGCCTGCCGTAACTTGGTATCTTCTGATCTTTTCACTCGTGGTATCGATATTCAATCCGTCAACGTTGTCATCAACTTTGACTTCCCCAAGAACTCTGAAACATACTTGCACAGAGTCGGCCGCTCTGGCCGATTCGGCCACTTGGGTATTGCCGTCAACCTCATCACCTACGACGATCGCATGAACTTGTTCCGCATTGAGCAGGAACTCGGTACGGAGATCCAACAAATCCCGTCCCAAATCGATCCGTCAAAATACTGCCGCTAGAGAGATTGTTCTGCAAACCGCCGGGAAGAGGAGACGGTTACGCATCAAGATGAAGAGTGGAGGCCGTCGCATTCTCGCCACAATCGGTTGGGAACGTGCGATGCCAGGTCTATAGCTTAGCAATAATATGGGGGTGTACGTGCAAACGTCATCGCACAGGCGCGACGTTTGCGATTCTCGTCAATATTTTCAAATCTTGGTTCCATTTTTATCGCGAACCAGGTACGAAAGGTTGGCGCTGTAGCTTTACAACAGTGGCGTTGGAGAACTGGACGGGTTTGTTCTCGGTTAAGTCAACACAAATACCTCGTTTACTTTAAATGGGGGAACAAAACAAAAACAATAAAGATGCACCGCCGCAACGGCTGCACTCTGTCAAACAAAGATCGAGTATATCTCTGTGTCTCATCGAGACGTCGCGGAGTCGATCAACACAAGCGAAGCAAGAAATCAACTTCGCTCGACGATACGCCAAGGATAATACACTTGGCGACTTTGAAGCGTACCAGTGCACACACGCATTGTTGCGTATAAAACAAATATCCCAAGATGCGAACGACTTTTGTCGTCGGTTCACGCCTCGTGTCAGGGATGGCACAATTTTTTTCGAGGCGGCGAAATTACACACCCAGCACAACACTGGGAATTCACACTCCTGCGCGCGACACGAATAGCTTGACATAGTTATTGTGAATGTGACGCATCACTATTTTACCTTTATTACAACGCGGCACTCGTTCGTTCATCGCCGCCCGACCCACACGGCTTCGCCGGAGAGAGTCATTCGCCACGCGTCGTCTCGCAACAAACCTCGCGGTATGATCACGTGACGGTACGCGGCTGAACACTGGTAACCCACGCGACCCGGAATGTGAGATGCAAACAGTCCCCATTTGTCTCCACACCCGTGCTTTTTCGCAACTTCAACAAACAGTGCGATCTCTTCTTCGTCCCAATCCCCGTTCTTTTGCTCTTCGCCCGCCGTGTGTCTGTAAAAGTACGCGTTCGGGTTCTTGTAAAGCATTCGTTTAGCATGATCGCGAGCCGCCTCACCCTTTCCGGGCCGACGATCGGATTTACCCCCTCCGTTCCTTTCCCACGCCTCGTCCGCGCTTGCAGCGATGCCCAACGCCTCGCGCACCGATTCCTCTACCCAGCCTCTGAAACCGCCGGACATTTTCGGTCCGAGCTCGATGCCGAGTCTTTCGCAGTACTCATCGCACGTTAAATGATACAAAAGTTCACCACCCACTCCCACGGGTTTATCATCCTCGCCAATCTCCACCTTGGCGCGCGAAGATTCACCTTGAACCCGCGCGCTCCTTCGAGTCGGTTCCGGCGCCGGAGCGTCTCGCTCTCGCTTCGTCTTCGTCGACCGTTTCGGTTTCGTCTCCGCGCTCGCTCGCATCGACTTATCGAGCGCTTGTTTCGCTTCCGTCACGCGAAGCGTGCGCATGAGTTCCTTGTTTCGACGCACGCGTTCCTGCGCTCGCGTAAAAAGCAAAACGCGTAAACAAACAAAACGCCGTCAGTCCGTCGGTGATTTTTTTTTAAAATTCAATTTTCGAGACGTCCGAGTCTTCGCATCCGTCGAGCGACTCGCGCGGCGACGCACCTCGCGCTCGCGCTCGTACGCGGTGAGACCGTGCGTCGATGCGTTCGGGGAGACGCCCGCGCGCGGCGATCGCGCGGGCGTCGACGCTTTGGTGTGCCTCGTCGACGCGCGTTCGCGCAGCTGTCCGAGCTCGGTGAGCGGTTGTCGGTCGTCCGCCGCGTTCGCGGGTTCGACGGGCGGCGCGGGCGAGCCCGTGGGGACGGCTGTGTCGGCGCGCGAGACCATCTCGCTCGTCGTCGGTGTCGTCGGCGTCGTCGCGCGCGTCGGAGTGGCGTCTCGCGCGATGTCGGTGGAGTTTGTGGCGCTAAGTGGTACAACTACAAATATGGTTTCTATTGGCTCGTCTCCGAGTCTTCCGCGTCCACGACGGCGCTGTCGTTGAGCGCACAGCACACGACAGCCTTGTGATGGCCGCTGTACACGCGAATGGCCTCGCCCGTGGAACAGTCCCAGAGTCGAGCCGTGGTGTCAGAACTCGCCGAGACGAGATACGCCGCGTCGACGCTAAAGACGCAATCCCACACCCACCGTTGATGCCCCTCGAGCACGCGCTCCAACTTAAATCCATCTAAATTCCATAATTTGATAGTCTTATCGCTCGACGTCGTCGCGAGGAGACGACAATCTGGAGAAATCAAACACTTGAGGACGTAATTGCCGTCGTGCGCGTTGAGTTTATGCAACGGTTCAAAGTGCGCCGTCGTCTTGGATCCGGGCTGCAACTTCCACACGTAACACGTCCCCTTACTGTTCCCCGCGACCACCATCGATCCGTCTCCCGCTATCGTCAACGACTGCACCGCCGTTCCCACCTCTGGCACGAGCTCGCACGAGCACGCGTTCGCCGTCAAATCCCACACTCGAATGTTACCATTCTGATCCGCGCTCATCAGTTCCGTCCCATTCGGATGCAACACCACGCTCGTCACCTCTCCTCTGCTCTCGTACTCCCTCTGATACCCACCCGCGCGCAAATCCCAAATCTTCACCGTCCCGTCCTCGCTCCCCGTGTACATCCAGCTCCCCTGCGGCTCGAACCCCACCGCGGTGACGTTCCCCGTGTGTCCATCGTACGACGTCACCGGCTGCGGATTCGACGCGTTCACCTCAAACAAACGCACGTGCGGATTCCCACACGCCGCCAAGTACCGCTTATCCGGCGTAATCTCAAGCTTATTCACCTGCGAATCCGCGTATTGGAGCGTTCGATAGCACACCCCGCGCGTCGCCTCCCAGAACCGTATCGTGTGATCGTACCCAGCCGTCGCGAGGACGACGCTCGGCGTCGGCATCCTCCTCCTCCTCCTCCTCTCTCACGATCCTCTCTCACGATCCTCTCTCGACGCGTCGCGCTCCGTCGTCGTCAACCGCCGCGCGGGACGCCTCCACGCCCCGATGGATGACGAAACCACCCGTATCACTGTGTGCACATACGACGATGATCGACCCACGACTCACGACTCCTCACCGACCCCCTCTGGTCCCCACGACCGACGCGATGGCGGCGGCGGCGACGCGATGGATGTCGACGCGCGCGCCGCCGCACACGTCGACGCGCGCTCGAACGAACGCACGACCGACCGGTGACGAGGTTAGGTTTCATCGACGACGACGAATCATGGCGGAGGAAGATCTCGAGGCGCTCGAGCGCATGATCGAGGCGCGCGATCGCGAGGTGGTCGAGCGCGAGATCGCATCAAAGTTTGCGACGTTGCGCATCGGGTGGGAATCGGGCGCGATCGAGGGTGGTGGTGATAGCGTCGTGTTTAAAAGTAACGCGCCGATGGTCGTGGACGGTGGACACATGAAGGAGTTCGCGGGACACGCGTTTCACGAGGCGATTCGCGTGAAACTCGGGCTGAGCGCGGTGTGCGAGAAAAAGTTGGCCAAGGCGGCGTCGTTGGCGGCGCTGGACGAGGCGGCGATGGATGACGAGGTGGACTTTGATGCGCCGGAGTTTAAGATGAAGAGAACGAAGAGACGCGGGAATAAAGAGTTTGGTGATCACTACGGCGCGTTGGGTCTGGCGACGAAGCGGTATTTGGCGACGAAAGAGGAAATTTTGGAAAAGCACCGCTGGTTGACCATCGCGTTGCATCCGGATAAGCGCGGGGTGGCGCAGGTGAGCGAGGCTGAGGCTGAGCGCATCGAACAAAGATATAAGGCTGTCGTGACGGCGATGGAGGTGTTGACGGATAAGAACCGCAGAAGAGAGTTTGACTCTGTCGATGCCCCGGATTTCGATTTCCCGTCTTCGTGCGCAGACGGCGAGTTTTTCGAAACCTTCATGCCGCACTTCCAGTTGTTGTCTCGATTCAGCGAGACCAAGCCGGTGCCGATCTGCGACGATCCGGACGCCGACTGGGAAGAAGTTCGCAAACACTACATCTTCTGGGCCGCCAAGTTCAAGTCTTGGCGTGAATTTCCGCACGAGAAGGAGAACGACACGGAGACGGCGCACGACCGCGACCACCGTCGTCAAATGGAGAAGGAGAACAGAACCCTTCGCGCCGCTTCCAAGAAGAAGGAACAAGCGCAAATTCGTGCTTTCGTCGAAGCCGCTCAAAAGTACGATCCTCGTTGCATCAAGCAACGCGCCGAAGAAAAGGCTGCTCGCGACGCCAAGAAGTTGAGCCGCAACAACAGCGCCAGAGAACTCACCGAAGCCGACGAGAAGGCCAAGGCTGAAGCCGAAGCCGCCGCCAAGGCTGCGGAAGAGGCGGCCAAGGCGGCCAAGGCGAACGCGAAGAAGGAACTCGAAAAGGCTAAGAAGGCTCTTCGTAAGGACAAGCAACGTCTCCGCGCGGTTGGCGCCGTCGCCGAGGGTTGGGTCGATTACCCGGGCGACGGCGAACTCGAGTCGCTCTGCGACGCGTTGACTGTCGATCACGCCGGAGAGTTGAAGAAGTTGTTGGACGCCGCGATGAACGGTGATGACGTCAAGGGACCGTGGGATGCCGTCGCGTGCGTGCTCGCGGGCATGGTGCTCGCGAAGGGTGGTGACTGGCAGGCCAAGGCAGACGAAGCCGCCGCCCACAGATCGGAGAGAGAGGCTTCCGAAACCGTCGGCGGGGCGTGGAACGACGACGAAGTCGCCGAACTCGACACTGCTTCGAAGCAATTGCACCCGTTGGGTACCATTAACCGCTGGGACCTCGTCGCAGCGCACATGGCGAGCGCCGGTAAGACGCGCACCGCGATGGACTGCATGGTCAAGGCGCGATCCATGTAAAGCCTCACACCCATTCTTTCATTCTTCCGAAACATTCATTAACCAAACATGCACGATAGACTTGAATGCAATAAAACACATTTGATATTTCGCACATTTCGCAACATGTCGCTTCCAATTACAAACGACGCGTTGCTATGCTCGGGGCTCGTCTTTTTGTTTCGCTTCGCGTGGCAACGCCCGACCAACAATCATCGAGCCATCTTTGCATCTCTCGGAGACGAACATCGTATTCTTTCTATCGCTTCCTTCGGGAGTTTCAAACTTGAGAAAATGATGAGCGCCCACAAAATCTGCCCAAAGCGCATTCGGCATGAAGTCACCTTTATCCGTCTTCACGAGAGCCCACTGTCCATGTCCCCACGGAGTCGTGAGTTTGCCATCTGCTAAAAATTTCATCGATTTCACCCCACCCCATGACCACTCCCTCTCCTCGTCGGCGACGAAACTCGATGCGAGCGTATGAGCAGCGATTTCGGCGCTCGTTGGTGATTTCACCTCGGCGGCGCAGAGAGCTCTGATATCTTCGCCTGTTCCTGATTTACCATCGGCAGCACTCCACTTCATGAAAGCCTTCTTCGCCTCTTCGTCCACTTGGCCACCTTTGATCGCTTGGTAGTGCGCGTACGTGTCCCGCATACGTTCCAAGTCTCGAACGTGGTAACTGAAATCGATTACGATGGGCAAGTGGTCGGCCATCAACGCGTCCTTACGCATGAATAAGAACACAGTCTTTGAGTTTGCAAAGCACAAGTAATTGAGTGTTCGTCGCATGACGCCGACGGACACCACTTCGCCATAAGAAGGGAAGAAGACCGCGGCGTTGAACACATCCTGTTCTTCCGCGGCGGAAACTTCCGTGCCCAACGCTGTCAAACGCGTCGTGAGTCGCTCCGCGAAGGCCACCGACTCGTGTGTCGGAGCGAGTCTAAAGAAGGCAGCGTCGGAAGACGCGACGCGACCTCCGTGTAAGAAACGACTCCACTCCATGGACGGGTCATCCACGACGTGGTCGTACCCGTATGCAGACATGTCGTCCCAACCGTCACTCGCGGATTCTAAATCTGAATCTCTATAGAAGAACTCGGATGGGTCTCTGAGCAAAACAACGCTCGGATCGATGAAAACAACGCCATGTCCGTCACGAAGAATTGAGTGTATCGCGTACCACTTGAGAGAGGCCTTTGAGAGACTCTTTTTCGACGCTCGAAGCACCGTTGCGATGCCAGCTCCTTCGCTTTCTTTTGCGAGGTTTTCATCATTCGTGACGACCAAGGTGCGCTTCGTCAAACCGTTCTTCGCGATACCGGCCTCGATCAGCAAAGTGAATGTATCTTTGTCGGCAGCATCCGCGACGACGAGGAAGACATCGCCGTCTGTACCTAGTTCTAATCCATCGTTGACAGCGTTGCAAATTTTCCGAGCTGTCGCCTTTAGAGAAGTCTTTGCACACACACGCTCGTTTTCCTGAACGAGGTGTAATTTACGTTCCAGGCCATCGATTTTACCATCCCAAGCCGTCATGGGTTTGCACGTTTCGATACCCTTCACGCCTGCTTTCCAATTCTTACTTCCGATGAAACCGTCGTTGATGCTATGCAAATGTTCCGATTCAAGCTGAGTGATACTCTTCAAATTACTATCGCATCCGACGGTGCAATCCAACGAAGATAACGGTGCATCCTCCGCGTAGTACGCATGCACGATTTTGATTTTGTTATCTTTGTCTGTGTGATAATTCGCATGCATCGCCACTGGACGGTGCTTGTCTTTTTGTAAAGCTTGTTCGTG
>Ga0181582_10005501_pt1 | contig 10225 bp, 3 predicted proteins | sample 071ome_32_FD_132438 | JGI IMG/M metagenome (GOLD analysis project Ga0181582, IMG submission 132438) | Coastal salt marsh microbial communities from the Groves Creek Marsh, Skidaway Island, Georgia - 071405AT metaG (megahit assembly) | ecosystem: Environmental > Aquatic > Marine > Intertidal zone... | reverse complement strand
GTGTGATAACTGGGGTGTTTTATGCGCTCGGGAAGGCGCTGGATGTGGAGAAGGCGGCGGTGGCGAGTGATTACGTGGTGGGGTGCGCGATGTGCGCGCTCGGCGCGGCGAGCGCGCGCGGAGGGTGGCGGATGCTGCTTCGGTCGCGAGCGGAGAGTGAGCACGTGGAGGATGTGATGGTGGATGGGGAAGGAGACGCGCAGACGCACGAAGAGGCGCACGGGTGCGATGTGGAGCCGGTGCGCGTGGCGTCGGGAAGCGAGGCGCACAGGGAGGCGCACGCGCTCGGCGTCGCGCACACGCACGTGCGACAGCACGACGTGGAGGAGGGAACGTGCGACGTCTCTACTGAGCGTGAGTCGTTGTGGAAGCGTCTGAGAAGCTTACGCTATGATACGACGCCGTCGTACGTGATCGGGTTCGTGCACGGCGTCTCCGGATTTTCAGGCGTGGTGTACGTGCTCCCGGCCGTCTTCCTCGCGGACGAAACGCGGGTGATGCTCTATATGCTCGGATTTTTTATCTCATCGTTGCTTGCGATGACTGCGTTCTCCGCCCTTCTCGGGATGGTGCCGCATAGCGTGAAGAACACGATTCGAATTTCCATCGGCGGCGGCGCGTTTGTCTTCGCCGTCGGCATCATGTGGATCGTCTTGACGGCGCTGGATAAGCTCGATCTGTGATGCACCTAATACGAACGAAATTTTGCGTGCGAATGGTTCAGAACCATTCGCGCGTAAACGGCGATCGCAGCGTGATTGGGAGCGAATCGTATATTTTTGAACGCGAACAGCTCTCCGTGGAACACGCCGGCGACGTGAAAATTCTATGAAAATCAAATATTCCATACACTTCAACACACCCATTGTCCTAATACTGAGTAGTTGTAGTTTACAAAATTCTAAATTTCTATTTGAACCCGAAGTCACGAAATCGCCTGTTGAAGCCGGCGTACGAGGTCGTCGACGACGTGCGCCGATGCTTTGGTGGATCCTTTGGCGCCGACACGCCGACGCCGCTGGGTAATCCACCGCTCATGGCGGCTAGTTTAGTAATGCACACATCGCGACACCGCTCGAAAGTCGTCCTCGACGTTGCCTTGTCCAGATCTCTTCGAGCCTGAAGAACCGTGGCTACTGCGTCCAGCCCGGCATCAGGCCAGTTTGAGAGCAAAGCTCCGTATTCTTTGACAAAATCATCCGCCGTATCTGCGCACACGAGGCGTCGAAGATTTTGTAAGCGCGCTATTCGGCCGAGCGCTTTACTTTTCGGCATGTGGAGGGACATGGGCTCCATGAGCGCTCGCTCGTCCTCCTCGAGTCTCGCGCCGGTGTGCGGTCCAATGACCGTCGCCTGCTTTGTGAACAAGATGAACAACAACTCGATCAGTTGCTCAAAAAGCGTCTCGGTCACCGATTCGGCGACTTCAGCAGATAGCCATGTTTCGGTGTCATCCAAGTAATCCTCCACAGTAGCGAGAAGCGTCGTCATGGACTCACCGATCGCCCAAGGGCTGTCCATACCGCCGCGGTAAAAATTGCTCATGACGTCATTCAAGCCCGGTTCGTCCAACACTCGCCGCGATATAATCCGCCGCGCCTCAGCGTGAATCCGATTGTAAGCACGTGTGGCGTGATCAAAACGCTCCTCGATGACGCAGTCTTTAGCGGTGAGCGCGTTAGAAATAGTATTCAGCGCTCTTGCGCTCAACTGCTGGCATCTCTTGGCGTCGTTGACGCCAGCAACAATCGTTTCGAACGGCAAGGCTCTGGTTTCGTGGACTGTTGCTTCGTGCGCTCCGCGAGAAGGAGTGCGCTGCACAATGTTCGCGTGCGACGTCCACTCGTCGCGTATACCCAGTCGCTCGGCAACAGTGTTTGCGTAGTTCAAAACCATCTCCGCGGAAACTCTCCCGCACTGACGTATGAAAACGCTCGATCCGGTCGAGATGGCGACGTTCATTTGCTCTGTTATGAGGCGATAAAACTCCACATCGCTCGGGGTCCACAACTTGCCCTCGCCGTCTGCCTTGGGCGGTCGACCCCTCGCTGCCCTGCACAGGTTTTGTGTCCATTCGAGGAGGGTGTCGCGCAAGCGCTGGCAGTACGCTTCGATCACTGTGGACAAACCAACGGGGTACGGTAGCGCAGCGCTAGCCGATTCTTCGTCTTCATCAATGGACTCCGACGGAGCTTTCACGTCGTCGTCAGTGATCTCAATGTCTAATCCGAGTGATTGAATGGCAGTGAAATAGTGCTCCGACCACTTCACCGCCGCAACCATGTCGCCGTTTGACGTATTCGAACTCGAGCTGAGTCGCACGAGGAGATCGCACACACCCGCGTGGTACGTTGGGGCAACAACGATTTCAAACACTCGCCACTCCGGCGGAAACGCGGGAATCGTGTAATCGTACATCTCCGCCAGCGACACTAGACTCTCATCGAGCGCTTCGAGAACTTGTTCAATACTTTGTTTGTCGTCCAAACCACTGAAACCCTCCGCTATGAGGGCGAGTTTTGCCTCTACAGCGCTAGAAACTTCGGCGAACACCCTTGTCTTCCATCGCTTCGGCTCCGGAGGCGCCGCATTTAACGCTGTGTTCGTCTGAACATCAAATTTCGGCTCAAACGTCGCCGCATCGCTCTCAAATTCTGCATCTAGAACCTCTTGTTCGGCAACGACGCGCAATGCGCGGAGTAGACCTTGCGCCCCTGATTCACCAGCAAGAATTCCCTGGCGAACCGCGTTCCAAAGCATGGACTCAAACGTCGCCCACGCCTCATCCACGAGCGCAAAATCCCTGTCGAACACGCCTCTCGCTCGCGCGCCCAAGCGCGCGAGCGCCGCTCGAACCGTCCGCAGATCCACGTCAAGCGTCGCCAGCGTCGTCCACGTCTCAAGCATCTCGCTTTTGCCCCCCTCCAACGCCTCTATCGCGCTCCGCGCCCGCGCGCCCGGCTCGGACGCGTCCCGCGCGTCCCGCAGCAACCGCTCCAAATCCGACAATCCGTCCCACTCTTCCCTCCTTCGGCACCCGATCGCCTCCGACAGCTCTCTCACCATCTCCCGCGTCTCCACCGCGCGCGCTCGCAGCGCCTTGGCCGCGCGCGCGCCGCCGTCCACCGTTCGCAGCCACGCCTCGACCGTTTCCAACCCACGTTCGCACGCCTCTCGCGCGCTCGTCCGCTCGCGCGCGCGCCCATCGTCGCGCTCCATCGCGTCACCTTCCATCACGACACCATTCCACGCCGCGCGCGCCGCGCACGAACCCGCGCGCGCGCTTCCCGGGCGCGTTGTGTCGTCATCGCGCGCGAGCCGTTCGACGCTCGCGCGCGTCTCCACGCCGCACAGACGCGCGCGCGGGCGCGCCGGACCCGCGCGAGCGCGCGCGCGGCGACGGCGCATCCGCGTCTCTCTCTCTCTCGCGCGCGCTCGGTCGCGCACGCGTCGCGCGCGGCGTCACGAGGCGGAAGAGCGCGCGCGGTGAACGCATCCGTCGCGACCGTTCGACATGCGGTCGTCGCTCGTCGCCGCGAGCGCGCTCGCGCCGGCGCCGCGGCGCGCGGAGACGCGGCGTCGAACGTTGTTCGCGTGCGGCGTGCGGTTGGACGGCGTGCGGTGCGCGCTGCGGAAGCGCGGACGGGTCGGAGAGACCAGGCTGGACGCGCGCGGATCCGCGTCGGAGCGGGAGGACGGAGAATCGGTCGTCGGTGACGCGAGCGCGAGCGTGAGCGCGGGAGTGGGTGAGGATGAGAGTGTGGAGAGGATGGGTGCGGCGGAGCTGAATGGAGAGGCGTCGACGTCGGGTGGGGCCGGGGCGCGCGCGGCGGGCGCGCGCGGCGGCGGGCGCGGCGACGACGTCTCGGACGCGGCGAGGGATGAGGTGGGATCGGCGACGGTCAATCCTCTGGGAACGGGTGAAACGAGCTCGAGCGAACAGATGAATGGCACGTCGAAGATGATCGTGGACAGCGGGCGCGTCGAGAAGAGCTCGGATGAGGAGAGCGGCGTAAGCGGCACGGTGCGATTACGGCGCAGGTCTCGGGAAGAGGATACGGGCATCGCGTCCGGCGGAACGATTCGAAAGAAGGTGGATCCTGGTCGAGGTGTCGGTGTGAAACGCTCCATGGCGCGCGAGGCGCTGTTGAAAGTGAGACGCGAGGCTGCGGATAGACTCGACAATTTGCGCACAAATCGACTGGAGCCTGGCGCCTCCACGGAGGAGGCTAAGATCGCGGGTGAGGCCGTAGCGCTCGCCAAGGTCACTGCCGACGCGCTCAGAGGAACCGGACCGATATCTATGGAGGAATGGAGCGCCGCAATGTCTACCGCGTTGTCTGCGGTTTGGCGCGAACTCTGGTATCGCTGGAGCCAAAAATTAAAGCAATCGGCGAAATGGGTGCTCGCGAGCTCCGCACTGCTCTCTGCGGGTTTTCATTACATCCTCGGTCCCGCGGTCGTCAGTCCGCGGCTGCCCATGATAGGTGAAGTCGCGAGCGCTGCAATAGGTCGTCCGGTGCGCGTGGGTCGATGTAAAAGTCTGTCCTTCATGGGTGTTTTGGGTTTCGGCAAGGCGCTCGAGGTTGGGCCGGTGGTTTTGGGTCCGTCTGAGACGGAAAAGAGTATCGTAGAGGTTGACTCTGTGAAGATATCGTACGATGTCTTGCGCTCCATTCTCAGACGTAAGTTGGTCACCGAGGTGAACTTGGAGGGGGTCAACGCAACGCTTCGTCAGGCCGCCAACAACTCTTGGTTCGGATATCCAGAAGACACGACCCCACTTTCCTCGAGACCGCAATTGCAGCTGAACCCGGGGCCGAAAAAAACGAAAAGCCAGATCCCACTGGGAGTCGAATTGAGGGTCGTGCGACTTGAAAGAGGAAATGCCAAGCTGCACATAAGCAATGATCCTGAACCGCGGACATTAAAGAATCTGCAAGGCAAGGCTGTGATCAGTACCGCTGGTAAAATCGAATTAGATTTGACGACTAACCCGGAGACGAGGCAGACAAGGCCGACGATGCGTCCAACCACCATGCTTGCTGCTGCACCCGTTCGGCACCTGCGAGCTTCCCAAACTCCGGCGGAGAAAAGGTCATTGGAATCAGAGATTCTCCGAGGGACAAACGGCGGGCAGATTCGAGCATTTGCGACTTACACGCCGCCGCAGCAGCGCGGCATTCGCGCACGGCAGTATCCGGAACTCAAGGTGCGCGCTCAGTTGAACAACACGAGTGCCGCGATCCTTGAGCGCGTGATACCCAATGTCCCAATCGACGTGCGCGGCGGACGATTGGACGGAGAAGTGCGATTGACGTGCAATAGTCAAGCAACGTGGACTTTTCCGGATTTCGGGGGTCAGTTGAAGGGGAAGAACTTGTGGTTTCACTTTTTCGACTCCACTGATGACTTCGCCGATACGGACGTCGACTTAGTATTTGAGGGTCAAAGGATGTACATGCACGGGGGTGAAGGCTACTTCGGGCACGTGCCTCTGACAGTGACCGGGGATCTCGATTTGAATTCTGCGGGCGGCGAATATCGTCTCAGCGCCCAAGTTCGCCCTGTTGAAATTCACAATTTGCGCGAAACTTTAGGAGTTCGACCGATTCCTCGACCTGTGGCCGGGACTGTCAAGGGCTTTCTGTACTGCTCTGGTCCGTTGGATTCGCCAGTGTTCACGGGTCGCGCAGAAACTACTGTTCCAATGCCGGAAGATGTGAACAAGGCTGAACCTGGGACCGAGATGGCATGGAGTGAGGATGCGATTAAAGCTGCAAAAAGTGAAGGCGCCATCGCTGCGTATGATCGCGTTCCTTTCAAGTCTGCAAACGCTGTGTTCACAGCAGATATCAAGAAGGGATTCGTTTCGCTTCACAGTGCAGAGGCAGTTCCTGTCGACGGGGGAAAGCTTCGCGCTTCGGGCAGAATTTCGACCAAACCGAACGCATTGTTTGATCCAGCGGCACTTGACGTCGAAGGCACAGGCGTCGACCTTGATTTTCTGAAGCTTGCGAAGCGGTTTGTTCCTTCGGGCCAAGAAGAGCCACCTTGGCTCCACCGTATCTGTCCATCTTCGTCGGCGAATGTTTCGGGCACATTTGTCGGGGCCCTCTCAGAACCAGTTCTCAGTGCGAACTGGGCCGTTGAAGATGAGGAGTATCGTGGCCAGCTAATCATGACAAGAGAAGGCATGACGACGAACGTTGAAACGCCCGTGTTGGACATGAAGGCGTCGATCGCAACGACGTTCGCACCGTTGGAGGAACAGCTGAAGTCAACGACGATTGCCGATGCAATCAGACTCGGAAAACCAAAGGTCACAGATGCAGAGGCCGATCTTAAGCTGAACGGCGCTGACGTAGCGACCTGGATGGTAGCAGAGGATGCAGTTGATACCCCGGATCGCGTGCGTCTGCGACTCGGAGGGCGCACCCGAGTTAAGGGCAAATTTACGCTACCGCGAAACGAGCAGGACGAGGAAATCGAAGGCGTGTTGCCGGCCTTTTCAGGACACGTGCAGTTGGATCAATTGCGCGTTAACAAGCTCGAGTTCGCCCCGAAGATGACCGGTAAGCTCAAAGCTTCCGAATCTGGCGTTCAGCTCAACGCAAAGAGTCGAGCCGACGAGTATTTGGAGACTTCTGTTGAACACGGAGGCAAGGCGGCGATAAACATTCGCCGCAACAATCTCAAAATATCTGCTGAAGTCGACGATTTTGCCGGAAGCTTGGACGTCGCAGGCTTGTTGCTCGATGATTTAGAAATCGCGTCGCTACGTGGTAAAGTCGATGCCGCCAGCGCTAAGATTGATTTGCGTGATCGAACGGGGACTGGTGTGTTGTCTCTCAAGCAGCCCCGCTTGAGCGGCATTTCAGGCGAGTCCTTGAAGGCCAATATTGGATGGAGAGGTCGAGTTGTCAGCTTGGAGCGCGCAACTCTGAAGCAGTCAAAGTCTCAGTACGACGCCGACGGCGATTATTCTCTGCCAGACGAAGTTTGGAACGCACTTCCAAGTGAACGTGTGCTGGTCAGCGAGGAAAAAGCTGACGTAGCCGAGGACATCGAACTTGTTTTGCCGGCTTCCACACACGTGGAAGTAGAGCTAGAGCCGGTCGTGCAAGAACCACAGAGTATCACAGGTGCAGAGGCTCCGAAGCAGGCGGAGGCGGTTGAGATCAAGTTCTTCAAAAAGCTACGAATTCGTCGGCCCGCCATCCTGGATCGATTCGTCCAACGGTTCAAGGGACCTCCCGCCAAGAAGCCGAACACGACTATTCAAGAGCAACGAGTCGAGGAATCGACCGGTGCCGTCGCGTCCACGAATGCATCTCCGCCAGATAACCAAGTTGTCGAGTTGAGCACTGTAGAAGACGTGAGCACTGCCGAAGAACTTGACACGCGCGCCGTAGAATCGGCCGAAGTACAAGAGCCGATAGTCGAGCAACAAGTGGAAGTTGCAGACACTACGAGTGACGACGTTGTCGCGGTTCAAACCTCGAGTGAAGATGACTCTGAACAAATAATGGAAGCTCCGAAGAGTGCGTTGTCCACTGAAATCGCTGCAATTCCTCTCGGAAGGGAGTCTGACGAGAAAGGTAGAACGAAGGCCGCCGCGAAAACTATCAAGTCAGTTCTGCGGACGGCGCGAAACGTTGTCCTGTCTAACAAGTTTGAAAAGGAGCCCGATGAGAAGCCTCGAATGGAACTTCAATCCTACGAGAACGAGTTTGAATCTGCCACTTCTGGCGCATGGCGTTTTCGCCTCGCCGTGCCGCAGGCGGACATTGAAGAAATGCTACCGGTTCTTCGCGTCATCACCGATTTGCGTAAGGGCGCAACACCAGAGGAATACGGTCGGGCAAAGCAAGCTTTCCTAGAGGGCGTCGACAACATGGGTTACGCTTTTGTCGATCTTGCGAGACAAATTGATGACGTCACGACGGATCGCAAGGGCGATTCTCTTGTCGAGACAGAGACGTCTGTATCAAGCGATGCTTTAAGCTCGAAAGAAACGTCCAAGAAATTGCCCAGCTTGCAAGATTTGAAGGGAGGCTGGCACGGCATGATTCAAGCCACCGGCGGGGGCGAAAAGCAGGTTGGAAACTCACAACCGACGGAGACCGTTCTTTTCGACATTGCGGGGAGCGAGTGGCAGTGGGGACCGTACAAGGTGACTCGTTTCGAGGCACACGGGCAAGCAAATTCCAAGGAGGGCCTGAATTTGAAGAATCTGGACGTTTCATCTGAAGCGGCGAGCTTGTCTGTATCGGGTGCAATCGGAGGTCCGAAACAAGACGCGACGTTTGCCGTGAGAGATTTCCCAGCCCCTCTTCTTGGAGCATTCGTTGGACCGATGTTACCAGATCAAGCGACTGCTGATTTCCCTCCAGTTAGTGGCGATTTGCTCGTTCAAGGCCACCTCGGTGGTTCAGTCACGGCACCAGAAGGTGAGTTGATGATGCGGCTTCGGGACGGCAAGATTGGAAATGTGAAACTGAAGAGTGCCGAGCTCAACGCCGAGCTCAACGAAGCTAGGCGAGCGGAGTTCGAAGGAGAGGCGGTCCCGGCGATTGGTTCGGGTCTTGTTCGGATTGCTGGCGCCGTACCGCTTCCGGAGGCGAGCGATCAAGCTCTTGCAGTTGACTGGCGAGTGCGCGAGCACGGTGTCACTTTGCTCACGGCATTTGTTCCAGAGATCGCGGAGTGGCAGAGCGGTTCAGCCGACTTGTCACTTCACGTTAGAGGCACGCCAGCGGCGCCGGTTTACGATGGATTGATGGACATTCGAAAGGCGAGGATCCTTTCACCTTTGCTCGCTCGTCCGATTTCTTCTGCGAATGCAACAGTTCGAATTCAAAGGAACACGTTGTACGTGGACGATGTTGAGGCGAAAAGCGGTAAGGGCGTGGTTAAAATCAAGGGTGCAATGCCCATCTTAAAACCAGCGCGCACGGCTGGGGGAGAAACGTGGGAAGGCCTCGTCGCTCGGGCGGATACTCAAGGCGGCGTGAAGGTGGCGATAGACGGACTCGATGTGAGAGCCAAGAACATTTACAGCGGACAATTGAACGCCAAAATTGTTGCGAAGGGGACGGTGCTGGCACCCGAACTCAGCGGGAATGTCAGGGTTTCGAGAGGCACGGTTTTCGTACAGCAGCAGCCTCCTGTGGATGACCTCATGAGTCAGGAGAACGACAAGCGAGGGGTACTCGCTGGAATTTTAGAGCGAGCGGCCCGGGCGAACGACCCTAATCACGGAGAAGGTGCCGCGCAGATCGAAAATGAGCTGATGAACGAGAAAAATCTCGAAAAGCTTCAAAATCTCCGCTTGCGCGGACTGCAGATCTACGTTGGCCCCGAAATGTCTGTCGTGTACCCGTTCGTCATGAACTTCGGGGTGACGGGTGAACTCACGCTTGATGGCGCTGTCAATGCGAACGCTATCAAGCCGAATGGTTCCCTCCAGTTCGATCGAGGTGACGTCAACTTGGTCGCAACGCAAATTCGTCTCGATCGTGATCACCCGAATAGAGTCGTATTCTCTCCTGAGAAGGGCCTTGACCCACACGTCGACATGGCTTTCCTCGGTACAGATCTTCGAGCTCTGATCCAAGGTCCAGCTTCGAGGTGGACAGATAATCTCACGCTCACATCCTCGGCGCAGGCGACTCCGGGCGAAGGCGATATGATTTCGCCGAGCGAGGCTGCGAGAATTTTCGAGAGTCAGCTGGTGGAATCGTTGCTCGAGCAAGATGGGAAGATTGCGTTCAGCAACTTGGCGTCGACAACGTTAGCCTCGCTCATGCCAAAGATCGAAGCCGGTGGTAACGTCGGTAAGGCGCGATGGCGCCTTACGGCCGCTCCATCTTTACCGGGTCTTCTTTCACTGGATCCTGATTTGGATCCTTTCAGCAACACTGGTTCATTCACGCTCGGTTCTGAGGCGGAAATTTCATTTGGCGACTCTCTTCAGGCGACACTCAGCCGCAACCTGGACGCCGACGAGATGCGCACCGAACTTTCGCTCGTGTACAAGCTCACGAAAAAGTTACGAATGCAGCTGAAGAGTCTGTCGGCGTCCGCCACGAGGGTGATGTTTGAATTTAGCACGAAAGATTAAGAGAACAACATTTGTAAAATTACATCAATCACGCAGCCACAGAGCGCCGCACTACGTCTGCAACGCGCGCGTCTCGAGTCCAGAACGAATCTCTGATCG
>Ga0181582_10005500_pt1 | contig 10226 bp, 7 predicted proteins | sample 071ome_32_FD_132438 | JGI IMG/M metagenome (GOLD analysis project Ga0181582, IMG submission 132438) | Coastal salt marsh microbial communities from the Groves Creek Marsh, Skidaway Island, Georgia - 071405AT metaG (megahit assembly) | ecosystem: Environmental > Aquatic > Marine > Intertidal zone... | reverse complement strand
GGGTCTTAGGAAGCAGATTGACTAAATTGGGTTTAATCTTAACAGCTTCATCAAGACCTTGTTTAAGTTATCTCTGCGATGATTGAAACGAAATTCCGTCTCTTTCAAATGCAGATAAAAGGTATGCTTCGGCACACCTTTAAATTTACTAAGGCGTAGCTTTGCATACGCCCAAAATGATTCGATGCCGTTGATGTGGGATTGATCATGTGCAAATTCATTGTCTCCATGAGAGACACGAAAATGCTTTGCGTATCCAACATCTACTAAGCCGTCATAAGCTCTCCACCCATCAGTGTGGATGATGCTATCCAGGCTTACTCAGCCACGAATAAGCGGTAATAATGTACGTTTTCGCGCATCTGGGACAATTTCTGTGAAGACATGTCCATTACGTTTAAAGATGCCAAAGACTATCGTTTTACCACCAGCCCCACGACCTCGCTTACCGCGAATTCGCCTGGGGCCGAAGTATGATTCGTCCAGCTCTACTTCTCCTGAGTAAGGCGATTGTGATTCGCAATACTCAGCGATCCGAACTCGGATCTTGAGATAAATCGTGTTGACAGTTCTCACTGAGATACCTGTCAGCCGGGCTGTATCGGAAGCTGAAAGGTCCATTGAAAAACCTTTCAGTAAACGACGAAACCGGGCTTCACTGATTTTAGAATTTTTGTAGTAGCGGTTTCTTACTGTATACATAGTCTCAGGAGAAGATTATCAGATAATCTGCTTCCTAAGACCCATCGTAAATATCCGGGTGTACGCTTTTCCATGTTTTAGTGCTCCAGTAATGTCTCTGATCATCTTAACGCACGGGGGGTGATGTACGTTGACAATGGTCAAATCCGGGACCGTTCTGGATGGTCAAAGCAGGCAGCCATCTTTTCACTAGTGAGCAGGCTTGAATTTCAGTATTATTGCCGCCTGTCTCGAGAGGCAAGAGGCAAGATACAAGATACAAGGTTAGTGCCCGTAGCTCAGCGGGATAAGAAAGAGCGGCGCTGCCCCTTAGGGCAGAAATGAGTTTCAGATAAAAGATAAAAGTTTAGCGCCCGTAGCTCAGCTGGATAGAGCGCTGCCCTCCGGAGGCAGAGGTCAGAGGTTCGAATCCTCTCGGGCGCGCCACATAAAAAACCCACCAGACGGTGGGTTTTTTATTGGATAAGCAATATAAAGATCACTCAATCCCAGCCCTGTCTTTCCGCACAGACTCATAATTCGCCTTCAGCGTATTCACTTCATTCATGGCCTGCTGCAGCTCGGGATTGTTTTTATAAATCTCGATCATTTTTTCTTTCAGCAGATTGTTGTAGTGCTCCACGGCGTTGGTGCCGGCGTAGCCGCGCTCGGCACCTGCAAAGCCCCAAAAGGCCAAGGCAAATTGAGCTTCTTCTTCCTGGGCGGTCCGGATGTAATTCGGTGCACAGACACGCTGCTGCATTCTTGAGCCTTTCATCGGGGCATACATGCAGTAAATATCAAAACGGTCATCGTCATTCAGCGTGTTGAACAGGTCGTACATGGCATCTTCTGCAGCATTGACTTCAGCTTTCAGGTTGGTCATGCGAACAGGTGCGTTGACGGAAATTTCCTCAGGCAGGGTTTCTGCTGCCCAAGCCGTTGAGAAGATGCTCAATGTTAGAGATGCTGATAAGAGCAGCAGCAATCGGGCACAGGCATTTGCAAAGTTGAAACAGGTATTACTTGATCCCTTTTTAAAATGTGAGCGCATTTTATTCTCCCTGGGCAGTCATTCATGGGTTAGCTTAAGGAGTCTGCCTGGAGTTATCAACAAACTGCAGGACTTTTCTCCTTATTTTCTTCACATTGGCACTATTCCCATGACCGGGCATAGGCAAGATAATTTCATAAAAATCAGAAGGCTAGCCAGTATGCGATTTCCGAGTTTTCTTGTTGCCCTGTTGTGTCTGGCTCCGCTGCTGGCATCAGCGCAGTCTGTACAGGTAGGGCAGGGACGCGATCAGAAATCAGTCCGGATGGTGAGAACCGATACGCCGCCAGTGATTGACGGCAAGCTGGATGAGGCCATCTGGGAGAAGGCAACATTCATTGATGACTTCCACCAGATAATTCCCGTGGAGTATGGCGAGCCGACGGAACGTACAGAAATTTATATGCTGTACGATGATGATGCCCTGTATGTCGGTGCCAAACTCTTCATCGACCCGGAAAACATCACCGCCAATATCCTCAAGCAGAACACCACCATTTTTGGCAGTGATGATTTCATCTCGGTATCCTTTGATTCCTTCAACACCAAACGCGGTGGTTACTTTTTCGGCGTCAATCCCAATGGTGTGCGTTCTGATGGTCTGTACAGGAACGTGTCGCAATTCTATGTGGACTGGGATTCCATTTATTACGTGGAGACCAGTATTGTTGAAGATGGCTGGATTGCCGAGTTCGAAATTCCCTTCAAATCCATTTCCTTTGATCCTAACACTGACACCTGGGGCCTAAATTTTTCCCGCCGCATCCAGTTCAAGAATGAACAGGTGGTATGGGTGAGCAATGATCGCCGCTACGATCCTTCCAGTGCCGGCCTGGCCACGGGTATGACCGGGATGAAACAGGGGTTAGGCCTGGATATCGTGCCTTCGTTCAGCGCCGGGCGTGACCGCAATCTGGTGTCAGGGACGGCGGATACCCGGCTGGACCCTTCGATCGATGTGTTTTACAAAATCAATTCCGGACTCAATGCTTCTTTCACCGCCAATACGGATTTTTCCGCCACGGAAGTGGATGACAGACAGGTCAACCTGACCCGTTTCAGCCTGTTTTTTCCGGAGAAACGTGACTTCTTTCTGCGCGAGGCGGATATCTTTGAATTTGGTCGGCTCAACCAGAACGGGCGGCCGTTTTTCTCCCGGCGTATCGGTCTGGGGCGCAGTGGGAATGCCATCGATCTTGAGCTGGGCGGCAAGATCAGTGGCCGCATCGGCGATTGGGAATTGGGCGCCCTGTCCATTCGTCAGGAAGGCGCAGGCACGGTGGATGCTGACACCCTGTCGGTGATTCGCGTGAAGAAAGGACTGTTTTCGGAATCGACCATCGGTGCGATTTTCACGGATGGCAACCCCACGTCCAATCTCGACAGTCAGCTGGCTGGTGTGGACTTTCTGTATCGCAACAGCAAGTTGCCTGGCGGACGCATTTTTGAGGTGTCCAGCTGGCTGCAGCAAACCGATACTGAAGGCGTCAACGGTGATGACCAGGCCATGGGGATCTCGGTGGCTACCCCCAGCCAGGAAGGGCTGGTCGGGGAGTTTGCATACAACCGTTTCGAGGATAATTTTCGTCCTGCGCTTGGTTTTGCCAATCGGGTAGGGGTGGATCAGTACAGTGGTTCGCTCAATTACACCTGGCGGCCAAATAGTCGGCGCTGGCAGAACCTGGTGTTTGGTACCGACTTCGAAAGATTCAATGATATCGGTGATGGTCTGCAATCCGAGTCACTGGGCATCACCCCGTTACAGCTCACCACTGTTCCCGGCGATGTCATCTGGCTTCGTTCCAACTTCCTGAAAGAAGTATTGGTGGCTCCTTTCGAGATTTTTCCCGGTGTGGTTATTCCACCAGGTGAATATGATTTCGAGAATCATGGCATTGAGTTCAGGTCGGCATCGTGGAGGAAGGTATCAGGACGCATCACCTTTATTGATGGCACCTTTTACGGCGGTAACCAGACAAGAGTGTTTGGAGGTGTGACCTGGCAGCCTTCGCCAAAGATCAAGGCCAATGTGGGATTCAATATAGCTGACAACAAACTGCCGGAAGGCAATTTCACCACGCGCCTGCTGACCGCGGGTTTCGACTATATTTTTTCCAACAAGCTGTCCTGGGTGAATCTGGTGCAGTATGACAATGTCAGCGAAACACTTGGTATTAACATGCGTCTGAATTACATCCCGGTGGCTGGTCAGGAATTCTTCTTTGTGATCAACCATAACCTGCAGGATTACGATCGCAACAACCGTTTCCACACAGCGGCGTTATCGGTCACCGCCAAGTTGAGTTACACCTTCCGTTACTAGGGCCTGCCAATAGTCCCTATAGCCCGGCATCCCGCAAGCGCATGTCGAAGATCGGTTCGGCCCGGGTGAAAGTGTTCTGGAACGCCTCGGCCGCCGCAGTCAGCTCCCGTACCAGCCGGGGGTTGGCATCAGCGATATCCTCATCTTCACCCAGGTCGGTCGACAGGTCGTATAGCGTGGGTTTATCCAGCCGTACATCCGCTCTGGCTTCATAGAAGTGAATCTTGTATTTCCCTTTGCGGTAGGCCTTGAGGTAGCCGCGCTGGTAGTAAGGCATTTCGTCCCTGCCAGCGGGACGTCCTTCAAACAGGGTTGGCGACAGGTCAATACCATCCACGGCATTGGGAGAGGTGATGTTGGCAAGAGCCAGCACAGTGGCGTAAATGTCCATGGTGCTGCCAATGTCACTGATTACGGCAGGCTGGATTTTACCGGGCCACCAGAAGATGGTGGGTTCACGCACACCGCCTTCCCAGGTGCTGCCCTTGCTGCCATGAAGCATGCCGGCGCTGCCAGCCATACGAATGCCGGCTTCCTGCCAGGGTCCGTTATCGCTGGTGAAGATCACCAGCGTGTTATCGGCTATGCCCAGACGCTCCAGCGTATCGCGCACCTGGCCGACACTCCAGTCCAGTTCCTGAACCACATCACCGTAGGGGCCACCCAGGCTTGAGTCCTGGAAATCCTCATTGGCAAACAGCGGCATGTGCGGCATGGAGTGAGGAATATAGACCAAAAAGGGTTCGTTGCTGTGGTTTTCAATAAAGCGCACCGCTTCCTCGGTGATGCGTTTGGTCAGCGTGGTCTGGTCGATGGGTTTTTCGATAACAGCATCTTCATAACCGTTGGAGTTTCTCTGACTGCGGTAAAGCGGGCTGTTCCAGTATTCCACCTTCGGGTCCTTGAAGTAGTCGTACAGGTTGCTGAAGCTGGCGGCCACTTCCGCACCTCGGCCTTCGGCGCGAAGGCGATAGACTTCTGTCATGTCCAATGAGCCCAGTGAATTCATGTCATTGGAATAGGGAACACCAAACCAGTAATCAAAGCCGTGCCGCGTGGGGAAAGTGTCCGGGGCATCGCCCAGGTGCCACTTGCCGAAAATGCCGGTGCTGTAGCCGGCTTCTTTCAGCCCTTCGGCCATCGTGTAGGCAGACTGGGGCATGCCGTAGATATCATTGGGAAACAGTACATGGATGCGTTCACCATAAAGACCGCTGCGCACCGGTACCTGCCCGGTCATGAGAGCACCGCGGCTTGGCGAGCAGACAGGAGCGGCCACATAAAAGTCGGTCCAGCGCTGGCCTTCCAGCGCCATGCGATCAAGATTCGGCGTGCGAATATAGGGATTACCAAAACTGCCGAGATCCGCATACCCCAGGTCGTCGACAAAAAAGAGGACAATGTTGGGCTTGTCAGCTCCCTGAGCGAAAACGGTTCCGGTAACACCAAGTAAAACGGCGATAACAAGGCCCAGGATGAATTTTGACATGAAAGTCTTCCTCTAAAGGGGTTGTTCAGACGGTCGAATGATACCGTCATTGGTCATGCGCATGTTATTTCCGGTGAAGGTGAAGCCCGCTTCATGGCATGACCTTCTCTTACTGGATCTGACGCTGGGTGGAGCCGCGCTCGGCAGCCCGGAAACCCTGTGGTATTCGCAACGGGATGTTCATGCCGCCGGTGTCTTCTAGGATATTGAATAGCTGGCCACGCATGTCACCTACCACGCCCTGATAATTTTCGTCCCTGAACAGGTTACGGGCCTCGGCGGGGTCGGCCTGCAGGTCGAACAGTTCGTCGTCGCCCCAGGTGCCGTGATAGAAGATGTATTTGTATTTATCGGAACGCAGGCCCAGAGTGGTTGGAGTCTGCGGGAAATTCCATTCCCAGTAATATTCATAAATGACGGAGTCACGCCAGGGGATGTGCTGCCCACCCAAGAGAGGCAGGAAGGACTGTCCGTCCATGTTTTTCGGTACCAAGGCGCCAGCCAGTGACAGGACTGTCGGGGCAATATCAATATTCTGGATCATCTCATCCATGCTGGAGCCGGGCTCAATCAGGCCGGGGGCATAGGCGAGCATGGGAACGCGCATGCTCTCTTCATACATGTGGCGCTTGTCGATCAGGCCGTGTTCTCCGAAGGAAAAGCCGTTGTCACTCATGTAGATGACCAGGGTGTTTTCCTCCAGGCCGCTTTCCTCCAGGTAGTCCAGTACGCGGCCGATGCTGCGGTCCATGCTGGTCAGGGTTTCGGTGTAGCGGCGGTAGAAGGTGTCAAAATCCATATCACCGTGATACATGTAATCCACACCGTGCCAGGAATAGCGCTGCTCACGTACCCAGGGCGGATGGCCGGCATAGTTTTCCTCGGTGTTGGCCATGGTGGACGGATAAGTCAGGGCCTCATCATCATAACGCCCGAGGTCGGTTTCACTGGGCTCGAACATGGCGTGCACGGATTTGTGGGACAGATACAGGAAAAAGGGTTTATTCGGATCCCGGTCATTCTGAAGCCAGTCCAGGGAATAATCGGTGAGTATGTCAGCCGTATAACCTTGATGCTGGGAGCGATTACCGTTTACGTTCAGGGTCGGATTGTAGTAATCGCCCTGGCCACGAAAGCTCACCCACTCATCAAAGCCTGGACGCGGATCATCATTGGCATCACCCATGTGCCACTTGCCGTAAAACGCTGTCTGGTATCCCACATCCTGCAGCAGTTGCGGGAAAAAGATGGTGCCTTCCGGGACCAGGCGCTGGTTGTCGATGACACCGTGTTTGTGGGCGTACTGCCCGGTCAGAATGGAGGCGCGACTTGGCGAGCACAGAGCCGTGCTCACGAAGGCATTTTTGATATGCATGCCCTTGGCCCGAATGCGATCCAGGTTGGGTGTTTCCAGAAAGGCCGGTGTATCCATGAAGCCCATGAAATCATAGCGATGATCATCACTGAGAATGAAAATGACATTCATGGGTTTGTCTGTCTGCGCTGGTTCCTGGCTTTTGAGGGCAGGGATGCCGTCAGGCGAGAAAGCGGCATAACCTGCAAGCGTGCAAATGATCAGGAGAAAGGACAGGATTTTTGTGGGTGTTGTCATTGTTATATCCCCGCAGTTGAGCAGCCATGATAGGCCATGGCGGGGGAAAGGCAAGCAATGGCAGGTGTCAGGATGTTTTCCCGTTCAGGGAACAATCACCTCGTAACCCCTGGCCTGAAGTTTGGCCAAAAGTCCGTCCTCATTGAGCAGTTCAGCGATATCGAGTACTGCAAACGCCGATTGATGGTTTATCAGGGCGCTTTCTGCGGCATCCAGCCACTGGTTGTTCAAGGTCCCGGATATCTCCTCATACGTGGCCTGTTCCGAGCTGGTGGCAATCAGGCGAGTACAGTCATCGTCGGCATCTCCCTGCAGGGGTATATAACGGAATTCATTGATGTAACCCTGGGCCCAGGCCGCCGCCCGGTAACGGATTTCATCCAGATCCTCCTCCATCCGGGAAAGCTGGCGCTCAAAACAGGACAGTTCCAGTTCAGGTGACAGGTTGGCCATCAGGGTTTCCATCCGGCTGGCGATGTCCTTGAAACCGCCTTCCAGCTGAAGCTCATATTTGATTTCAATGATGTCCAGGTTCTTGTTGCGCCGGGTCAGGCGCTTGATTTTTTTGCCAATATCATCGGCAGGTACCAGGCCGGCTTCATCCTGAATCAGGTTCGTCATTTGTCCGCCGGCAACCAGGGGACGAACCTTTTCAATTTTCTTGTTCTTTGGGAAATAGCGGGACTTCAGGGCTGAAAATCGGCCATAAAGTTGAGGAGGCAGTACCTCCTGCAGCGAGGCATCGTTTTCATTCCGGGTCAGGCGTTTGCCCAACCGGATGCCGCGGAAAATATTCAGGGGGTTGAACATGACCAGGGGTGAAACGGAAACATCAGCTTCCGGTTTCATGATGTATTGTGTGGAGTCATCAATCACCCTGGCAACGCGTGCCGAATCCCATTCAATATTCTTGGGAATGGGAGAGAGCCAGGCAAAAATCCACAAGGTGTTGTCGCCGTGCCTGACCTGCCAAAGCGGTGGGCCGGGCTGCTTGCCTTCCACGACGATTTCCACAGGTGTGTCCCCGGCGCCGGTGTCCTGGGAAAAGGCATCAGGGGTAATGAAAAAGAGGGAAATCGAAAATACCAGTGTGGAAAGTCGTACTGTCAGGTTCATGTCATGTTCCGTAGTCGTTGGCTCCCACGCCAGCTGTGCAAGAATGCCTTGTCAGATATTTGACTGCAAGTTTTTCAGTTCATGAATGGCCCCCTCATTAATTCTGAATTAAGCGTTATGTTGTGGATTCGAGAAATAGATTGCGGGTATAAAAATGATAGGCATAGAATGCAATAAGCCCCGTTGATACCGGGTTTTGGTGAAAAGCCGGGATTTTGCGCCGGTATACACATAAAAAGCATCAGATGACATCAGCCTGACTGCGCTGATGCTCAGAAAGCATATGGCGACGATTTCAAAAGAGCATTATCCCGAAAAGGCGCTGACTATTTTTACGATAGTCGGCAGTGCCGGTCGTGAGGAAATGCTGCAAGTCGTCGACAATCTCACGGACGAGGAAAGAACGCCGAATATTATCTGGGATGCCACAGATGGAACGGTCGGTGGCATGCACTACAGGGATATCAAATACATCGCGGAAAAAATTCGGGGCGGCCATGGTTCCCGGGCAGACGGCAGAACAGGGTTGGTGGCAGGTACAGCCCTGGATTACGGTATGGCGAGAATGTTTGCCACCTATGCCAGTATCAAGGGGCTGTCAGTTCGGTATAAATGTTTCAGAGCTCTGGGCGATGCCGTGGACTGGATAGACCAGATGAACAGGTCCCATCATAAAGACTGACTTAATCCAGATTATTCTCCGCACTCTCCTTTCGTGTTAGGTTTGGACAGGTAATCCTCATTTTTTCAGGAGAATGACATGCTCGTCGGCGTCCCCAGAGAAATCAAAGACAATGAATTCAGGGCCGGAATGGTGCCCACCAGCGTGGTTGAGGTGGTGCATCATGGGCATCAGGTGATGGTGGAGTCCGGTCTTGGTTTGGGCATCGGTGTCACTGATGATGATTACCGCGCAGCCGGTGCCCATATCGTCCAGAGTGCCGGAGAGATCTTTGAAAAAGCCGAGCTGATCGTCAAGGTCAAGGAGCCCCAGCTCCGGGAGATCGAACAGCTGCACAAGGATCAGGTGCTTTTTACCTATCTGCACCTGGCGCCTGATCGGGCCCAGACCGAAGGGTTAATGGAATCCGGTGTCACCGCCATTGCCTATGAGACCGTCTATGCCCGTGATGGGCTGCTGCCCTTGCTGGCTCCCATGAGTGAGGTGGCCGGCCGTCTGGCGGTTCAGGCTGGTGCCAATTGCCTTGAAAAGGAACATGGCGGTGCGGGTATTCTGCTGGGTGGCGTCCCCGGTGTGGACTCGGCGGATGTGCTCATTATCGGTGGCGGCATAGTGGGTGAAAATGCAGCGTATATTGCCAAGGGTATGGGGGCGGAAGTCACCATTCTCGACAACAGTGTGCCGCGTCTGCGGGCCCTGGATAACAATTTTGCCGGTCGAGTGCATTGTGTCTTTTCCAACAAGGCCAGTATCGAAAAATATGCCCTGGAAGCCGATCTGGTGATAGGCGCTGTACTGGTGGCAGGTGCTGCCGCACCGAAACTGCTTACCCGTGACATTATTTCTCGCATGAAACCCGGATCGGTGGTGGTGGATGTGGCCATTGATCAGGGTGGCTGTTTTGAAACCTCCAGACCGACAACGCATTCAGATCCAACCTTCGTTGTCGATGGCGTGGTGCATTACTGCGTAGCAAATATGCCGGGTGTGGTACCACGCACCTCGTCGTTTGGACTGAACAATGCCACCTTGCCCTACATCCTGCGTCTGGCAAACGAAGGCTGGAAACAGGCGCTTGCCGTTGATGAGGGATTCATGGCGGGATTGAATGTCCATGCCGGCCACCTGTGCTGTGAGGCAGTAGCCAGGGCGCATGGTCTGCAGTACGCCGACCCGGCACAGTTTCTGATCTAGTCGTCGGAAAGTGCCCGGCACGTCGTCCACTTAGCGGTGGATTTCTGTCTGTGATCAGCAGCCAATGAGGGGAAT
>Ga0181582_10005496_pt1 | contig 10229 bp, 5 predicted proteins | sample 071ome_32_FD_132438 | JGI IMG/M metagenome (GOLD analysis project Ga0181582, IMG submission 132438) | Coastal salt marsh microbial communities from the Groves Creek Marsh, Skidaway Island, Georgia - 071405AT metaG (megahit assembly) | ecosystem: Environmental > Aquatic > Marine > Intertidal zone... | reverse complement strand
GGGTTGACGATGGTGATTCTCACGGGTGCGGAACTTTTCACGGGGAACGTGTTCGTCATGCTGAGCGGGTTGCTCAACGGCGCGGTGACGATGAAGCAGCTGGCGCGCTCGTGGTCGCTCTCGTACGTCGCAAATTTCGCCGGTTCCGTGTTCTTGGCGTATATGGCGTACGTGTCGATGACGGCGGCGTCGCCGGCGGCGTCCGCGGCGGCGATTGGGATCGCCACCGCGAAGGCGTCGCTTCCGTTTGGCGTCGCCGTCGCCAAGGGGTTCCTCTGCAACTGGCTCGTGACCCTCGCGGTTTGGGGCACGATGGCCACCACGTCCACGACGGGTAAGATTCTAGCCATTTTCTGGCCCATCATGACCTTTGTCACGCTCGGTTTCGAGCATAGCATCGCGAACATGTTCTTAATCCCGCACGGTATGTTCCTTGGCGCGAACGTCACGTGGTCGCAGATGATGACGGGTAACATCATTCCGGTGACCCTCGGCAACATCCTCGGATCCGCTATCTTCGTCGCCGGCGCGCACTGGATCGCGTACGGTAAGAAGAAGTGATCGGTTAAAGTAAGAAACACAAGTTGATATATACATACATATCTTAAGAAACCTATAGTCACTTACGTCTGCGTAACGTTGCGTTGATCGCGAATAATGATGGATTGGTTTAGTAACGAATAATGGTTTCTTTAGAATATCCGAGCTTTTCGAGCGCCGGAATGCAGGCATCTTCCTCGAAAGCCGGAGGTCCGCACATGACAGCGACGTGCGACGTGCCGTTCGCAGGAAACCCGTGCTTTTCGATGATTGGCAAGCCCACGCGGCCGTACGACACGCGATCTGAGCTCCACTCTGGAGCCTGCTTCTTGTCTGCCGGCCACGTCTCCTTGGAGATCATGTAGTGCACTTTGAAGCGACCTGGATGTTCTCGCTCAAGACGGTCGAGTGTGTACTTAAGTAAAACGTCATCTTCAGTCTTGTTTGCGTAAATGAACGAAAGCTCAGTCTGGTCCTTGTCGTCCGCCAACACGGCGACGATGAGTTGAAGCATCGGCGCGACACCAGTTCCGCCGCCCAGAAGAGTCATCTTCTTCACCGGCGCCAAGGGCTTTCCATCGATGGTGAAGTTTCCGGCACCGAGGTACTTGATGTGACCGACAGGTCCCTTGACTTCGATGTTGTCGCCCTCGTTCAGATGATGAAGATACTGCGTCAGCGCCCCGCCTTGCGGATACGCCTCGTGCACGTCGGAATAATAAATCTTGATCACGAGCTCAATCGCGCCCAGTGTGCCATTAAGAGACGACGGGGTGTACGCGCGCATCACCTTCTTTCCGTTCCAATCGCCTCGCAAGTACACGTGATAGCCGACGGGCATACCGCACTGGTGCGCATCGGACTCCAACTTCAGGCGCAGGAGAACGCTGTCATGAGAGAGAGGAATCTTCTTTTCGATCTCGAGCTGCATCCACTTTTTCGGGTTCAAGCCAAGAGGAGCATCTTCAGGGACCGCAAACTTCGCTCCGGCCCACATGCGATCAAACGCCGCCGCTTCAGCCGCTTCGCCGGTGACAATGTTCCCGTACGCTTCCTTGTGCTCTTCATACCACGTCAGCAAGTTCACGGCGCCGCGCTGCGGCATGGACGGGAACGCGCGCTTATTGTTGACCGATTCGATAACTTGAACGGTGGCGATTGACGAATCGCCGGCCAGCTCGCCGATATAGAAAGGTTCGAGCTGCTTCCATGCCTTGGTGCTGTGCACGGCTTCGAAGTCCTCAGTCGTGTCTTCACCCGCGTTCATGGTGATGCTCGCATTTCCTCCGGGATGTTTGCCCTCCTTCAAGTATGCGTTCACGTCATACACTTTACCCTTGACGACAATCCAGCAGTCCTCTTCGGTGTTGTGCTTTTGAACCTCCTCCATCGTGATGTACCTGACATCCTTGAGCGGCGTGGTGTCCACCTTTTCCTCAACTTTCTTCGCGACAGCCACCTTGACTTCCGAGATGACGCGCTCTTCGCCCGCGCGAGAGGCTTCCAAAGATTCAATGATTGGCTTCCATCCGCCCGCTTCATTGCCCATCCATCCGCCCTTGAGGGCGCCCGGTTCGGTCGGGTGCTCACACGCGATGCTCCCTTCGTTTTGAGCGAGCTTCACACGGAAGTGGCAGTTGTTCCCCATACCCATGAGATTCCACGTAAAATCACGCGGCTGCGTGTTATTCGCCTCATCCCAAGCTCGGCACATCACTTCCTTTGCGCCGGCGAGCTCGGAGACGTCGACCTCGAGGTTCCAGAAAATCCAGCACCAGTGCTTGCCGTACATGTTCGGCGGGCACGGGCGGTCGATGTTGCAGAGGCGCCATTTGTAGCCGCCGTCGAGACTGACCTCAACTCTGGTGACGGCACGTCCACCACCAGTGTACGCGTAACCCTTCACGGTATACTTGTCGCCGGCGTTCATGGGAATGACCTCATCGTGAGCCGGCGACGAGATGGCGCTGTTGATGTTGAGCTCGTTGAAGATGTATTCCGGCTTTTCCCACCAATTTTCCTTGTCCGCGAGCGCGGGATCGACTCCCGGGGGCATAATGCGGTTGTCTCGGAAGTGGTAGTAGTTGTCGCTCGGTTCTTCCGTGACGGTGATCTTGGTGAGAAATTTGATCATGCGACCGCCGATGAAGCCCGGGATGAGGAGACGCACCGGGAAACCGTGATCCGGTCGGAGCGCTTCACCGTTTTGAGCGTAGCAAACCATGACGTCTTCGGCGGGATCAAGTGCCTTGCACAGCGGAATGGACGTCCCGTACGTCCCCTCCGGTCCGTTCGGGAGCTCACCCTTCGGTCCCTCGAAGCACACAAATCGTCGCTTGGCGGTGACGCGCGTGACGCCAACCTCCGCGAGGAGCACGCGCAGCGGCACCCCGGTCCAGAGCGAGTTCGAAAGACCAGCGGCTCCCCAACCGAAACCAATCGTCTTCTCGTACATATTTTGCTCCTTGCGTCGATTACCCGCGCACACGATCAAGCACGGCAGCGTCATCGCCGGCTTTGTCAGGAGCTCATCCATCGTGTACGTCTTCGACTTTTCCAAATCCGCTCCCTCGATCGTCATCCGATGCGTCTCCCACGCACACTTCTGCGCCGCCCCGTGGTTCCGCACGAAGTGCAGCTCCGCCGGCGTGATCGACCCCGCGTCCACGAGTCGTCCGAGCGGCGGCTCCACGTTGAACGGGTGCGTCCCCGTGAGCCGCACCAAGCACTCGTGTCTCGCCACCCACGCATCCGGCGTGGACGCATCCTTCGGATCAGGACTCGCCCCCTCCTTCTTCGCGATCGCCAACTGCTCCATCGATCCACCGCACGCGCGCACCGCCGCCTCGATCGCATCCTTCTCCAGCGGCAACGCCGGCGTCCCGCGCGCATCGCATCGCCCGTCCTCGTTCCCACGCGCGCGTCTCTCGCGCCCGCGCGCGAACGGCCACGGCACACCCATGCGCGTCGACTCGATTCGTCGCGTCACGCCTCGCTCGTTCGCTCGCGCGGTCGCGCACTGCCGCCCGCGCGTCGACGACGCGCGACCGTTCGGCGCGCGAAACGTCGCGACGGGCCGTGCGCCATCACACGGCCTTATTCCGCACGGAGTACGCGCACGTCGACCGCGCGATGCGCGATGGGCGAAACGTCGCCGGAAGCCGCGATGCGCGCGCGGCGACGTTTCGCGTCCCTTCGCGTCGATGTCGAGCGTGCGATGGGCGTCGACACGCGCGTATACGTGCCGCGCGTCCGAACGTGTGGTGGACGGATCGACCGCGCCGACGCGACCGCGACGGATGGATGCGCGATCGACAGTGGGCGACGGATCTCGTCGTGACGCCGACGACGCGTCGAACGCGACGTGACGTGACGTGAACATGCGAAGCGTGCGAGAGACGCGTGAGACGCGCGGTGCGCCGTCGTGCGCGCGCGGGCGACGGAGAGCGGGGCGTGGTGGACGCGCGCGGCGCGCGGGCGCGGTGGTGGACTCCGCGGCGGTGAACTCGGACGCGGACGCGGGTGATGGACGATTGAAGTGGCAGGCGAAGGATGCGGCGTCGCTCGCGGCGCATAACGCGGAGACGTTGGAGCGGTACGCGCCGTTTCCGGAGGTGGAGAAGGCGGACGCGCACGTGTACAAGGACGCGGACGGGTACTACGTCGTGAAGGAGGAATGGAGGAAGCCGACGAATCCTTTTGAAAAATTTAAGCTGGCGAAGGATCCGATGCGTGAGCTCATCGGTATGGCGGGGATCGAGGAGATGGCCAAGGCGAGCGCGGCTGATTTCAAGGCTTGGGATGAATCTATTAACGACCCGGATGAGACGGACCAGCGACCGAAGTGGGCGGGTCTGTTCCACCGACGCAAGGGGCATTACGGGCGATACATGATGCGACTGAAGCTCCCGAACGGGATCATCAACTCGACGCAGCTGCGCTACCTCGCGAGCATCATCGAAAAGTACGGCGAAGACGGTTGCGCTGATATCACGACGAGGCAAAACATTCAGCTTCGCGGGGTCGAGCTCAAGGATGCGCCGGAAATTCTGCGAGGTCTCGAAAAGCTCGGCCTGTGCTCGCTGCAAAGCGGATTGGATAACGTGCGCAACGCCACGGGGAACCCGCTCGCCGGGTTCGATCCGCAGGAAATCGTTGACACGCGTCCGTACACGCTCGCGATTCAGGACTACGTCACCGGCGGCGGCCGCGGCAATCCGGCCATCGCGAACCTCGGTCGCAAGTGGAACGTGTGCGTCGTCGGTAGCAGCGACTTCTTCGAGCACCCGGACATCAACGACTTGGCCTTCATCCCCGCGAAAAAGGACGGAAAGATGGGCTTCAACATCATCGTCGGCGGTTTCATCTCTTCCCAACGCGCGGCAGAGTCTGTTTCTCTCGACGCGTGGATCCCGGAGGGTGAAGTCGTAGCGGCGACGCACGCCGTCTTGACCACGTTTCGCGACTACGGTCATCGCGGTAACCGTCAAAAGTGCCGCATGATGTGGCTCATCGATGAGATGGGCTTAGAGAACTTCCGCACCGAAGTGGCGACGCGCATGCCGTTGGGCGAACTCGCTCGAGCCGCCGACGTCGATCTCATCGATCGCGAATCTCCGCGACGCAACTACGTCGGAGTTCACAAGCAAAAGCAGCAAGGCCTCAGCTGGGTCGCCGCCGCCGTTCCTGGCGGTCGCATGCAACCGGAAGATCTTTCTGAGTTGGCCGACCTCGCGGAGAAGTACGGCGCAGGAGAAATTCGTCTCACTGTCGAGCAGAACTTCATCATCCCGCACGTGCCGGATGAAAAAGTCGACGCCATTCTCAAAGAACGCCTGTTTCAAGAGTACACGCCGTTTCCCGGCAAACTCGTCTCCAACATGGTCGCGTGCACTGGCAACCAATTCTGTGGTTTCGCGCAAATTGAAACCAAGCGACAGGCGCTGGAGATGGCTGAACACTTGGAGAGCGTTTTGGACCTACCAAAGGATGTTCGCATGATCTGGACCGGTTGCCCGAACTCGTGCGCGCCGGTGCAAGTCGCGGACATTGGTCTGATGGGCGCACAAGTCAAGAATCCGTCCGGCGCGAAGGGCATGGTGCCGGGCGTCAACATCTTCATCGGCGGTACCGTCGGCCCGAACGGTCATCTCAAGGAGAACCCGGAAATCGAGAAGGTGCCGTGCTCTGAGCTGAAACCTGTTCTCGAAGACATCATGATTGAACGTTTTGGCGCCACCCGCAAGGCGGTGCCGACGCCGAACCCGGGCCGTGCGTCGCGCTGGAAGATCAACAAGTCTGCGCAGTACACCAAGGGTGTGCCGAAGGCCATGGGTAAGGCGACGCACATTTGCACGGCGTGCGGTTACATCTATCAAGAGGCAAAGAAGTTTGAAGAGTTGGCGGCTGACTACGTGTGCCCGTCATGCAGCGCGCCAAAGTCCAAGTTTGAACCGATGAAGCAAGAAGAGGTAATGACGAGCGCGCGTCCCGTGGTCGAGTACCCGGAAGGCACACTCGTGACACTCAAAAGCGGCGAGACCGTCGAGCTGAAGCTGATTGAAAAAGAGCAAGTCACGGTCAACACATGCCGCTTCCGATTCGAATTGCCGTCGGCGGAGCACATTCTCGGCCTCCCTGTTGGTCAGCACGTGACGGTTACCATCGATGGCGTTTCCCGCCCGTACACGCCGATCACGCGCGATGCGGACAAGGGTTTCATGGATCTTCTCGTAAAGGTCTACGACAAGGGACAGCTCACTCAGAAGCTCAACGCGGTTCCCATTGGCTCGAAGGTGGCTTTCCAGGGTCCGAGTGGTTTGGTCACGTATTCTGCTCGCGGTGAGTTCTCTACACTCAACCCAGCGACCGGCGCTGTGACAAAGAAGGCGTGCAAGAACATAGCCATGATCGCGGGCGGCACCGGTATCACACCAATGCTTCAGGTCATTCGCCAAGTATTTAGCGACGTGGGTGATACGACGCGCGTCAACCTGTTGTTCGCAAACGTGTCCTCCGCGGACATCATCCTGAAAAAGGAACTTGACGAGCTCGCCGCGGCGCACAAGAACTTAACCGTGCACTACACCATCGACAAAGCCGAGGAAGGTTGGAATGGCCAAGTCGGCTACGTCTCTAAGGAAATGATTGAGAAATGCAAACTTCTCGAGGACAACGGTGGCTTTTTCAAGCAATTGTTCTCGTCAAGCAACATGCACGACACCGCCGTTCTCATGTGCGGTCCGCCGGTCATGTTGGAGAAGGCTGTCGTCCCCGCGTTGGATGCGCTCAAGGTTCCCTCTGAATCGCGTATTTTCTTCTAGCGAACGCATCATTAAGGTCCGTGTCCATTAGCTCGCCACTCTTGTTGCTTTTAATCGCAAGTATCACTTACTGTAGCGCGACAAACTCTTCACGCGAGCGAGCTGAGAATCAGCGTTCACGTCTCGTGGGATGAGGAGTCTGATGAGGAACGAAGACACTATAGGGGAAGAGTTGGGTCTAAAGGAGCTTCGTTACAACATATTTCAAAAGAAATCGAACTTACGCGTACGCAGCGGCGGCCGCGTTTTGCTTCTTGTGATCGTACCAGATGCCCGCGGTAGAGACGATGACAGAGAACGCGATGAAGAAACTCATCGTTCCAACGAGGCCTTGCGGCGTGCGCTCGTACGTATCGACCGTAAACGTGCACGCGCTGTTGCCATACCGCAGATAGCCGTTGGCGGCGGATTTTTCGACGACTTGAATGTAATAGTTGTTCGGAGCCGTGTTGAGTGGCATGGTGATGTCGAAGCTTGAGGGTGACTTCAAGTCACTAATCGCGACGCCCTTGGCGAGCGACTTGGCTTCGACGGCGGTTTGCTGGCATTGCTTGTTCTTGTCCACGACGTCGTTCTTCTTGCGCCACTTGCGTCCGACGGTTTGGGACGTTTCATAGCAAATAAAGACGGTAGCCGTGCTGTCGGAGGAGCTGGAGAAGCCCGATGCCTGGACGGTGAGAACACCGGTACCAGCCTTGATGACCTGCGCGATCGACCGCCCCGCCTCGACGTCAGTCATCCATCCCGCGTCGCTCGCACCACCGCGCGCGTCATCGCTCGATACGTACGTTTCCATTCGCGCACAAGTTGCCATCCAACGCCGTCGTCACGGTGAGCGCGTTCGTCGTCCCCATCTCGGAGTACTTCGTGAACGCGTCCGCGCCCGTCGCGAGCGCCGACGCAGCGAGCGCGCCAACCATCATCTTCTTCATCGTGAGCTCCATCGCGTACGTCCGTGCGAGTCGCAGTGTGTCGCGCATCGCGCGCGCATCGCCGCGCGCGCGTCGGCGTCGACCGTCCCTCGAATCGGCGCGACGATTCGCGCGCGATACGCACCAGACGGGCATTTTTACGATACAGTACGTGTACCCTTTCGCGTCGCTTCGCCTGGCGCGTGACGACGTCCGACGACGATCGGTCAAAATTTGTCGACATGGGCGAAAAGATGCGCGAATGCGGCGTCGGTTCCGCGACGTTTCGCATGGACGAGCGTGTCGCGAGGTCGGTTGGTCGACGGCGCGACATTCCTCGACGCGCGACGCGTGACGCTCGACGTGTTCGGGGTGAAGTGTTGACGACGTGATATCATGAGTAAAGAAATTGATCCAAAGTTTGGCATCGCCGTGGACAGGTGCGCGCGCGCGACGTGGCGCGCGTGGACGTCGGGGCGAGCGCGCGGGGCGCGGCGATCGATGCGGTGACGCGATCGAACGTCGCGCGCGCGGGTGGTGCGACGCGCGTGGAGGCGTGCGTGGGGGTAAAATGTATGGGAAGAATTTTTTGACTGACGGATGTCGTCGCGCGTTTCTGGGAGTCGCAGCGAAAACCGCGCGATGGGGCTGAACATCTTCAGCTTGAACAAGCCGCACCACCGCGCGTTCCACGCGTCGTGGCTCGCCTTCTTCGTCTCCTTCGTGTCCACCTTCGCCGCCGCGCCGATGTTGCCGGTGATTCGCGAAGATCTCAACTTGAACAAGGCACAGCTCGGTAACGCCGGTCTCGCCGCCGTTACGGGTGTCATTCTTGCCCGCGTCATGATGGGCACGGTGTGCGACACCATCGGTCCGCGCCTCGGCATGGCGTTCATTCTCCTCCTCTCCGCTCCTTTCTGCTTCGCCATGTCCATGGTCCAAAGCTTCGAAGGCTTCGTTACTTGCCGCCTCGGCATCGGTCTCGGTCTCGCCACTTTCGTCTGCACCCAGTTCTGGATGTCCAACATGTTCAACCGCAAGTGCGTCGGCGTCGCCAACGCGACTTCCGCGGGTTGGGGTAACTTGGGTGGCGGTGTCACTCAGTTCTTGATGCCGGGCATCTACGCCATCTGCTACGCTGGCTGCAGCAAGAAGGCCTTCCTCGCTTGGCGCTGGGCTTACCTCGTCCCGGGATTGTTGCACATCATCACTGCCTTCGTTACGCTCTTCTTCTCTCAAGATATGCCGGACGGCAACTACAAGGTGCTCACCACGTCTGGCGCCATGGAGAAGAAGAATGCTTTCCAAGTCAACATGTTGGCGATGAAGAACTACCGCATGTGGGTCATGGTTCTCACCTACGGCGCCTGCTTTGGCGTCGAACTCACCATGAACAACATCGTCGCCGGCTACCTCTTCGATCAGTTCGGCCTCAATATTCAAGTCGCCGGCGTCTTGGCCTCGTGCTACGGCTTGATGAACATCTTCGCTCGCTCCGTTGGTGGCATGATCTCTGACTGGACCGCTGAGAGATTCGGCATGCGCGGCCGCCTTTGGACGTTGTGGGTGTGCCAAACCTTTGAAGGCGTCCTCTGCGTCTTCATGGGTCTCTCCAAGGACAACTTGGGCGCTACCATCGCGTTCATGGTGTTCTTCTCCATCTGCGTGCAAGCGTCCGAAGGCGCCTCCTACGGCATCGTGCCGTTCATTTCCCGCCGTGCTCTTGGCGTTGTCTCTGGCTTCATCGGTGCTGGTGGTAACGCTGGTTCCACGATCGTCACCGCCCTTTTCTTCACGAAGGACTCCATTGAAACGTACGAGGGTATCATCTATCTCGGATACTATGTCATCGCTGTCACCGCTCTCGTCATCCCGATTCACTTCCCGATGTGGGGCTCCATGTTCTTCCCGGCCTCGAAGGATGCCACGGAAGAAGATTACTACATCACGGCTGAATTTTCTCCGGAAGAAATCAAGTCTGGCCTCGCTGCCTCTACGCAAAAGTTCTGCGAAAACTCTCGCAGCGAGCGTCCCAAGTGGAAACGCGAATCCACCACCGGTCAGCCGTAATTCTATATTCATCTACCGCACTAGATTGTTCGTGTTTAAATCCGTAGATTGTAAAGCATTACTGTGTATGCGAAACATTAAGTTCCCGTCGCGCTGCGCTCTACAGTATCAGGCTAGCTTGGATTACAAAGCAAAAAGCAGTTCTATGGTTTTGTAGCGTCAAGAACCGACTTCGATGTATCTCTGCATCTCCATGAGTAGGTGCGTGCTGACACCCGAAGCAAAACCGATTGCAGTGCTCTTGGTTGCCACCGTCACCGCCGCGGTGATCATGACTAGATATTTTTGATGCTGATGCCAGCCTGGCTTCGTTTTCAACCCCATGCCGATAAGCTCGAGGCTCGAGGAAAACCGCAGGACACCGAGAATGGTTTTTGGAAAGTGT
>Ga0181582_10005493_pt1 | contig 10231 bp, 7 predicted proteins | sample 071ome_32_FD_132438 | JGI IMG/M metagenome (GOLD analysis project Ga0181582, IMG submission 132438) | Coastal salt marsh microbial communities from the Groves Creek Marsh, Skidaway Island, Georgia - 071405AT metaG (megahit assembly) | ecosystem: Environmental > Aquatic > Marine > Intertidal zone... | reverse complement strand
GGGGGGGGCGCGGCGCCCTCGCCCCCGGGATCAATCGGGTCCCGGGGGCCGGGGACCTCCGCTGCTCACCAGGACCGTCACTCCGTCGACCTCCTTGATCGAGACGGCCTCGGACACGGTGGCGTTCGGGGCCAGCGTCGCGCTCGTCACGGCGCGGCAGGCGAGGGCGTTCCGGGCGGGGCGAGGGGCCTGGGCGAGGGGGGCCGAGCGGGCGGGGGCGGCCTTGCGGGAGGGGATGGCGGCGACGGGCCTCGCGGCGGGCGGAGTCGCGCTGGGTGCCCTGGTCACGCTGGCCGAACGGCACCCGCATGCGGCAGGGGCGAGCATCGCGGCCATCCTCCGACGTTCGTGGGGTGGATAATCCGGGGCCGAATTCGAGCTTAATACCGAGATCGAAGCGTCGAGGCTCCAGGTCACGGTTTTCGCGAACCCGTGCCTCCGTCCCGCCGCCATGGGGGGACTCGATCGCCCTTCCCGGCCCGGGGCGCCAGGGGAAAACGAGTCCGACAACATGGCAGGGAGAGCTCCCTCTCCCCTCCCTCTCCAGCCCCGCCGGGTACATGCCTGGGCTCGTCTAGCACTTCGTCTCATTCTACCTGCACGCAACCCATCGCCGGGCCTAACCGTGCTGCACGCTCTGCGAGAAACAACCACGCTCCCCTAGGGTACTCTGCGGAGCAGGAAGCTTGCCGCTCGCGACGCTCGACCACTCGTGAGGCCCGGGAGAAGGGCCACACTTCCCTTACGGCGCTTTCCTTCCCCCTCGTCACGCTGATGAAGAAGAATGGCTAGAGGGAGGAAGCGAGGAAGGTGCGGACTCCGGCCCGCCCCCGCCCCCTGGGGGCTCGGCTTTGCGGCGACGTCCTCTCGGGACCCGCGGGGCGCGGCCGCTCCCGCCCGGTCCCGTCCTCGACACACGCTCCCATCTTTCCGTCCGCGGCGCTGCGCCCTCCAAAGCGCCCCCCCCCGCCCCGTCCGCAACCCGAAGCCCCTCCCGCCGCAACCCGGGGGGGCGGGCGCCGAGGTAGGTTTCCGGCCCCCGCCACCGCATCCCGGGGCCCGGGACCGCGAACTCCCGCCGCTCTGGAGCCTCTCGCAGGGGAGGTCGCGGGACAGGGGCGAAGCGCCCAGCGCCGGGCGCGCCCGCGACGCCCGCGGGCGGGGATGGGACAGCCGGGGACCTGCCCCCCGGCGGGGCCGGTGGGGGGCCCGGCGGGGCCGCGGGCGGCAGCCCCGGGGACGGCCCCGCGTACCCCCACCAGGTCCTCCAGATCGTCGGCGACGACGGCGTCATGCAGGAACTCATCGTGCCCCTCGGCGAGCTCGTCGACACCGAGGCCGGGCAGCATATCCGGGTCACGATCGAGACGGGCACCCACCTGATTCCCCTCCACCCGCCGGCGGAGGCGCCCCCGTCGGCCGCCGAGGCGCCCCCGTCGGGCCCTGAGGCGCCGCTCCCCGTGGAGTCCGGCGCGGACACGCCCGCGGCGGCCGAGGCGCGGGACCCCTCGGACGCCGCCGACGGAAGCCCCCCAGCCCCCGAGGCCCCGGCGGCTGGGTCCCCCGCCGACGAGCCCGTGGGCGGGGACCCCAACGCCTCCGGGATCCAGGCACTCGCCGGGCTCCCGGCCGGGGCCACGCTGGTCGCCGTCCCGCTCCCCAGCGGAGACGTGGCGCTCTACCCGATCATGCCCGGCGCCTTCCAGGCGGCCACCACAGAGGGCCCCTCCCCCGAGGGGAGCCCCGCGGGGGCGGGGGAGGGGGAGGGGGAAGGGGCGGGGGCGGGGGCGGGGGCGGGGGCGGGGGCGGGGCCCGCGGCCGAGGCCGGGGCGGAGGGGGAGCCCGCCCCCCCCGCGCCCCCGCCGGCGCCCCGCCCGGCCGCGCCGCCCCGTGCCCCGAAGCCGGAGCTGACGAAGGAGGAGCGGGAGGCGGCGCGGCGGGAGGCGGCGCGGAGGCGCGAGGCCGGGAGGCTCGGCGAGACGGTCATCGCGGAGGCGACGGCGAGCGGGGAGATGATGGTGACGCGCCGGCAGATGCGCGGGATCGCCAAGCAGCAGCCGGTCGCCAAGAGGGGTGCCCGGGGGAAGGGCAGGGCGGGTGCGGCCCGGCGCCCGCCTGCCCGCCCCGCCCCGGCCCCGGCCCCGGCCCCCGTGCCCGTCCCGGCCCCCGTGCCCGTCCCGGCCCCCGTGCCCGTCCCGGCCCCCGTGCCCGTCCCGGCCCCCGTGCCCGTCCCGGCCCCCGTGCCCGTCCCGGCCCCGGCCCCCGTACCGGTGCCGGTGCCGGTGCCGGTGCCGGTCACGCCGCCTCCGGCGGCGCCCGCGCCGGCCGCCCCACAGCCGGTGCTGATCCCGCCGCCGGCGACGGCGCCAGTCCCGGCGCCCCCGCCGCAGCTGATCCCGATGCCCCAGGGGGTGGGGGTGCTGACCTTCGGGCCGCCGGCCGCGGCCCCCCCGCCGGCGGCGCCGGCGGCGGGGCCCCGGGGCATCGCCCCGGCGGGGGCCGCCAGCCGGGCGGACCGGGCCCCGGCCCCGGCGGGGCCGGGCATCATCCCGGCGGGGGCGGGCATCGTCCCGGCGGGGGCGGGCATCGTCCCGGCGGGGGCCGCGCCCGGGGACGCGCAGGCGGTCCGGCACGTCTTCCGGGACCGGGGGGGCGCGCCGGCGCCGCTGGGGGGGGGCGACTTCGGCAAGGAGAAGACGGTGCAGGGGAACGCGCGGCTCAACATCCCCATCCTGCTGGCCGAGTCGGGCCTGACGGCCAAGAGCCTGCGCCAGCAGCACAACGAACAGATAGAGAAGGAGATGTTCTCCGCCGAGCTCCGCGCCCGCGGCCTGCGTCTGACGCACCCGCGTCAGGTGGTCATCCGGGAGGTGCTGGCGGACACGCTGGGGGGCGTGCCGGCCGAGGTGTTCGCGCGGCACGGGCTCCCCGAGCTGGGACGCATGGAGGCGCTGGACCTGGGGGCCACCGAGGCCGGGGAGGCGCTCCTGAAGAAGCTCTTCCCGCAGGGCAAGGGGGGGACGACGGGGTACCGGCTGGGGCAGCAGCTGCGGGCGGTGCTGGCGGAGGCGGGGCGGTCGTGGCCCGGGTGCCGCGTGTCGGACGAGCTGCGGGCGCTGATCCTGCACAACTACGACCAGAAGAAGGGGGTGTACAAGTTCGCCGAGAAGCGGCCGGAGAAGGTGGCCCCCCGGCGCTACGGCGGGGACGAGGGGCTGCGGGCGCCCCTGGGGTTCGGGGTGCCGGGGGCGGGGCTCCCGGGGGTGGCGGTGCCGGCGGGGCTGGGGGCGATGCAGGTGATCCAGGTGCGGCAGCCGGACGGGTCCGTGGCCCTCGTCTCGCTGCCCGCCGCCCAAGCGGCCCTGCTCCAGGCGGCCCAGCCCGGGGGGATCCTGCCGCAGGGGGCGCCGGGGGCGGGGCTGACGCAGGCGCAGCTGACTCAGGTGCAGGCGCAGCAGGCGCTGGCCCAGGTCCAGGCCCAGGCCCAGGCGCAGGCCCAGGCCCAGGCCCAGGCCCAGGCGCAGGCCCAGGCCCAGGCGCAGGCCCAGGCCCAGGCCCAGGCGCAGGCCCAGGCCCAGGCCTTGGCGCAGGCCCAGGCCCAGGCCCAGGCGATGGCGGCGGCGGCGGCGGCGCCCGTGCCGGCCCCGCCGCCGCCGCCCCCGGTGCCCAAGCCGGAGAAGCTGTCGGTGGGGTACCTCCAGATGCTCGACCTGCCCGACCTCACTGTCGCGCTGAGGTGGGCGGAGCAGGCCCGGCGGGAGGCGCAGCTCACGGGCGCCTTCCCCGGGGCCCCGCCCTCGGCCGCCGCGCCCGCGCCGCCGGCCGCGGCCGCGGCCGCCGCCGCCCCGGCCCCAGGGGGCATCCACATCCAGGTCGTCCACGACGTCAACACCAACACGGCCATTGTGACCCCCGTGGACGGCGCCGGGCACCCCGTCGCCCTCGACCCGGCCATCCTCGGGCAGGTGCAGGCGCAGCTCCAGTCTCAGTTAGGGCCACAGGTCAAGGTCGCCGTCAACACGTCGGGCACCGTGCCCCAGGCGGCGGCGGCGGCCCCGGCGGCGGCGGCGGCCCCGGCGGCGGCGGCGGCCCCGGCCGAGGCGGCGGCCCCGGCCGAGGCGGCGGCGGGGGAGGCCGCCCCGAAGGCGGAAGGCCCGGGGGCGGAGGCGAAGGCGGAGGGCAAGGCGGAGGAGGCCGCGGCGGCGGCGACCGAGGGGGCGGGGCAGGAGGCGGGCACGTGAGGGGTCGGGGTCGGGGTAGCCACTGGCGCGGAGGCCCTCCCGATACGGAGTTCAACCGGCGCGGCCGTCGGCGCGGCCCGGGGTGCCAGCCTAGGCGGTGTAGCCCTGGGTGGTGATGGAGTCGGCCGAGTTGCCCTCGGACCAGACCGTGTGGTACCACTCGCCCGAGGGGTCGTCGGTGCGCTGGTAGGTGTGGGAGCCGAAGTAGTCGCGCTGGGCCTGAACGAGGTTGGCCGGGAGCCTGCCGCGGCGGAAGGCGTCGAAGTAGGCGAGGGAGGCGGTCATGCCGGGGGCACCGACGCCGGCGGCGAGGGCCGTGGACACGACGCGCCTCCAGGCGGCGTCGCGGGCGATGATCTCCTTGGCGAAGGCCTCGTCCATGAGCAGGGACGCGAGGTCGGCGTCGCGGTCGTAGGCCTGCTTGATGCGGTCGAGGAACTGCGCGCGGATGATGCAGCCGCCCTTCCAGATGCGGGCCATCTCCCCCAGGGCGATGCCCCAGCCCTGCTCCGCCGACTTGGCCTTGATGATGTTCATGCCCTGCGCGTAGGAGCACACCTTGGAGGCGTAGAGCGCGGCCTTCACGTCCTCGACGAGCTGCTTCTTGTCCACGGCGGGGCGGTCGGCCCCCGCGGCCGCGAGCCCGAGCCCGGCGTAGAAGGCCTCGGCCGCCACGCGCTGGTCCTTGTTCCCCGACATGAACCGGGCGTCCAGGGAAGCCTCGATGGTCGGCGCGGCCACCGAGAGCTCCGCCGCCTGCTGCACGGTCCACTTGCCCGTGCCCTTCATCCCCGTCTTGTCCAGGATGTAGTCGACCAGGGCGCCGCTCCCCTTGTCGTTGGGCGTCTTGAAGATCTGCGCCGTGATCTCGATCAGGAAGGACTGCAGCTCCCCCTTGTTCCAGTCGTCGAACACCTCGGCCAGCTCCTCCGCCGTCAGGCCCCCCACCGTCTTGAGGATGTCGTAGGCCTCGGCGATGAGCTGCATGTCGCCGTACTCGATGCCGTTGTGCACCATCTTGACGTAGTTGCCGGCGCCGCGCGGGCCCACGTACGTCGTGCAGGCGCCCCCGTCCACCTGGGCCGCCACCCGGGTGATCACCGGCGCAATGGCGTCGTAGGCCTCGCGCGGCCCCCCCGGCATCATAGCCGGGCCCTTCCGCGCGCCCTCCTCGCCGCCCGACACGCCCATGCCCATGAACAGGATGCCCTTCTCCTCGCACTCCTTCATGCGCCGCTCCGTGTTCTCGTACCACTCGTTGCCCCCGTCGATGATGATGTCGCCGGGCTCCATAAACTTGAGCAGGTTGGAGATCGTGCTGTCCACGGGCGCCCCGGCCTGCACCAGGATGATCACCTTGCGGGGGCGGGCCAGGCTCTTGACGAACTCCTCCATCTCCTCGTACCCGGCGAACCGGCCGCTGCGCGCAGGGGGGGTGGGGTGGGGACGCGGAGGTGAGAAGGGCCCCGGGGCCCGAGGGGGGCGCCGCGGCGGCCAGGGACGCGGGAGATCTGGGAGTCGCGGGACCTCGGAGCGAGCGTGCGCCCCGTGGGAGCGCGCGGGAGGCGGCTGGCGGCGCGGGGGAGAGGTGCGTGGCGCGCGCGGGCGTCTGGCGGGGGGGGCCACCTGAGGTTCTCCTTGGCAGCGCGCTTGACGGCGAGCTCCGTCTTGGCGTAGGTGCGGTTGAACACGGAGATGGTGAAGCCGTGCTCGGCAATGTTCAGGGCCAGGTTCTGCGGGGCGATGCGGGTCAGGGGCAGGGTGATCCGGAGCGCGCGGGGGCGGAGAGGGAGGGGCTTCCCCAGCAGGAGTGTCCCCTCAACTACCGGGGCCCCGTACGGTGACAGGGGTCGATACGGAAGATCCCCTGGAATCATGGGAACCGCTATGTACCTCATTCCCGCTACGGAAAGACGGAGCGGCGCATGACTCCCCCAGCGTCGCGGGGTCCGGGTGCAATGGGGGGACCCAAAACGTCGCGGCCGCGCACCCCAGGAGGAAAATAATCCAACGATTGTACCGGGAGCGGGACAATTCATCGTATATAATGGCGTGTGGATAATATACGAGGTGTCGGGGGGCGCCCGTGGCCCGTTCCACGCTTCCGGTTTTCGCGAGCTTTTCAGCGGTGACTCCGGTGCGGGGGACCTTGATCCAGGCTAGGTCGGTCCCCATGCAGGTTGATTTCGTCCGTATCGATCGGGATGCAGTTGGGGGAGGTGCTCACCTGGCCCATGACGGCGAGCCCAACCAGGCCGATTTCGCTCATGTCGATTTCCTTCCCCGTATCGCTGCGGAAACGCGGGATACGGAGACAGGGATATCAAGAAACGGGTTTATGCCCAGCTATGCCGCGACATTGCCCATCTGAGACCTCCGCTGGGCTCTCCCACGCGCCCCCCAGTTCTGATGACGGACAGCTCGAACCCCGCGGAAGGGGGGCAGAGATCTCCACATAGTACGCTCCCAGGAGGCTAAAAAAAACCGGTTAGGTCCACCGAAACCCGAAGCGCGCCGGGATTCAGAGTCGGGGGGCAAGGAGGGCCCCGGAGCAAACGGCCCCTTCGGAAGGCCCCTGCCCCCGAGGCGGCGGTGAATCTATAATGAAGCGATACGGAGCCCTCGAAAACGGGAGTTTAGACGGGATGCTGCTGACGACGGCGTCTCGGTGAGGTCGATCAGGGAGTTCGGAAAGCGCGAAGCGTGTCGGTGCCCGGGAAGCCCTTGACGGTACCTGATCTTCCCAGCCTCAGCCGTGAGGGCGCTGGCGGCGACGTTCAGACGCTTGTTGGAGGCAGCGGCGGCACTGGGAAACCGGGCGAGGGAGGTGGCACTAGGCGTCGGCGGGGCAGAGAGAGACGACAGGGGGCTGCAGGCCTTGCGGTGGGTGTGGGGGATCGCACGCGACTGGGCGGCGCCGGACACGGGAACGCCAAGCATTTTGAGAGCCGACCAAGTCAACGATTTGCCCGCCCCGTCCCTGCCCCGCCGCCTCATCACGGGCGAGGCCCCCCCCTGGCGCCCGCAGTGGAGACGGACAGCTCCCGCCCCCCGAGCGACGTGGTCAAGGGCCCCAAGCCCGACGTGTCTCCGGTCGTCGGGGCCGGGCGAGCCCACCCCTCCCCCCTCTCCCACCCGGGCGCGGGGGCAGCCGCCGCCACTTCTTCCTCTCACCGTCAGCGGGCGGCGGGCGACCATGGACTTCTCCCTTGGCGTCCCCGGCCTGGGGGTGCGCGCCCGTCCCACGCCCCCTTGCCCTAGGGCACCCCTTGCTGCCCCGCGCGGGGGCGACACGCAATCCGGTCGGGGCCCGGGGCGGCCCCGTCGCGGAGAGCGCACGGCTACAGGCCCCCTTCGAACGCCCGCACCCCCCCCGCCCCGACGCAGGACTCGTATATCACCGTCGTGGACGCTCAGTTCGTCGACGCCCTTCCCCAGCACCAACAGCGGGCGCTGGGCTCCATGATCAACGCCGCGGGCGCTCTGTCTCAGCGCGCGCAGGTGAGGCATCAAATCACTGGCGGAGATGGAGGCGCGCTCCCTTTCGCGCCCCACGACCGCGGTTTCTATGTTTTCTCGGACGCTGCAGCGCGTCGCATCCGGGCCCGGCCCTCCCCCGCGCCTGTGACCCTGCGGCACGAGACGCGCTCTGTGAGACGATTCCACACCGAACACCACCGCAGGGCCTGGGAGCGCCGCTCACGGACCTCGGTCGCATCCGCTACGGCGGCCACAAGCTCTACGTGGCAGGCCAGCGGACCTCCCCCTCCTCGACGACCATTGACGGCATCCTCAAGGCCGGGAAGAAGAAGCTGTTCATTCAGACGTCGTACGGAAAGTACGAGGAGATGGAGCCCCTGTGGTGAGCCCCCGGCCCCGTCCAGCCGCGCGCCCAGGCGACTGGGCATCCGCGTCGCCCCCGCCGGGTCAACAACCGTCCCGCATGCCATGTGCCCCTCCCCTCCCCTCCCCCGCAGCGTCCTGGACTTTTACGTCCACGAGTCCCGCCAGCGCCAGGGCGTCGGGCTCAGGCTGTTCGAGGCCCTCCTTCGCGACAACCCGGGCCTCGCGCCGCACCAGCTCGGCTTCGACCGCCCCTCGCCCAAGTTCCTCTCGTTTCTCGCCAAGCACTGGGGTCTCGAGGAATACCTCCCGCAGGCCAACAGCTTTGTCATCTTCGACGAGTACTTCCGGGACCCGGGGGCCGCCGCGGGCGGCCACTCGCCGCAGGCGCAGTTCGGGCGCCGCACGGGCCGCGCCCCATCGCACCGCCGGCTCCAGCCCCCCCCCGGCCCCGCCGCCGCCGCCGCCGCCGCCGCCCCCTCCGCCGCCGCGGCCAAGTTCTATGGCCTGGACGCGCAGCTGCAGGACGCCCTCATGCCGTCCCGGCCGTCGAGTCAGGCGAGGGCGACGCAGCGGGTCGACCCCCACGCCCGCCCCGCGGACGCGCTGGACCGCATGATGGGCGCCGACCCGTCCCCCCCGGGGCTCCCGGCCACCCCGCCCGCGGGGCGGGGGGGCGGGGCCGGGCCCCGGCAGGGCTCGCTGGGTCGGCGGGCGGGGGGCTACCCGCACGGGTCGGATGGCACTGGTGCCGGGGCCCCGTCGCGCGTCCCCGCCGGGCCCCCGGGAGGGCCGCGCGGGCGGGACCGGGCCCCCGCGCCGGCCGGGCGAGCCCCCGGGGGCGGGGGGGGAGGCTACGTGGTGGTGCCCCCCTGGGGGGTGTGGGACAGTCCCCCCGCGGGGGGCAGGGGCGACTGGTCGGGAACCCGGGTGGGGGGTGACGCGAGGAGGGCGGGCGCGGGGCAGTGGGGCGCCCGGGGGGGGTCGCGGACGGGGGGCCCGGGGGGCGTGGGCAGGGGCGCGGCGCCGGGGGGGGGGCTGAGCGCGTTCGGCTAGCCGGCGCGCGGGTGGAGAGCTGGCAGCCCGGGGGCGGGCGTGAGGCGCCGGCGCTCTGTGATGGCCATTGAGACAGACGGACCTCGAGGGGGCGCCCCCCCCCGCAAGGGGCCCAGGCGCCCCCCCGCTCGGGCGAGCCCCTCGGCGCCGCCAGCGGCGGGCGCGGAAGTGCCCGGCTGCCCCCGGCCGCCCCCCAGAACTCTGCCGCCACCCCGCACGGAGCCGCGAGCGGAGGGCCCACCGGACAGCGCCCCTGGTGAGGGGACGCACGTCGGGAACACGCGCGATGGAGTAGCCCGTCCCGAGGCAAGAAGATGCCGAAGGAAAAGCGGCGTGAGAGAGAGCCCGGCGCGTCCGGGGCGGGTCCCTCGCAGGAGAAGAGGGGGAGGGTGACAGGAGAGGACGCCCCCCGCAGCGCGGAGAAGCGGCACCGCCTCGCGAATTCGAGCGCCCTCGCGCCCGTGCCGGGTGCTGCTGGGGCGGGCCTCTCCCTTTCCGAGCGATGGGCGTCCGAGTTCGACCTCCCGGGGACCCAGTCCCAGCGGGGAGGGTTCACCGCGTTCGGGGGCCTCTCCTCGCAGCCCCGCGCGCCCCCGAACTCTGCCGCGGCGGCCCCGCAGGGGCCGAGCGGTTCCCAGGCCCTCCTGCCCTCCGCGGTCGCGGGGAGCCTTTCGCAGCAGGCGCCGTCGCGCCCCTCCCCGATGCTCTTCGGCAGCCTGAGCCAGCAGCTGCCAGAGTCGCAGGTCCCGGGGGCCGACGTCCAGGTGAGAACGCGCCGGGACCGCCGGGCGCGTCCCCGGGTCGGGTCAACCCCCCACCCCCCCGCCCCCAGCCGGAGCCCCCCGCCCCCGCTCGAACCCCCGCAGGACTCTTCCGGGAGGCCCAAGCAGCGGTGTCCCAGCTGCTTCGCGGTAGCCGAGTTCGTCGAGGAGGGCGGGGCCATGGTCTGCTCCATCTGCGGGACGATGGCCCAGGCGGGTCGCCCCCTCCGTCCCTGCCCCCGCCCGCGTCCCTGCCCCCCCCCGCCCCCCCCCCCGCCGCCGCCCCCCCCCCCCCCCCCCCCCCCCCCCCCCGCCCCCCGGGACCCCGGG
>Ga0181582_10005490_pt1 | contig 10234 bp, 8 predicted proteins | sample 071ome_32_FD_132438 | JGI IMG/M metagenome (GOLD analysis project Ga0181582, IMG submission 132438) | Coastal salt marsh microbial communities from the Groves Creek Marsh, Skidaway Island, Georgia - 071405AT metaG (megahit assembly) | ecosystem: Environmental > Aquatic > Marine > Intertidal zone... | reverse complement strand
GGGGGGATCGGTCCTCGAGGAAAGGGTCTTCGCAGGGACGCCCCATGAAATGGTGACCATGTACTACGACGAGAAGGGGAAACTCACCATGACCCACTACTGTGTCATGGGTAACCGTCCTGGCATGGTGCTCAAGTCCTCGGATGAGAACACCCTGAAGTTCGATTTCGACAAGAACTGCGGCATCAATCCGGAAAAGGAGTCCCACATGCACTCCCTGACCATCACCTTTGATTCGCCCAACTCGATCACGTCGGCCTGCGGTGCGATCATTGATGGCCAGGAGATGCCCGCCAAGCCCACCACCATGACGCGAATCAAGTAACCCCGGGCCACGAAGACCCAAACAAGTCAAAATCATGGAAAACGAGAACGAGAACGAGAACGGTTATATGTTGCTGTTCAGGGGCAACGAGTGGATGAAGCAGCTTTCTCCCGAGGAAATGCAGAAGGCATTCGAGGACTGGATGGCCTGGTTCAACGGCCTCATGGAGGATGGGCGAGCCATCGCGGGGAACCCGCTTGAAAAGGAGGCCCGTACCCTTGCATACGACGGTGAGAAGATCACCACGGATGGATCCTACATCGAGTCCAAGGAAGCGGTGGCCGGCTACTTCATGCTGACGGTGAAGACCTTCGATGAGGCGGAGGAGATCGCCCGGAACTGTCCGGGACTCAAGTATGGCTCCGTCGTCGAGGTTCGCCCGGTCGCAGCCGCTTGTCCGATGTCCGAACTGGTCAAGGCGACGTCCTCGGCCGCCCAGGAATCCTGAACCTTCCTTGAGCGGAGAAAAGAAACCCAAAGATGCTCCACCTGTCGGCGAGGTATCCGGCGTGGTGGAGCATTTCTTTCGGCATGAATCTGGACGGTTGGTGGCGACGCTGACCAGGGCGTTTGGCATCGAGAACCTGACGTTGGCGGAGGACGTGGTGCAGGATGCCCTGGTGAAGGCGTTGACCACCTGGCCCTATCAGGGCGTTCCGAGGAACCCGGCGGCATGGATCACCCAGGTTGCGAGGCGCATTGCCCTGGATGTGGTGAGAAGGAAGAAGCGGTTTCAGGAAAAACAGGATAAGATCATTGCCACGCTGGAATCGTCCGCACTGGATGAAGGGCCGATTTCTCCCGATGATGAGATCGGCGATGACCGACTGCGGTTGATGTTTGCCTGTTGCCATCCAGTCATTCCGATGGAGGCCCAGGTGGCCCTGACCTTGAAAACCCTTTGCGGCTTTGGCGTGTCGGAGATCAGCAGTGCCTTTCTGTGTTCCGATGCTGCGATTTCGAAACGCCTGACCCGTGCGAGGCAGGGGATCCGGCAGGCCGGGGTGGGCTTCTGCATTCCGGAGGGAGAGGAGTTGTCGGAGCGTCTGGATGCGGTGCTCAGCTCGCTCTACCTATTGTTCAACGAAGGCTACAAGGCTTCGCAAGGGAATCGACTCGTGAAGCGTGATCTCTGTGACGAGGCCATCCGTTTGACGGGTTTGCTGGTTGGGTTTCCCGGTGCGGATGTTCCCAAGGTGCACGCTCTTCGGGCCTTGATGTGCCTCAACGCCTCGCGGCTGGGTGCCAGGACGGATGGCATGGGGCAGCTGCTCAGGCTGAGAGATCAGGACCGTTCAAAGTGGGATGCCCGACTCATTTCACTGGGGATGAAGCATTTTGCGATGTCGGGGCAGGGAGGTGAATTGACCGAGTATCATCTTCAAGCCGCGATTGCCGCCGCTCATTGTCGGGCGTCGGACTATGTCTCCACCAACTGGGAACTGATTCTATCCCTCTATGATCACCTTGCTGAATTGTCTTCATCGCCTCTGGTCGTCCTCAACAGGGCGGTCGCGCTTGCCGAGGTGAGGGGGCCTGAAGTGGCGTTGAAGTCCCTGGAGAATCTGGACGGGAGAAAGGAACTCGAGGGCTATCACCTGCTGGATGCCGTGAAGGCCGAAATGTGGGCGCGCATGGGTTGCAGGGAGGAGGCTGCCTCCTCTTTTCAACGTGCAATCGACCTGTGTGGCGTCGATTCGGAGCGGACGTTTCTTATTCGTCAGAAGGCGTCTTTGTGAGCCACCTTACCGCGTGGTTGATCCAGGGCTCCAGCCCTTCTGTCTTTTCCGGATGGGGACTGAAGCAGAAGACCCGTCCTTCTCCGAAGGTGGATGTGGCAACGGCGGTCGTTCCGGGCATGACTCCCTTGGGCGCGCCCTTCTTGGCGATCTCGGTCTTGTAGGTGGCCAGCTGCTGGTAGTCGTTCACTTCGGGATCCTCCTTTGGCAGGAGCAGGGGGCCTTGGCCGTAGTAAACTTCGACGATGTTGGTTGAGGCACCGAGCAGTTTCTGGCCTTCCTTGCTCAGATCGAGTTGGACTGTTCCTGTGCCGCGGGCCCAGTGCTGCTTGTCGATGACCTTGGCATCGATCAGGTTGAGTGACCAGGCGTAGTCATTGGACGCGAGATAGGCACCCGCGCAGATCCCGAGGTAGCCGCCACCCTTCCTGACAAAGTCCCTCACGTCCTCACGTCCCTTTTCCCCCAGTTGTCTTCCCTGGCCGCCTCCGCTGCCGCCCGGATGAATGACCACGTCGTAGCGGCTGAGGGCACCCCCTCTGATGTCCTCGGCCGTGACGGTGGACACCTTGAGATCGGGCTCCAGCGCCAGGGCTTTCATGAGGTCGGAGACGCTTCTTCCTGCACCCTTGTCCTTGTAGACAGCCACCCGGATCGGGTCCGCGATCACGTTCAGGCCCAGCAGCAGGAGAATGAGAGTGAGCCATCTGCAAGCGGGTTGGTTCATCAGGGGTGTTTGGGTTTTCATGGGAATGATGGGGAAAGTCTGCCGATGGAATGCTCGAAAATCAACCTGCCTTGCGGATGCCATTGAGAAGCCGTCCGATCCAGGTCCGCCGCACCAGTAGATGGTAACTCAGCAACAACAGCGCGGTCAGGGAAACGAGCAACAAGGGCAGCTTGATGACCAGGGGCAGGGGCCAGTCGCGGATCAACCATTGAAGTGGGATGACGACCGGAATGTGAACCAGATAGAGCCAGTAGGAGGCGTCGGAGACGTAGCGGATGGCAGGGTTGTGCTGGTCCATCTTCTCCCGAAAGGCTCCCATCAACCCAAGGCACATCATCCATGCGAAGCCGGCCTGAAGGAGACAGGCCGCGATCTTGTGCATTCCTTCAGGAAGAAGTTGACCTGCAAAGCCAAAGGGATGATTGGTGAACTCCAGCGCGAGGGGGAAGACGAGGACGAGACTGACTGCCATCAGGCTTCGCCAGGGCCATGAAAGCGTTCCTTTCCCGTCGTTGGACTGGAAGTAGAGGACCCCGAAGGCGAAAAAGAGGGCATAGTAGGCCGGGATGTAGAAGGGTGGGACCAGGCTGATGGAGGTGTCGGGTCCAAAGTGGTTCTGGGTGTGTCCCATGAATGCCTGTGGGACAGCCGTAAGCGGTATCATGACAAGCAGCGCCAGCGGTGAGCGGATCAGGCCCAGCTTTTCCGGATTGGAAGTGAAGCGCTCTAGCAGAGGCGCAAGCAACGCGAATCCAATGACCATCCAGCAAAGATACCAGAGAAACCAGAGATGATGGAAAAGGGGGAACTCATGGAGAAAGAAATGCAGCCGGGAATCCTTTCGTTCCCGCTCCTCAACGGGTTTGAGGAGTCCCTGGGACTCGAGGACATTCCGGATCTTTTCCCTTTCGGTGGGAGCGGATTCCGTTGCCTGGCTGATGGGGGACGGGCTGTTCTTCAGCGCGAACCAGCCTGCCAGATTGGTTGCGGGAATGATGGTCACCAGTCCAAGAAGCAATGGGAGGAAGATGCGCCTGAAGCGATGAAGCAGGAGGGCTCGTAGTCCGCGGCGTCGCCACAGCATGGCGGTGAAGAAGCCGCTTACCAGGAAGAACAGTCCCATCCTGAATCCATGGATGGCAGCGAAGGGCAGGCCAAGCAGCAGGGACTGGCTTTGGTCCTGCACCAGCCACATGCCTGGAAGGAAGGAGAGTCCGCCGTGAAGCACGATGCCCAGGAGCATGGCGACGGCCCTCAGGGCGTCGAGGTCGTGTCGACGCTCATTGGATGGCAGGGTTGGCTTGGTATTGCTTTGCACTGATGGACGGGGTGGTGTGGAGGGTGCCCGCATTTCATGTCTGGGGGAACCAGATTTCGAGTCGGGTTGGGTCGTGGTTGAACCCCTCCGGAAACCTGCCTACCTTGCGGCGTGCCCGACAGTAATGAGGTTTCCCGACCCTGGAGTGTGTTCAGGATGACCCGGAGGAGGTTCCTCTGGCTCGTTGGCGCGGCGCTATCCATGGTCGGGCTGGGCTGGGTGTACATGAAGTACGTGGAGGCGGCATGGCTGGAGGTGACCCGGAAGCGTGTCAGACTGGGCAAGGGGACTGCGAATGCATTGAGGATACTTCACCTCTCGGATTTTCATGCCTCCGAGGATGTCCCCTTTGAACTCATTGAGAAGGCGATCCATCTAGGGCTGAGGGAAAAGCCGGATCTGATCTGCCTGACCGGAGACTTCATCTCAAAGGCCCTGCCGGATCCGGGCAGGTATGCCTCCATCCTCTCGCGTCTGGTGGAAAAGGCTCCCACCTATGCCAGCATGGGAAACCACGATGGTGGCCCATGGGTAGCCAAGAGAGGGGGATTCCAGAGTTCTTCGAACATGGAAGCCGTGCTCGATGCTGCTGGAATCCGTGTGCTTCGAAATGAAGCCCTGAACCTCACGGTGGCTGGTCAGAAGGTCTGCCTCGTGGGTATGGGCGATCTTTGGAATCGGGATGTGGACACCGAGAAAGCCTTTGGGAACCGGAAACGGGACGGCGCCACCGTGGTACTCTCCCACAATCCGGATTCCCGCTGGCGTCTGGAGGGGGAGGACTGGGACCTGATGCTTTGCGGGCATACCCACGGCGGGCAGTTGATCGTGCCCCTGTTTGGGACGCGCCCGTTTGTCCCGATCGAGGATCCGGCTTTCTCTGAAGGGCTGATTCCCTGGAAGGGACGGTTGATCCATGTTACCCGGGGCGTGGGCAATCTTCATGGCATGCGCTTCAACTGTCGTCCCGAGGTCAGCCTTCTGGAACTTGAGGGAAATGCTTGAGGTCGTTGGATCGGAAAACGGGGTGGGTGGGCCATTTTTCAGATGCTTCTGAATTGACCCATGGTTTGCTTCGTATAATTCTCCGCACTCGCACCCTTATCATAACCACGCGAAAATTTTATGGCTAATCAACCCTCTTCCTCCAATGCGGCTGGTGATTCCCGTCGCAAGTTCATCCAGAAGGGCGCTGCCGCCACTGCTGCGACCGCTGTTCTGAATCCCTTCAAATCTCCCATTTATGGTCAGAACCAGGCTCCTTCGGCCAACGTCAAGGGCGCCAATGAGCGTTTGATCATCGGTCACGTCGGCGTCGGCGGACAGGGCATGCGTCACGTCCGCGACGTTAAGAAGTTTTCCGGTGACAACAAGACCACCCAGGTGGCTGTCTGTGACGTCTGGGAAAAGCGCAAGGATCTCGCCAAGCAGTACATCGAGAAGGACACCGACTGGAAGGTCAGTGCCTACGACGACCACCGTAAGCTGGTGGAGCGCAAGGACATCGACGCGGTCTTCATCGCGACAGTCGATCACTGGCATGCCCAGGTGGCCATCGACGCCTTGGAAAACGGCAAGGACGTTTATGTTGAGAAGCCCTTCACCCGTTACCTGGACGAGGCCTTCCGTGTGCATGATGTCTGCAAGAAGGTGGGCAAGAAGGTGCAGGTCGGTTCCCAAGGGTGCGCCGATGCCAAGTGGAGCAAGGCAGCCGAGCTGATCAAGGCCGGCGATATCGGACCGCTGGTTCTTGGGCAGGGTTCCTACATGCGCAATGCCGCCGCCAAGGGTGGTGAGTGGAACTACAAGATTGATCCCGATGCACGTCCTGACAACCTGGACTGGAATCGCTGGATGGGCTCCGTGAACAAGAAGGTGCCTTTCAATGCCGATCACTTCTTCCGCTGGCGCAAATACCTCCCCTACTGTGCAGGTCTGCTCGGTGACCTCATCCCTCACCGTCTGCACCCGCTGATGCTCGCCACCGGCAATCCTGAATTCCCAAGCCGCGTCGTCTGCACCGGTACCCGCAAGATCTCCACGGATCGTGACGTGACCGACAACACCCAGCTCCTCGCTGAGTTCCCAAGCGGACTGGCCCTTTTGACCACCAGCTCCTCCGTGAGCGAGTATGGTCTGCCGGACGTCATCCGCGGTCACCATGCCCGTCTTGAGTTCGGAGGCAACCGCGTGAACCTGATCCCTGAGCGTCCGTTCTCCGACGAGCTGGACCCTGAGGAGTTCACCAACCTCCAGCCTGGTGAGAGCGTGCCTGCCCACGAGAAGGACTTCTTCGATTCCATCCGTGAGAATCGTCAGCCCAACGCCAACATCGACCTGGCCATCCGTGTCCAGACCGTCATCTCGCTCGCTGAGATCTCCGAGCGTCTGAACGTCGCCTGCCTGTTCGATGAGAAGACCCGCACCATCACCACCGGCGATGGCAAGAAGGTCGACATGATCAGCTACGGCTCCATGCCACTCAGCTGATCGGCAGATCCAGACAATCGCGAGCCCCGCAGGCCCCTGGCTTGCGGGGCTTTTTTTATCCGCAGAGGACGCAGATCCACGCAGATTGAAAACGCCTGTTCAGGCGGGACTACTCTGCCGACTCACGAAACGACTTCAGGCAAACAGTCTATCTGCGTCCACCCGCGCCAGCTGCGGTCCGGTGGTTCAGGATGCCCTCTATGGCATAGATGATCACGCCGGTCCAGATGAAGGCGAAGGTGATTAGTCGTCCCTTGGGGAAGGGCTCGTCGTAGATCAGGACCCCCTGCAGGAACATCAGTGAGGGGGCGATGTACTGCATGATGCCGAGTGTGCTGAAGTGGACCTTCCTTGCCGAGGCGGCGAAGAGGAGCAGGGGAATCGTGGTGGCCACGCCGCTTGACGCGAGAATGAACTTCCTCGCGGTCGGCATGTCCCCGACGGCGGCCTCGCCCGTGTAGCCGAGGCACAGGATCCAACCCAGTGCGAAGGGGAAGAAGATGGCTGTCTCAAGGGCCATGCCCTGGAGGGAACCCAATACGGCGATCTTGCGAAGGAGTCCGTAGGTGCCGAAGGACACGGCGAGCGACATGGCAATCCATGGAAAGGAATCGAGGGCGGTCGACTCATACAGGACGCCTACAGTGGCGAAGGCGACGGCCACCCATTGCAGTCGACGCTTTTTCTCCTTCAGGAGCAAGGCCCCGAGTGCGACGTTCAGGAGTGGGTTGATGTAGTATCCGAGGCTGCACTCGACCACCCGCGCGGTCTGGACACCATAGAGGAATATGACCCAGTTGGTGCCCAGGCATAGTGAGGTCCCCACGAAAAAGAGAAGTGTCCGTGGGGCGCGACAGGCGATGAGGAGGGCCCTCCATCCCTTTGTGAAGGTCAGGACAATCACTACGAAGACCAGCGACCAGATCATCCGGTGGCAGAGCAGTTCGACTGCCGGGACATCGCCAAGCAGTTTCCAGAAGCTCGGCATGAGTCCCCAGATGCTGAAGGCGGCGATCCCCTGGATGACGCCCATCTTGCTGTGGTCGTGGCTCATGGGTGGGGACTACCCGCTGGAGATGCGCATGGAAGCCACGCGGCGAAGAGCCTTGGAGAGCTCGGAAGGGGAAAGCTCGCTACTGACCGTGTCCCGTGCCTCCTCCGCGGCCGGGTTGCCATGGGCGGCAGCGTGTTCGAACCAGACGTAGGCCTCAACCAGATCCCGGCGGACGCCATGTCCCTTGAGATAGAGAAGGCCGACGTTGTACTGGGCATCCGGGTGGCCGGCATTGGCCGCGGTCAGGAACCAGCGGAAGGCCTCCTTGAGATCCTGCCGTGTGGTGTCGCCGGAATAGTATTTCACGCCCAGCCCGAACTGGGCGGACAGATGGCCAAGGGCGGCAGCCTGCTTGAGTGCGTCAAAGGCCGCCTCGGGATCCGCTGGAAGCCCATGGTCCCCCTCGAGAAGGATCGCCTTGTTGTACATGGCGTCGGGGACTCCCTTGTCGGCGGCCCTCTCAAAGTAGGACAGGGCCTTCTTGAGATCCTTTTCCACGCCGCGCCCCGTCAGATACATGATGCCGACATTGTGCTGGGCATCCGCGTTGCCCTGGCTGGCGGCTGCCTCAAACCATTCGATGGACTTTTTCGTATCCTGCGTGACCCCGAATCCCTCGCCATAGGCGATGCCGGTGTTGAGCTGTGCCTTGGCGTGGCCCTGCTCGGCAGCCTTCAGGTACCAACGGAAGCTTTCACGCGAGTTGGTCTCCACGCCGCGTCCGAGTACGTGGAGGTTGGCGAGGTTGAACTGGGCGTTGGCATCCCCGGCTTCCGCCTTGGTGCGGATCTCCTCGAAGTCGATCCCGGGATTGCGGAGTTGTTTTGCGGCGCTGGCATTTCCAAGTGATTTGGCTCGTTCGTAGAGCTTGTAGGCTTCTGAAAAATCGCGCTCCACACCTTTCCCCTGTTCGTAGAGGACCCCCAGGTTGTACAGGGCTGATGGCTCGTGTTGGCGGGCCGCCAGGGTCAGCCAGTAAATGGCCTTTTCGTAATCCTTCTCCGTGCCTTTTCCGGATGCATGGCTGGCCCCCACCATGGCCTGGGATTTGGGAAAGCCCTTTCTCGCCGCCTTGAGATACCATTCAAAGGCGGATTTGTGGTCCATCTTGACGCCTGAGCCAAGGCTGTGAAAGGCACCCAGGTTGTGCATGGCCTCCACATGACCGGCCTCCGCAGCCACCTGTGTCCAACGAAAGGCTTCAGCCGGATCGGCCTTGAGCTTGTCTCCCTGATGATAGAGCGCTCCGAGCAAAAAAGCGGCCTCCGCGTCGCCTGCTTCCGCCGCCGCCGCGTGGAGTGCTCGGGCCTTCTCGAGGTCCTTCTCCACCCGTTGTCCCCGGAGATAGAGCTGTCCGAGATCGCGCATTGCCTTGGGCAGTTTGTTCTCAGCTGCCTTCTGGAGCCAGAGCACTCCCTGTTCCGGATCGCTTTCGCCATCCAGCCCGAGGGAATAGATCAGGCTCAGCTGATACATGCCTTCCGCGTCGCCGAGATCGGCGAGTTGGCGGCTCCAGACGAGCGCGGCCGTGGCGTCCGGTTCGATGCGCCTTCCCTCCAGGTAGATGGATGCCAGTTCCGACATGGCGGGTGTGAATCCCTGGCCGGCCGCCTTCTCAAGCCAGGCAATGCCTTCCTCCGCCGTGGCCTCGATCTCACGGGAATCGAAAAGGATGATGCCATACTCAAATTGTGATTTGGCGTCGCCGGCCTCGGCCAGTTTTCTGACATCCTCGATCCGGTGTTCGGGCGCCTGTGGACTCTCCTCGGCTACCCTGACCATTTTCTCCACTTGAAGGGTCGGAGGTTTGGGCTTGGGGATTGAGGCGACCTGTGTCTGTGTGGCAACTGGCTTCCCAGGAGCTTTTGAAGCGGCAGGAGGTGGGGCTGGGGGCTCGGGTTCGGGGACGGCCAGCGGGGCAGGGGCGGCCTTCTCAGCGGTGACGGTGGTTGGCCTTGCTGGAGGATTTGTCTCGATCGTTGCCTGGGCTGGGGGCCCGACGGTCTCGGCGGTGGGCGTTTGGGGCACCGCTTCTTCCGGTGGTCCGGAGGAGCCCCCGCATGCGGCCCAGAACACTGCGATCGAGCAGGCGGCAAGTGTTCTCAGATGCTGGAGGATTTGGGGCTTGTCTGGGTCCATACTGGATACAGGGGCGGAAGATGGACCGGTGAGGTACAAACTCAAGGAAAAGCTGTTCCTTCGGCATGGCGTGGAATTGTGGGTGCTCCGAACCTTGCCTGAGCATTGGAATTGCATTACTCCTATGCGTCAACTCTACGACCTGAGGGATTCTCAATCGGTATGGGTCAATCTGACTTTTTCAAAACAGTGCTGGCGGGACTGGTCTTCCTTTGCGGAGGTGCCTTGGTTCTGTGGGTGCTGTCCGGGTTTGGAGATCGCCCCAGCAAGGCGGACGATGGTGCGAAGAATCAGATCCTCCACATCGGAAACGGCACGGAGCCGGCTGAAATCGATCCCCACATCACCACAGGCGTCCAGGAGTTCCACATCCAGCTGGCGGTTTTCGAGGGGCTGGTCAGTGAGGATCCTGAGACGCTTGCTCCAGTTCCAGGTGTCG
>Ga0181582_10005489_pt1 | contig 10235 bp, 10 predicted proteins | sample 071ome_32_FD_132438 | JGI IMG/M metagenome (GOLD analysis project Ga0181582, IMG submission 132438) | Coastal salt marsh microbial communities from the Groves Creek Marsh, Skidaway Island, Georgia - 071405AT metaG (megahit assembly) | ecosystem: Environmental > Aquatic > Marine > Intertidal... | reverse complement strand
AGTGAATTCAGGCGAAGCATTCACCACGATAAAAACGCAGTCCAAAAGTCCTGCATCAATCAAGACTGATATCATTGAAATCTTTTAACGAGAGAGTCAAAAGACATAAGCACCAAACTCAATGTTACATATCAATCGAGTCTGACCCTACTGATCTCTTGACCCTATCAATCTTTGGGAGGATAGGAGGAGTTAAAACATCTTCAGCGCTTTCTTGGTGCAAATCCCGATTCAATGATCGTTTAAAGTGCAAAAAACCCCTTCAGTTAGCGCAAATCAAAGACAGCAATACCGATAAGCAAGCGCACATCCCATCTATATCAGCGCCCAAATGACAATATTAAAAGCTGGCACAGATCTCGCTAAGACTTAAGCAACGCATCGTTACACCAATGGCGGTTCAGATGCGAATAAATCTTTAGCTGCCTATTGCAGTTAAAACAACCAATGACAAAGGCGTCATGCAAACCAGCTTAACCGCTGCATTGCTGACGCCTTTTTTAATTTGGGTTTTCTTATTTTTGTACGCGAGGACAACAGGAATGAATTCAAGACGCAGTTTTCTCAAAAAGGCGCTGACCGCAGCAATTGTCGGCGCCGCGTTTGGTTTAAGCAGTTTTAGCCATAGCGCAAACGCTGAAGTCGGATACCCGGAAAAAGAAGAACTGAAGTTCGGCTTTATCAAACTGACTGACATGGCACCTCTGGCGATTGCCTATGAAAAGGGCTTTTTTGAAGATGAGGGCTTGTATGTCACGCTTGAAGCTCAGGCAAACTGGAAAGTTTTGCTCGATGGCGTGATTGACGGTCAGCTCGATGGCGCGCATATGCTTGCCGGCCAACCTCTGGCAGCAACCATTGGTTTCGGTACCAAAGCGCATATCGTCACACCTTTCTCAATGGATTTGAATGGTAATGGCATCACCGTATCCAATGAGATCTGGGAAGCGATGAAACCCAATGTGCCGAAAAACGCCGCTGGCAAACCACAGCACCCGATCAAAGCCGATGCGTTAAAACCGGTTGTCGAAAGTTTTAAACAACAGGGCAAGCCCTTCAAGATGGGCATGGTTTTTCCGGTTTCCACGCATAACTACGAATTACGTTACTGGCTGGCAGCCGGTGGCATAAACCCCGGTTATTATGCCCCTCACAAAGGCGACATCAGCGGCACATTAAAAGCCGATGCCCTGCTTTCGGTTACGCCACCGCCACAAATGCCGGCCACACTGGAAGCCGGTACCATCCATGGTTACTGCGTTGGCGAACCCTGGAATCAGCAGGCGGTATTCAAAGGCATTGGTGTGCCGGTGATTACCGATTATGAAATCTGGAAAGACAATCCGGAGAAGGTCTTTGGTCTGACCAAGGAGTTCACTGAGAAATATCCGAATACCACGATCAGACTGGTCAAAGCCCTGATTCGCGCCGGCAAATGGTTGGATGAGAATAACAATGCCAATCGTCCTGAAGCCGTCAAGATTCTTTCCCAGTCCAATTATGTCGGTGCAGACTATGAAGTTATAGCCAACTCCATGACCGGTACTTTTGAATATGAAAAAGGCGACAAACGTGAAGTGCCTGACTTCAATGTGTTTTACCGTTACAACGCGACCTACCCTTACTATTCTGATGCAGTCTGGTATCTGACGCAGATGCGTCGCTGGGGACAGATCAGCGAAGCAAAATCTGATAGCTGGTATGACGAAACCGCCAAACAGGTTTATCGCCCTGACATCTATGCCGCCGCGGCCAAAGCATTAATCGAGGAAGGCCATGTCGAGCCATCGGAAATGCCGGATTTCGCCACCGAAAGCGGCTATAAACCGGCTCAACCCGACTTTATTGATGGCATTACTTATGACGGCAGCAAACCCAATGAGTATTTGAAAAAATTCAATATTGGTCTCAAAGGTGATGACGTAATCTAAAACCAGTCGCAGGCGGATATACGGTTATCCGCCTGCCAGGGAGAACCACTATGAGCAGTAACAGCACCCATTCAAAAACCTATAATCTGCCGCTTCTCAGTCGCTGGCTGGAATTTTTACAAAGTGAACACTCCATCCGCGGCTTTTCAAAATGGTTAAGCTCGATTGCCATTCCCATTGCAGCACTCTTCGTCTTTTTGATTCTATGGGAAAGCGGAGCCAGTCAGGTGCAAACGTCTTTAGGCACCTTGCCGGGTCCGGCCCAGGTCTGGGAACAGACACAATCGCTTTATGCTGAACATAAAGCGGAACGCCTCAAGGAAGAACAGTTTTACGAACGCATACAAGAACGTATCGATAAAGCGATTGCCCAAAATCAGCCGGCAGATCGCATTGAACGTATGCAAAACCGCCAATACACCGGCAAAGAGACTTTCTTTGACCAGATTCTCACCAGTCTGTGGACCGTCATGATTGGCTTTATCATAGCTTCGATTATTGCCATTCCCATTGGCATTGCCTGCGGCATGAGCAATATCCTGTATCAGGCCATCAACCCGCTGATTCAGATTTTCAAACCGGTTTCGCCGTTAGCCTGGTTACCACTGGTCACTATGGTTGTGTCAGCGGTTTATGTCAGTAATGATCCGATGTTTGCCAAATCCTTTTTAAATTCCGCCATCACCGTGACGCTCTGCTGTCTATGGCCAACGATTATTAACACGGCCGTCGGTGTATCCGGTGTTAGCCCGGATCTGAAAAATGTCAGCCGCGTTCTGCGCCTTAACTGGTGGACACAGACTTTTAAAATTGTCATACCTTCGTCAATTCCAATGATATTCACCGGCCTGCGGTTATCACTGGGCATTGGCTGGATGGTATTAATTGCGGCAGAAATGCTGGCACAAAACCCGGGACTGGGTAAATTCGTCTGGGACGAATTTCAAAATGGCAGTTCCAATTCATTAGCCCGTATCATGGTTGCTGTACTGGTGATCGGTTTTATCGGTTTCCTGCTCGATCGCTCCATGCTCATGCTGCAACGTCAAGTCAGCTGGGATAAAAAAGCCGTCTTACGTTAACCGGAGAATCTGCATGAAAAACTATCTTCACATCGATCATATTGGCATGACCTTTCCTACCGATAATGGTCCGCTGAATGTCTTAAATGACGTGAATCTGAAAATCGATCAGGGCGAGTTTATTTCACTGATTGGTCACTCCGGCTGTGGCAAATCCACGGTACTGAATATTGTTGCCGGTCTGTTGCAATCATCCAGTGGCGGTGTGCTGCTCGAAGACCGGGAAATCAATGAACCCGGTCCGGATCGCGCTGTGGTTTTCCAGAATCATTCCCTGTTACCCTGGCTAAGCGTTTATGACAATGTGCGGTTGGCGGTTGATCAGGTTTTCAAACGCAGCAAAAGCAAAGCCGAACGTCATAGCTGGACCTTGCATAATCTTGAGCTGGTGCATATGTCGCATGCTTTGGATAGAAAACCGGATGAAATTTCCGGTGGCATGAAACAGCGTGTCGGTATTGCCAGAGCATTAGCCATGGAACCCAAGGTACTGTTAATGGATGAGCCTTTCGGTGCACTCGATTCCTTAACCCGCACACATATGCAGGATTCATTAATGGACATTCAGGCTGAACTGAATAACACCGTGATGATGATTACCCATGATGTCGACGAAGCCGTATTACTGTCTGATCGCATTGTCATGATGACCAATGGCCCTTCGGCAACCGTCGGTGAAATTCTGCAGATTGATCTGCCGCGCCCCCGTGATCGTCTGGCTTTAGCAGAAAACCCGACCTATAACCACTATCGTGCCGAGGTCGTGAAATTCCTGCATGAAAGACATCAGCAACCTGAAAAAAAGTCCGCCAAGCCTGAACAACAGGCAACGTCTCCTAATCTGAAACTGGCCGCAGGCTGAAAACCATGAGTAAACTGCAGAGTGACATTAAACTGGGTTATGTGCCGCTGACCGACAGCGCACCGCTGATCATTGCCCATGCAAAAGGCCTGTTTGCCAAACAGGGTCTGCAGGTCACACTCCAAAAAATCCATTCCTGGGCGACGGTCAGAGATAAAATCAGTCTTGGCTTGATTGACGGCGCTCCAATGTTGTCGCCGCTACCGCTGGCGATGCAACTCGGTCTTGAGCCCATGCCTGTAGACATGCTGACCGCATTTTCGATGGGGCTAAATGGCAATGGCGTGACTATTTCAAACGGTTTACATAGCCAACTGCAAACCATCAGCAAAAACCAGCTCGATGATCCACAACAGATTGGCGAAGCGTTGAAACAGATCATCAGTATGCGCTCTAAAACGGATTCAACCGCATTGACCTTTGCCATCGTGCATCCGTTTTCAACGCATAATTATCTGTTGCGCTACTGGTTATCGAGCTGTGGCATTAACCCTGACACCGCGATTAAAATCATTGTTGTCTCCCCTGCGCAGATGACCGAAGAGTTAAAGCAGGGTCGTATCGATGGTTATTGTGTTGGTGAACCCTGGAACGCACTGGCTGAACATCAGGGCTTGGGCAAGGTGATTATTTCCGGCAAACAGATCTGGAATAATGCCCCTGAAAAAGTTTTTGCGGTCAGCCGCCAATGGGCTGAAACGCATACTGCTGAACACGAAGCCTTGATCAGCGCTTTACTGGAAGCGGCAATCTGGTGCGATGCACCTGAAAACCGCCATGAACTGGTCAGTCTGTTAGCACAACCGGACTATCTGAATTTAGCCGAAGAGGTCATCGGTATTTCGCTGTTACCGGCCAATGACCCGCAGCAGGCTCATATCCTGCAGAATAATCATGTCTTTTATCGTCATGCCGCTAACTTTCCCTGGTGCTCGCATGCTATCTGGAATCTGTTACAGATGATTCACAACAAGCAGTGGTCGCCGCCGCTTGAGGATAACGAAAGTCTTTTTAGCATTGCCCGTAAAGTCTATGCATCACATATTTATCGCAGTATCGCGATGAAAATGGATTTACCGGTACCGATAGTCATTGATAAGTCTGAAGGCAAAAACCTGCAATCCTGGTTACTGGAAAATGCCACCAAACCGCTGCTACTCGGTGCCGACCGGTTTATTGATGGTTTGACATTTGACCCTAACGAACCTTTAGCCTACCTGCAGGCATTACAACGTTCTCAGGATAACCCGCATGGCTTCCGCGATATCTGATCATCCGATAAAAACCACCTGCCCTTACTGCGGCGTCGGCTGTGGCGTGATTGCCAGCCACGAACCTGCCGGCATCACGATCAAAGGCGACAGTCAGCACCCGGCAAACTACGGCCGACTCTGTTCCAAAGGTTCGGCTCTGGCTGAAACGCTTGATCTGCAGGGCCGCTTGTTAACACCGCAAATCGACGGTATCGACTGTAGCTGGGAGCAGGCGCTGGACAAAGTCAGCTCAGGTCTGAGTTCGATTATTCAGCAATATGGTGCGGATGCCGTTGCTTTTTATGTTTCCGGTCAGTTGCTGACTGAAGATTATTATGTTGCCAATAAACTGATGAAGGGCTTTATTGGCAGTGCCAATATCGATACCAATTCACGACTTTGCATGTCATCGGCCGTTGCTGCACATAAGCGTGCCTTTGGCAGCGATACCGTGCCCTGTACCTATGAAGATCTGGAAAATGCCGATCTGATTGTGATTACCGGCTCTAATCTGGCCTGGTGTCATCCGGTGACCTATCAGCGCATTCTGATGGCCCGGAAAAAAAATCCACAACTGAAAATCGTTGTTATCGATCCGCGTATCACCGCCACCTGTGATATTGCCGACCTGCATCTTGCCATCAAACCCGGTGCTGATGCCTGGTTGTTTAATGGTCTGTTAGCCTGGCTCAATCAACAACAGGTTTTCGATCAGGCCTTTATCGATCATCATTGCGAAGGTGTCGAAGACAGTGTGCATGCAGCACTGGCAGGCTTTGATACGCTCAGTGCCTTAGCTGAACGCTGTGATCTACCGGTTGAGGCTATCAGCCTTTTTTTTGACTGGTTTACAGCAACCGAAAAAACCGTCACGCTGTTTTCACAGGGGATCAATCAGTCAAGCAGCGGTACCGATAAAGGCAATGCCATTATTAACTGTCATCTTTATACCGGCCGTATCGGTAAAATCGGCATGGGACCATTTTCTATCACCGGCCAACCGAATGCCATGGGCGGCCGTGAAGTCGGCGGTCTTGCCAATCAACTCGCTGCACATATGGAGATTAACAACCCGTTACATCAGCAGTTAGTCAAGGAATTCTGGCAGGCACCGAATCTTTGTCAGCATGAAGGTTTTAAAGCGGTTGAGCTGTTTGACCGCATCGATAAAGGCGAAGTCAAAGCGGTATGGATTATGGCAACCAACCCGGTAGACAGTCTGCCGCAGGCTGATAAAGTCAGAGCGGCTCTGAATCAATGTGATTTGGTGATTGTTTCGGATTGTATGCAACAAACCGATACCATGACATTGGCCAATGTTGCCCTGCCCGCTTTGGCCTGGGGTGAAAAAGATGGCACGGTCACTAACTCTGAACGACGCATATCCCGACAAAGAGCCTTTCTGCCGCCACCGGATAACGTTCTGGCAGACTGGCAGATTATTTGTCAAGTCGCTGCCCGCATGGGCTACGCTGAGGCATTTGCTTATCAGAACGTGCATCAGATCTTTGATGAATATGCCCGTCTGACCGATTATCAGAACAATGGCAGTCGTGATTTGAACCTGCAGGCTTTAACCGGCCTGTCGGCTGAACAATATGCACAGCTGGAACCGGTACGCTGGCCCTGTTTAAAACATCAGCAGGCTGACCTCTTCAGTGATGGACACTTTTACACCGCATCCGGTAAAGCCCGCATGATGGCGGTGACGCCCCGCCAACCTTTATCCCTTTGTGATAGCAACTATCCATTATTACTGAATACCGGTCGCAGCCGTGATCAGTGGCACACCATGACTCGAACCGGCAAAGCCGCTCGCTTAAGTGGCCACAGTCTGGAACCTGTCATCAGCCTGCATCCGCAGACAGCTATTGGTTTTGCGCTCAATGATCAGTCACTGGTGGAAATCAGTAATGCCAACGGCAAACTTATTGCCCGCTGTCATTACGATGAAAATCAACGTGCCAATCAAGCCTTTATGCCAATACACTGGTCTGAACAATTTGCCGCCAATGCACGTGTTGATGTCTTGACCCATGCACATACCGACCCCTTCTCGGGTCAACCGGAATTCAAACAAACCGCGATTGCCATCAAACCCTGGACACCGTTATGGCAGGGCTTTTTATTAAGCAAACGCCGCTTGACACTGGCTGAATGCAAATACTGGACACGTACCAAAAGCAAAGCCGGCTGGCTTTATCATTTAGCCGGCAACCGGGCAGTTGAGTCATGGAGTCAACTGGCACGCAACTGGCTGTGTGATGACCATGGCAGTGAATGGATTGAATACCAGGATCAACACGGTGGCTATTATCGTGCCGCGCGCCTTAATCAGGGCATTGTTGACAGTTGTGTTTATCTGACTTTCGGAGATGCACTGATGGACAGTCAGGATGATCCGCAATGGCTGCAGACATTGTTCACCGCTACGCCACTGGATAAAGCCGATCGTATGGCTATTCTTTCCGGTGAACCGGCAAAACAGACCGAGGACCCCGGGCCAACAATCTGTGCCTGTTTCAGTGTCGGTCTGCATCAGATCAGCAAAGCCATTCATCAGCACAAATTAATGACGGTCGAGCAGATCACCGCTCAACTACAGGCCGGCGGTAACTGCGGTTCATGTCTACCGGAGCTGAAAAAAATCCTTCAAGCCGAACAGCTAAAGAACCTTAAAACCTGATTGCCATATTTCTGTAACCATTCTGTACTACAGCAACCGCTTAAACTCTGCATCTGGTAGATCAAAAAAGTAAAAAACCGGTAATAACCGGTTTTTTATGTCTGAATGAAGCGAATAATGCAGAAATGACCTAGGCAGCGACCCTACGCGTCAAACGTTCGATTTTCCTGAACATTTCTTCACGCCTGAAGGGTTTTAACAAAACATCATTGGCACCGATACTCCGGGCAATCTGCAGATAACTTTTACTCGAAGACATAGCAATAACTGGCAGCAACGGCATGGCAGATTTCAATTCACGAATAGTTGCAAAACCATCCTTGTGCGGTAGCATAATATCCAGCAGGACGACCTCAACCAGTTGATTCGCAATAGTATCTAGTACATCCAGCGAATCGCCTTTTTCAATAAAAGGCATATTTTCATCGTCCAGATAAGAACAAAATAATGAACGCAGCAAGTGGTCATCTTCGATCACTAGAATGGAGCCTTTTTCAGAGCTTTGCATAGTCAATCCTTTAGCAAGAATAGAGATCACTCAACAAATTCACTGTTGAAGTCAGCTCCACTGATTCAGCCAGAATATTGGCCGATAGACCAGCCAGCCAACGTCGCTAATGACTAAACGTCGATATAACCGGACTTCATCGCCTTAACGACGGCTTCGACTGAAGTCTTGGCAGACAGTCTTTCTTTTGCCTGCATGATGTAGATATCAATCATTCTGCGGCTCATTTTCAAATCGCCAGCAATCTGTTCAATATTTTTACCCTGAGCTAGCGATTGCATGACTGTAAGATGGCGATCATTGAGTGTATCTGACATATAAACCTCTGTTCCTTTTTACGACACATTTGCCTTGAACTAAATATAGGATTTCTTTTCAAAATAAAGTATCAGGCATTTCGGAAGTCCCCATCAGGAAAATCGGAAGTCAATTCAAATAAAATCATCTAGCAAAACTTTTGCTTCAAGTTATAATCATTACATGCATTCAATATCTAAATTCTCCATTAATTACAACGCCAAATGACAAAGCCCACAGTCATGATTGTAGATGATGAACCCTTCAATCTGGAGATCTGCCGTGTTTATCTGGAAAACGACTACAATGTCGAAGTAGCGAATTCCGGGCAGGAGTGTCTGGATAGTCTGAATAGTGCCAGGCCCGATGTGATTCTCATGGATTGGATGATGCCTCATCCTGATGGTCTGGAAACGACTGCCATTATTCGCAAAAGAAAGGATGTTAAAGATATCCCGATTTTAATGATATCTGCCAAAGGCAGTCCTCATGAAGTTGAGTACGCAAAAAGACAGGGGATCGACGATTATTTGATCAAACCCTTCGAAGAAGAGGATTTGCTGGAGATGATTGATAAGGTATTAAATCAGTCTAACAATAGCGCTGCGAACTAGTATTAAGTTTGGCAATTTTGGAATAAACCTCGCCCAGATCAATGGGCTTGTCGATCGCGCAATTTGCACCAAAATCTTTTGATAAATCAAGATAATACTTATCAACCGAGATCGTGATAACAGGAATATCACCAAACTCATCACGAATCATAATCAGGGTTTCCAGACCTTCCTGACGCGGCATAAGAATATCAAGGATAATCAGATCTACAGGGTTCTTACGCAAGAAGTCCGCAACATATACGCCATCACTGAGTTGATGAACATTCCAGTTATCCGATAAACCCATTTCAAGCATAGTCAAAACATCAGGGTTGTCATCGACAATCAGGATATTTCTGATCTGAGAACTACGGTCAGATTTCAGCAGTGGGTACATCGAGGCGGACATAGGAAATAATAAATAATCGTTAAAACGAAATTATAACCTATATCATCAAACGATGAAATGACAATTCGCAAATCAGAAAAAAACTACCCCTTGCCGGGACAAGGCAGATGTTCCGAAGACTTAGTCGCAACCTTCTTTTTCAGCGACCTCGGCATGAGCATCGCCTTCAACAGGCACACGGGTACGGATGAACATCATGTTGTCAATACGATCAAACTGTTCATCCATGGCACGCTCAACATCAGCTAATTTCATGCCCTCGTAAATACTGATGCGATTATTTTGAATTTCATTCGCAATCATATGCTCGCTCGGTTGAAACAGCATTTTTTTCTGCAGCTCATAGACCGCATCTTCGGCAACGGCCGCAGTCGTAGAAAGAATGGTTAAAGTAGTCAATGTCATTGAAAAAATAAACTTCATTTTTCATGTTTCCTTTTGTCAGTACCCTAGAACTAGCAATAAATCTAAAGGAAAACCCCAATAAAGTCTGTAGGATTTTTCAGATAATTAAGAAAATTCTAATTAAAAAGACTCAAAAGTCACAATTATCATTCTGCATGAAGCAGGCTATTGACCCTGGCGATGAAAGGCGCCAGGTCCAGTGGTTT
>Ga0181582_10005488_pt1 | contig 10235 bp, 7 predicted proteins | sample 071ome_32_FD_132438 | JGI IMG/M metagenome (GOLD analysis project Ga0181582, IMG submission 132438) | Coastal salt marsh microbial communities from the Groves Creek Marsh, Skidaway Island, Georgia - 071405AT metaG (megahit assembly) | ecosystem: Environmental > Aquatic > Marine > Intertidal zone... | reverse complement strand
TGTCGGACCGCGCGGCAACGTCATCGTGGTGGGGCTGTGCACGCATCCCGACACCTTCAATCCCTTCCTGTTCGTGTCGAAGGAATGCCGGCTGCAGCCGTCGGCCTTCTACACCACGCGGGATTTTCATACCACGCTCGATGTGCTCGAGGCGGGTGACACGCGGCCGCACCACATGATCACCGACACCGTCACCATCGATACGATGCCGGAGGCCTTCGAGGCACTGAAACAGCGCACCACCCAGTGCAAGGTGCTGGTGGATTCGTGGAACTCCTGAAAAGGGCCAAGGCATACACCATGACCAGAGCACCAGCCGGTCGGACCGGAATCCTCTCGACCATCGTCCTGGTATTGCTGGCCTCAGCACCCTTGGTCCGGGCCTGGGAACCGCCGGTATCGGACTACCTGCGTGCCACCGACCCGGCGCTGGGCATCGGCATCGAATTCGGCCGCTGGAACAGCCAGATCAACCTGGTTTACGATCCTGACGGGGCGCCGGCCCTGTTCAGCAACAACAGTGAAGTGATCGCCCTGATCGAGGAGGCGATCGCGGAATGGGAGCTGGTCAGCGGCATCAAAATCAATATCACCGGTGCCGACAGCAACGCGGCTATTGATGACAACGCCGGCCCCGCCGGCAAGGACGGCCTGGTCAGGGTATTCTGGGGCACGGCTGGCGGCGCTGCCGGCCTGGCGGGTCCCGATGGCGATTTCTATGACGAAGACCTCGGTTACTTCCCGTTCATCGACGGCAGCGTCGAGATCAACAACGATCCCAACCAGTGGGAGTCGCCGTCGGAGCTGGTCGCCGTTCTGGTGCACGAACTCGGCCATCTCATGGGCCTGGGTCATTCCGACAATCCGGATTCCGTCATGTTCGCCAACCCCTACAACCACCTCAATCATCCCAGGGCGGATGACATCCTGGCCGCGCGTGCCCTGTACGGCAACGGCTCGCTGAACATTGCCGATGTGACGGCGCCGATCAGCCAGTGGCTCTATTCACCACCCCCGGCCGCTTCGGTCGGTGCCACGGCGAACCTGTTCAAGGCCAACAGTATTTTCGATCGGGGCTCCTTCATCGCCGTTGATTCCGAACAGCCTCTCGATGCGGTCGACGCCAGTACCCAGGCCGATGAGTTCCTGTGGTTTTATTACGCGAGCGGCCCGGACAACAGCGATGATATCGATATCGACGCCACCATCGCCTTCGTCGATCCCTTCGGCTATCTGTACGAGGCCAGGCAGCGGGATATCGACTGCCAGATGAATTTTTCCTGCGCCGCGGGCGTCACCATTAACGAAACGAATGTGCTCAAGACCATCCCCGGGCAATGGACAATCTATGTCATCGATAATGCATCCAACACCACGCTGCATGAACTCGCTTTTAATGTGAACACCACGAATTCTTACAATGCAGGACCGGTGGCGGATGTCAGTGTGACCAGCATCTCCAATACTGTCGTCAATATCAGCCTCGATGTCAGTGATGCCGAAGGCGATGCCATCGAAGTGGTCTGGCATCCGCAGAACAACCAGTCGGGTACGTCCATTACGGACAATGCCAGTGACGGTGACACCGTCAGCCGGGATATCGGTTTCCTGTCCGCCAGCATGCATACGCTCTTCATTGAACTCCGGGACGACGCTCCCCGGTACGATGGCAGCAATCCCGGATCCGGCGGCTCGGGTGACGGTTTCCAGAACCTCATCGCAATCACCGTCGACCTGCCGATCTCCAGCAGTGATGACGTCACTGTGCGCCAGAGTTATATGGCCGGCGACGCAGTCATCGATAGCGGCGGTGCCAAGACCGGGCAGGAGCTGGTGAACGCGATCGCACAGACCAGTGTATTGCAATTGATCACGGCGTCGGACGGCTCCACGACGTCGGCGCAATTCGGCGCCGGGCGACAAAGGACGGCGGCGTCACCACCGGGGCGTCCTTCAAAGCCGGCGACGAGATCGTCATCGCAGCTTCGGTGTCTCCCCAGGCGGGCGACGTCGGTTTGAGCGGCGAAGTCTTCGTGGTGCTCTATACCAGCACCTCGCTGTCCTACCTGGATACCGACGGCAATTTCGTCCGGTGGGGCGGCAGCCTGAAAAATCTGCAGCCGGCTTTCGAACGAGCGGACCTGTTATCCACGGAGAGTTTCGAAGTGTTCTCGGGAGTGGTGGAAAGCGGGCTCTATCGCATCTTCATGGGTTACCGCGTCACCGAAGGCGAGGGCGGCCCCATTCATTTCAATGCCAAGGCGTTTCGGGTGACGGTGGACTGATGCCGAAACAAGGAAAAAGGGAAAAAGGGATAAAGCGTAAACAAAGCAGTATTGAAGAAGCAACCGGCTCGCTGTCAACTGCACATTCGCCGATATCCGTTCAAGCGTTGAACGGGATTTAAACGCTTTATCGGTTTATCCCTTTATCGCCGTTACTATTTCCTGAAGAACCAGTCCGACGCGATCGCCGCACCTTCCGCCAGGTTCTTCAGCTTCATCCAGGCGACTCCCGGGTCGATGGATGCCTGGCCCACGTGGATGCTGAATCCGCAATCGGTGCCGGCCATGACACTTTCCGGCCCGACCAGGTCGGCATAGCGCTTGATGCGCTGGGCGATCAGCTCCGGGTGCTCGACGTAGTTTGACTGCACCTCGATGACGCCGGGACACAGCACCTTGCCTTCCGGCAGCTTGTAGTCCTCGAACAACGCCCATTCGTGGGCATGGCGCGGGTTGGCGGCCTCGAACAGCAGGGTCTGCGGTTTCGCCTTCATGACGATATCGATGATGTCGCGAAAATTCATGTCGCAGTGGTGCGGTCCGCCGTAGTTGCCCCAGCACAGGTGCATGCGCAGCTGTTCCGCGGGAATGTTCTGGACGGCGTGGTTGAGCGCTTCCACGTGCAGCGCGGCAACCTTGCGGAAATCGTCAAGACTGACGCCTTCGGAGTTCATGTGCCGGCCCATGGCCAGGTCGGGGCAGTCGATCTGCAGGGTGGCGCCGGAGGCGGCGATGATCTCGTACTCGGTTTTCATGGCCTCGGCGATGGCGAACACGTACTCCTCGTGGGTCTTGTAGTACTCGTTCTTGAAAAAGATCGAGGTAACGCCGGGAGAGGCCGAGCTGAAAAACGCATACTCCATGTTGCCGCCGGTGGCTTCCTGCATGTTGGCCACGTCTTCGTCCACATCGGCGGTGGTTGCGACACTGATCGGGCCCTTGCAGCCGGGCGCATGGCGGTGCTGGCGCGCCGGATCCTCACCGACCCGCTTGGCCAGGTTCGGGAAGTCGACGAGGTCGGCAAAAATATAGGTGTTTTCGCTGCCGCCGAAACCGTTCAGGCGATCCTTGATGTAGGTAGCGTAACTGGGCTTGGACTGTTCGCCGTCATTGACCAGGTCGATGCCGAGTTCTTTCTGCTTCTTCACGATGTCGATGACAGCCTGGTGAATGCGGGAGTGGAAGGCTTCCTGATCGACGGGAACGCCGTCTTCCCGTGCCCACATCATGTGCATGAGATCTTTTTCCCTGGGCAGGCTGCCGACATGGGTAGTCAAAAAATGGTCGGTACTTCTTGGCATCGAATATCCCCTTAGCGCTGTTCTTGTTCCTTTAATTATTTGCCACTCACCGTGTGAGTGGCATTGAAGGATAAACAGGTTATGGTGTGCCGTCCACTCATCGAGAAGTTTATGGAATCGCATAAAACGAAAATATTTTCGTTATTCGAAAAAATGGGCCAATTTATGTCTCTGAAAATAAAACTATTAATAACAATAGGTTAAAGACATAAATTAATGTAGCACTGGCTGCAAATCCTGATTTGGAGCAAGTCCGGGGGCTTTTTTGCTTTCCCCCTTTGGGACTATCTGGCAAAATGCGCCCTTTTTTCGTTATCCGAAGGTTCTTTAGGAGCAATAGCAGATGAGTAAGAACAGCCTCTCAGCAGCAATCGAGGCGGCAGGTGGTGCCGTCAACCTGCTGCGCAACTCCAAGGCCGGTATCTATGTATATCCCGTCGTGGCACCGGAATTCTCCAACTGGCGTTCAGAGCAGATCGCCTGGCGTAATTCAGCGGTCCTGTACGACCAGACCCACCACATGGATGAACTGACCGTCGAAGGTCCGGATGCCGAAGCTTTCCTGAGCTATACCGGTATCAACAGCTTTGCCAATTTCAAGGAAAACGTTGCCAAGCATTTCGTGCCGGTAACCCCGAATGGCCATGTCATCGGTGACATGATCATCTTCCGCGAATCCGATGAAAAATTCGTCCTGGTTGGCCGTGCGCCGACAGCCAACTGGCTGCGTTTCCAGGCTTCCTATGGCAAATGGAATGTGCGCCTGTTCCACGATCCTCGCTCCGACTCGCGTCCGGACGGCAAGGCTGTTTACCGCACCCATTACCGTTTCCAGATCCAGGGTCCCGAAGCCAACAAGATCTTCGAGAAGATGAATGGCGGCCCGATCCCCGAAGTGAAATTCTTCCACGTCGACTGGATCAACTGCGGCAACCGTCGTGTCCAGGCCCTGCGCCATGGCATGGCCGGCGCTCCGGGTCTCGAAATCTGGGGTCCGTATGCCGACAAGCACTATATCCAGACCACCATTGCGCAGGCCGCGAAAGACGCCGGCGTTGACATGCGTTTTGTCGGTGCCCGCGCTTACTCCTCCAACACCCTGGAATCCGGCTGGATTCCGTCACCGCTGCCGGGCATTTACTCCGGCGACGGCATGCTGAAGGACTACCGCGACTGGCTTGGTGCAGACCACTACGAAGCCGTCGGTTCGCTCGGTGGCTCACTGTTGTCCGACAATATCGAGGACTACTACGTCACCCCGTTCGAACTGGGTTATGACTTCTATATCGGCTGGAAGAAAGACGACTTCATCGGCAAGGCTGCCCTGGAGAAGATGAAAGCCGAAGGCAAGCAGCGCAAGAAGGTCACCCTGGAATGGAACCGTGACGATGTCATGAAGGTGATCATGTCCGCCTTTGAGCCGGGTCTCGCTTACAAGTGGATCGACTTCCCGAACCACAACTATTCATCCAGCAACGCCGACGAACTGCTGAAAGACGGCAAGCGCGTGGGCATGTCCATGTTCAATGGCTATTCCTACAACGAGCGCTGCCTGCTGTCCCTGGCGGTCGTTGATGCCGACGTCCAGATCGGTGATGTCCTGACCCTGAAGTGGGGTGAGAATCCGGTCTCCGAAAAGACCTCCATCGAGCCGCACCAGCAGTGTGAAGTACGCGTCAAAGTATCGCCGACGCCGTATGCCGCGGATGCCCGTGAGAACTACGCAGACAGCTGGCGCACCAAGAAGTAATAAAGCTTTAAAAGCCGCCAGGCTGGAAAATACAAAAGGCGCAACATTCGTGTTGCGCCTTTTTTTTGCCTGTTCATACAAGGCCCGCTGCGGGTATGCTGTCAGGGCACACGCCGACAAGGGGGGGGGCATGCTGAAATCCGTTTTTAACCAGCTTTTCATTGTGCGCCAGCCCGTTTATATTTTTCACCCATGAAAGCAACCGGGGGGAATCCCATGCCATTGACCAGAAAACTCCTGACCCTGTCCATCATTGCCCTGGCAGCGACACACCTGCACGCCCAGCCCGCCAGTGTGGACAGCGAACGTTTGCTCAATGCCGAGAGCGAAGCCGGCCAGTGGCTGACATACGGCCGCGGCTACAGCGAACAGCGCTTCAGTCCCCTCGACCAGATCAACGACGGCAACATCGGCCAGTTGGGTCTTGCCTGGTATGCCGACCTGCCCACCAACCAGAACGTCGAAAGCACCCCGCTGATGGTGGACGGAACCCTGTACCTGACCCTGCCCTGGAGCCGGGTGGTGGCCTTCGATGCCGTGACCGGTGAGCAACGCTGGTTATATGACCCGCAGGTACCCGGTGAGTGGAATATCAACGTCTGTTGCGGCCTGGACAATCGCGGCGCCGCCGCCTGGAACGGCAAGATCATCTTCGGCACGCTGGACGGCAGGCTGATCGCCCTCGATGCCGCTACCGGCGAACCCGTCTGGTCGGTCAAGGCGACGCCGGAGGGCCGTTATTCGATCACCGGCGCCCCGCGCGTGGCCAACGGCAAGGTCTTCATCGGCTCTGCCGGCGGCGAGTTCGACGTGCGCGGCCATCTCGATGCCTACGATGCCGAGACCGGTGAACGGCTCTGGCGGTTCTGGACCGTGCCCGGCAATCCCGCCGACGGTTTCGAGGACGCCACGCAGGAAATGATCGCGCAAACCTGGATCGAGGCCGGCTGGTGGGACAAAGGGCCCGGCGGCACGGTATGGGATGCCATCACCTATGATCCCAGCACCGATCTCGTCATCTTCGGTACCGGCAACGGCGCCCCCTGGGACGCGGTTGACCGCGATGCGGGGCAGGGCGACAACCTGTTCCTGTCTTCGATCGTGGCCGTGAATGCCAGTGATGGCAGCTATGCCTGGCACTACCAGGAAACCCCCTGGGAAACCTGGGACTACGACACCGGCCAGCAGCTGATGCTGCTCGACATCATGGTCGACGGCCAGGAGCGTCATGTCGTCACCCAGGCTTCCAAAAACGGCTTTTTTTACATCCTCGATGCCGCGACCGGTGAGCTGCTGTCGGGTGAACCCTATACCGAGGTGAACTGGGCCACCGGCATCAACATGGAAACCGGCCGGCCGTTCGTCGTGCCCGAGGCGCGCACCAACCTCACCGGTTCCGTCTACAATCTGGCACCGGGTCCGGCCGGCGGCCATGCCTGGCAGCCCATGTCCTACAGTCCGCAAACCGGTCTGGTGTATGTGCCGGCCACCACCCACTGGACACTGACCGGCGACTTCGACCTGCGTGCAGAACACCTGCGCGAAAATCCCAATGCCCGGCAGAGTTTCACCGGCCGCCTGGTCGCCTGGGACCCGGTGAACCAGCGTGAGGTCTGGCGCGGGGAGGAACTGGTCAACCCGCGCGGTGGCGTGCAGGTGATCGGCGGGGCGCTGGTGACAGCCGGCAACATCGTCTTCAACGGCAACCTGCCGAATCAGGAACTGGTGGCCTACCGCGCCACCGACGGTGAGAAGCTCTGGAGCTTCGATACCAAAACAGCCGTGTTCCCCGGTGCCATCAGTTACGCCGTCGATGGCGAGCAGTACATCGCCGTCGCCGTGGGCGGTCCGGTATCGGGTGGTTACTACGCTCCGAACGGGGCCCGCATGCTGGTCTTCAAGCTGGGCGGGGACGCAGTCCTGCCCGAGTTGCCGCCTTTCACCCAGCGACCCATCGCGCCACCAGCACAGTTCGCGTCGGCTGATGTCATCGCCCGCGGCGGCGCCGTGTTCGAGGAAAACTGCGCCATGTGCCATGGCACCGGGGGCAGGGCGCGCTCCAGTTTCCCCGATCTGCGCAGGACTCCGGCATTGCATGACCAGGTGTTGTTCGACGCCATCGTGCTGGACGGCGTGTTGTCCACCAACGGCATGGCTTCGTTCCGGCAGTACCTGGAGGAGGGTGAAACCGAAGCGTTGCGCGCCTATATCATTTCACTGGCCGCGGAAGCGCTCGCCGCAGAGTAAACATGAAAATGTTGTAGGCCGGAAGAGCCCTGAAAGGGCGATATCCGGCAAGGTGTCTAAGGGACACCGCATGAATGAACCAACAAGGAAAATGAGAGGGGAAGCGATATGACAAACAAAGAAAGACGCACGGTGCCGCGTGAAGCGGTCGAGCTCTACGATCAGTTCATCCATGGCGAGATCGATCGCCGGTCATTCCTGAACGGCGTGAAGAAATTTGCCGTTGCGGGACTGACCGCCGGTGCCATCGTCGACGCCCTGATGCCGGATTACGCGATGGGTCAGCAGATAGCCCGTGACGACGAGCGCATCCGCGCCGAGTACGTCACCGTGCCGTCACCCGGCGGCCATGGTTTTATCCGCGGCTACCTGGTGCGCCCGTTCAGCGCCGACAGCCGCTCCGCCGAACCGGCGAAACTGCCGGGCATCGTGGTCGTCCACGAGAACCGCGGCCTCAATCCCCACACCGAGGATGTCGCCAGGCGCCTGGCGCTGGCCAACTTCATGGCTTTCGCGCCGGATGTGCTGACATCGGTTGGCGGTTATCCAGGTGATGACTACCAGGGCGGTCAGCTGTTCAGCCAGCTCGATGGTGACAAGCGCTTCGAGGACATCGTCGCCGCCGCGTTGTGGCTGAAGAACCGTGACGACTGCACCGGCAGGATTGGCGCCACCGGTTTCTGTTACGGCGGCAGCGTGTCCAACCAGTTGGCGGCAAGACTGGGCGACGATCTGGCCGCGGCAGTTCCATTCTATGGTGGTGCAGCGCCACTGGACCAGGTCGGGAACATCAGTGCGGCCATCATGGTCATGCACGGGGCGCTGGATACCCGCCTGGTGGAAGCCTGGCCGGCCTATGACCAGGCACTGACCGCAGCAGGTGTCACCCATGAGGGGCATATCTATCCCGGCGCGGTACACGGCTTCTTCAACGACGCCACGCCGGAGCGCTACAACGAGGCGGCCGCCACGGATGCCTGGAACCGGATGGTGGGCTGGTTCAATACCCACGTCAGGGGTTGATAGGCATGCTTTCACCGATCAGCCTGGTAATCGCGATGGTTATCCAGGCTGACGGCCAGCCTGCATTAATCAGTTATCTCTCTAATCATCGGTACTGATGCGAAGCCCGTGATCCTCGTCCTTGCCTTCTGCGCCGTGCTCGAGCCTGATCTTCAAGGACAGGTTGTTGCGTGAGTCGGCATTCTGTAAAGCCACTTCCTCGCTGATTTTGCCTGCCTTGTAAAGATCGTACAGCGACTGGTCGAAGGTCTGCATGCCTTCTTCCCGGTTTTTCTCGATGGCTTCCTTGATCTTGTCGATGTCGCGCTTCTCGATGAGTTCGGAAATATAGGCGGACTGGATCATGACTTCCATGGCCGGCACTACACTGCCGTCCATGGCCTGCAGCAGTCGCTGTGAAATTACTGCCTTCAGGTTCAGGGACAGGTCGATCAACAACTGGTGTTGTGCGGAATCCGGGAAGAAGTTGATGATGCGGTCGATCGCCTGGTTGGCGTTGTTGGCGTGCAGGGTGGACAGACATAAATGTCCGGTTTCGGCATAGGCAATGGCATGCTGCATGGTCTCCCGGTCGCGTATTTCCCCGATAAGGATCACATCCGGTGCTTCGCGCATGGCATTTTTCAGGGCGTTGGCGTAGCTCAGGGTGTCCAGGCCAACCTCGCGCTGGTCGACGACGGCCTTTTTATGTTCGTAGACGAATTCCACAGGGTCCTCGATGGTCAGGATATGACCGTCCCGTTGCTCGTTACGGTAATCGATCATGGAGGCCAGCGTGGTTGATTTCCCCGACCCGGTGGCGCCGACGACCAGGATCAGGCCGCGTGGCTCCAGCACGAGCTTTTTCAGTATCTGCGGGAGGTGCAGTTCCTCTATGCCGGGTATCCTGTATTTGATGTATCGGATGACCATGGACACTTCGCCTCTTTGGCGATAGAGGTTCACGCGGTAACGACCTACATTGTCCAGGTTGATGGCAAAATTAAGCTCCAGAGTCTTCTCGAATTCAGCCCGCTGCCGGTCGGTAATGAGCGAATACGCGAGCGTCTGGACCTGGCCCGATTGCAGGTTTTTGGCGGCAAGCGGTGTGGTCTTGCCCTTGATCTTCATGGTTGGTGGCGCGCCGACACTGAAAAACAGGTCGGATGCTTCCTTGTCAGCCATTAATTTTAGGAAGGGTTGGATATCCATGCTAGTCATCTTCTGTCACTCGGGATTTGCAAACAGGCAGAAATACTATGCCGTCATTCGACCAGAATTGACACTTTATGGAAATCCCGGCGGCAGGATAGTGACCGAAATCAATCAAAGGGTTTGTTCGTGAGTTCCGATTAGTGGACATACCAGGTGCCGTCGAACCTGCCGCCCCGGTAATAGCGGCTGCGGATGCGGCCAAAATTTCAGGTTTCCGCCGGTGCCGGTGAAGACCATGGTCAGGAATCCGGCCAGGAAGGCCAGTGAAAAAACGGCAATGGCGATGTCCTTGACGAGTTCCATCTTGGATTACGTTAACTGTCAGGTTGAGCGCAGCAGCTCAAGCGGTTTCTGCCTGAGCACCGACAGGGTGGCGATCAACGCCGTCAGAATGCTCAGGGCACAGATGGCCAGGATGGTGAAGACGGTAATGCC
>Ga0181582_10005487_pt1 | contig 10236 bp, 23 predicted proteins | sample 071ome_32_FD_132438 | JGI IMG/M metagenome (GOLD analysis project Ga0181582, IMG submission 132438) | Coastal salt marsh microbial communities from the Groves Creek Marsh, Skidaway Island, Georgia - 071405AT metaG (megahit assembly) | ecosystem: Environmental > Aquatic > Marine > Intertidal... | reverse complement strand
TTCCTAAGGATGGCAGGCATAGTTCAAATGCTCCACCTCCGTATACAGCCAAACGATACATAGTCGTATGCCCACGGAATCCGAATTCGACAAGTACAGTAGACCCATAGCAGAACCGGAGATCAAATCAGATCCGCCTCCACACTCACGCCTACCGTTCTTGGATCGTGTGCCCGGTTGTGTGACCTGTGTAAGGGTTCGCCATGTGATCGTGTATGCTCTAGCTCTATATGGTGTATACTCACTAATCACTCTACTATAACATCTCCGTCCGTAATCACATATCAGTCACACAGTAGCCCTAGGATAGACACGATAGAAACGGTTGTGGGCTAGTCATCAGATAGGGTTAGGATACAGTAAGGCTAAGGTGTCAAAAAATCTGCGACGCTAATCGCTAAAGCGATTAATTGGCATATGCCCGGATTACCAAGCAAGTATGTCTATGGAAAATTTTTGCGGACGCATCGCCTTCTAGGCGCGGGTCGTTCCCTCCCTTACCAATTACCAGATAAAGTGGTCATAAAAAAAGGGCGATATTGCTACCGCCCCTTTGGTGTTTATTATTAAGATATCTTCGTGTATCCCAGACCTATCAAAGCATCCACTATCTTCGCTCTTTTCTGCTTGACGTATGATTTGGCTTCAATGCTGTCTTTCGCTTCTATCACAGCCAAGGTCTGTTGCTCTATCTCGTTCTTGACGTTGTCACATAACCAGTCGTATCTCTTCTTGTGTGTTGGAAGGCAGTTGTCGTAATTCGCTCTTGCCTTTCTCTTGAACCCGCTGGCTGTGAAATACTTCACTGATGCCTTCTCTATTTCGGGTGTCAATTGCACGAAGAATTCCTTCTTGTCGTGCATAATGTATAATACCAAGTGATACTGGGTTTTCGTTGTGTTTATCGTGTCTAACATTATTATCCTCCTATTTGTTTGATTAATGTTTGTTAGCCTATAATTCATTATAGCATTTCTGGGAGATCTGTCTACCTCACGAAAGCCTATGTTCTGTGGAGTTTTCTGTGTGTTTTTTGTGGTGCCACCAGCGAGAATCGAACTTGCGACTGATCATTACCAATGACCTGTTATGCCACTTAACTATGGCGGCCCGTGTGTGGTAGGGGAGAAAGGACTTGAACCTTCACCTATTGCTAGACCAGTTCCTAAGACTGGCGTGTCTACCATTCCACCACTCCCCCTTGCTTTACGCCCTACACCGATTGCTCCGCATAGGGCGATTCCCGGTTGGAGGGAGGTCCAACCCTAGAATAAGTTCACGACCCAGTACAGGATCCAGACTGCCATGTCCAGGGCGAGGTAGGCCATCGCCAACGCCGCCACTGTCAATCCTGAGTAGTACAATAATTGGGTCATATTACGAGTTCTTCATACAGGTGTTCTCCGCCAGCATCTTGTACTTGTCTGGCGCCATCTTCCAGAGATCCGCGATCTTCAGCACCATCCTCAGTGATATCTCCCGCAACTTCTCCTTGTTGTCTATGATGAACTGGATCAGGTCCTGCTCGGTCTCGGCCGGCATATGGTACTTGTCCAGCATACCCGCACGGCATATCTGCTTGATACGGAGCATACGGTCCTTCATTGAATCTATCGTGAGGTCCAGGTAGTGACACCTGCTCTGTAGCGCCTGCAAGTGGTCCTGCAACTTCTTGCTCTTCACATTGTCAAACTTGATGTTGGTGATGAATATCACGCCACCATTGAACTCGAACGAGTTGGGCATACCCTCTGCCATCAGTGTCCGCGATTCCGTGTTCCAGTGTAGGGTACGTCTCGGAGTCGTGTCCAGGGCCGCCTTGAGTAGATTCAAAGCCAGGTCATCGTACAGGATGGCATCACAGTCATCGAAACACACGACGTGACCCTTGCCTGAATGCTCGTACAACTTCTTGTAGAGCCCTATGGCGCTCATCGCACCCTTCACCATCTCGAAACGTCTCGACCTGCCCGCTATGTCCTCGAACATATTCTGTTTCTCCAGTGCCTTCTCCACACCGTATGACTTGCCAATGCCCGGAGGGCCTGACACGATCATCGCTCGCACTTTACTCGTAGCAACTGCATCAGCCATCTCGTCCAGTATCGAGAACCTCGCCGCGATTCTTTCAATCGCCTGTTCATCCGATTCAGATACTGCTGGCGTGTCCTGTGCCACCGTTTTCTGTAATTCATCACGGTGTGAGATGTATGCCCCCTCGGGTACTATCTGCACTTCCGCTATGCCAGGAACATTTATCCTTGCCTTGTCCAGTCCCTCGAAGCCATCGAACTCTGAGCAATCCACAGTGACGAAGCCACCTTCCTTGCCCGCGAATGCCTGGTAATCTTTTATGATTGGAAACACCCGACCGCTCATATCCTGATTGCGATAGGTGCCTTGTTCTATTCTAATATACTTTTTCAAAGTATCCTCCCTTGTTTGTTTTCTACTATTATAATACCTTTTGCAACTCCGTCAACTCCTTTTGGTAATCTAAGACCGGGCGGGCGAGTTGAATGAGTTGAAAGTTCCCGCCCGATCATATCCGCCATTATTTTGACGAATTCTGTTTGAAAGGCCATTTGGTCTTCATCTCGCTCCAGTTCTGTGACTGGTACTGCTTGATGTCCTCGGCCTCGGATTTGACGTGGGCGATCACTTTGCCCGGTATTGACGCCAAAGTCGACAAGAAGTTGGCCGGCGTGGTGTCTGCCTTCGCAACTCCTGTGAGCAATAGGATCGCCAAAGCCATAGTGGTGATCATTGCTGTCTCTTTCCATTTGTCCATCTTGTCTTACCTCCTTAATCCTTCAATCTGTTTCTGTATCGCCGACCTGCTGTCGGTGTCTCTCTTCTGCTGTTCCTGTTGGTTGATCACCCACAGTCCTGCCAGGCCTATGATGGCCAACACCACCACGCCCGCGAACAGCATTCCGAATCCTGTGGCCACGGTGAAAGTCCCCATCAGTCCCAGTCCTCCTCGTTGGCCTTCTGGCCTGATACGATCTTGCTGGTGTCTCCGGTGCCCAACGCCTCGAAGAACCTGTCCAATGCACCCTGTGACTGCTTCTTGTATTGCCCAAGGCTGGTGCAGGCACCCAGGAACATCAGAGCAATCATCACTGCGATCAGTTTCATCTATACGGTCTCCTTCAAAGTGTGTATGGGGTCGTCTTCATAAGCCTCGAAAGGCAGTTCACCATCCGATTCCAATTGGTACCACTGGTCTTCTATGCCCTTGTATTCTTCTATCAGTTCCGATGAATCCATGTTATGGAAGCCTTTGAATCCACCCGACAAGATGTAGGATAGTGTGTCAAAATCACCTTTGCCGTAGTCTTCATAGATGTTTTTCATCTCAACCTGCAGGCATCTCTCCGCCATCACATATGGAGTCAATCGCATCGCTCTCTCATCCTCGTACAAGTGGTCTTCGTGCCTGTCAAATACGATGTCCGTCAATCTCGTTCCCATTAGGCTACCTCTTCCTTCTTCCATTCAAATTCATCTGTGGACCAAGTAGGATCTTCATAGTCAATGCTGTCTGAATCCTCATACGGAACACATTCCGCGACCTTCACGGCCTCGAAAGATTCCGTTGAATCTATGTTGTAGTCCTGGGCATAGACTTCTACAGGTTCATCCTTGTGATAACCTTCTGACCATTCTATCTTCTCGATGCCACCGTTCTCAATGACAGCGTCAATGGCCTCGTCCTTGCTGTCGGCCACCACGTCATATTCTACCCAAGCCGTGTAGGCCTTTCTCACTCTGAATTTCTGCTTACCGATATCCTTGTGTGGATTGTCTTTGCTATATTCTTTCTTCATATTTTCAACTCCTTTTTCTTATATTGTATATTACTTTGGAAATACGTCAACCTACCTATAGTTCCTCCACGATTCCCAATACTTCTGCTATCGCCAAAAACACGCCCACGGTCATCAACATCCGGTCACCCGTCAGCCATAAGCCGTATGATGCACCTAATCTCATTAGGCTCTTGATCAAAGAAATGTAGAAATGCTTCTTTGACTTTGATTCCTTTGGTTCCATCTATCTTCTCCCCTTCATTCCTCTTACCATTTTCTGTAGGATCTTCCAGACGTCCTTGCTGGTGTAGGCCTCGTAGATGTGGTCCTTCTTGTTCACCCATCTCATCGCTATGTTCTGGTCCTGCTCTTCCATATTGTGGAGATCCGCCAGGTGCATCGCGTCGTGGATGATGGCACATTCTTTCTTGGTCAGTTTACCTTGCATAGATGCTCACCCTCTCCGCGTCCTGCTTGTGGCATTCCCTCATAAATCCACCTCTGGTTCTTGGCCCCCTGTATCTTCTCTGGATAGGCACCACTTTCGCTATCGCATCTATGATCGCGATGTTGTCTGGTGTCAGTGGTATCTGTTTGGCCAACGCCGATTCCTTGCCTGCGTCATACTTCTTCAGGAACGGGTAGAACTGAGGGTACTTCACGAACGCCTCCAGTTCACACATCTTGCTCTTCTTGGCCTTTGGCTTTGGAGCCACATACTCATAGATAGATCTGATGTTGCCTTCCTCTGGATCCCTGTCGAACTCTGGGTCGTAGTCGAACTCCCTACGGGCCTTGAACTTCTTCTCGGCCTGTGCCTCGTCTGGTGCCCACACAAAACAACCTGCCAGGCTGTTCCCCTGTCTGTATATCACTTGATAATTTTTACTCATATTCAACTCCTTTTCTCCTTCCCTAAAATCCCTCGGCCAACATAATTGTCGTAGCCTGCGGAAATCTGCTCTCCACTATCTGCTTCGCCTCGATAGATGTTCTACCTTCTTCGGCCACCTTTAGTGGTCCTTTGCCTGGTAGTGTCACCCAAAAATAATAAGTTCTCATCTTGTTTTTTCTCCTTTTGTTTCATTAATTTTACTACAAATTACCATATCGTCAACCTGGCCTCTCTGAGGGCATTTTCTATGGCATCTCTCCTGTCCTTGGCTGTGTATCTGTAGGTCCAATCGATGCCGTCCTCGCCCAACTGCCTAGGGTACACACGACCATTGATTCTCACTCTCCAACCCTTGACTTCCACGGTTTCGATGTTGCCGTGAACGTCTTGGTTGGTGTACACGTCTTCCGTCCAGTCACTCACTATCTTGAGTGGTAGTCCGTTGTCAGCGATTGCCCTTTGTGTTCTCTGCCTCACTTCTTGCCTTTCAGTTTTCTTAATATGTCCTTCTGCTCCATATCATAACTCATCGAATACCAGTGATACAACATTCCCACAGGAACCACCACTGCAACGATTGGTAGGAACCAATCCCTAAGGTCAAAAGCGATCAATATCTTGATCAGGGCGATCATCGCCATTGTCAAGACCACGCCCTTGATGAAAAATCTGTAATTCTTTCTTCCGTCTTTATAAATTTCTTTCATTATCCATTGTAGTCTGTTCATCTTGTCCTCCTTTAGTCCAATAGGACCATATATTCCTTTGGATAGTGTTCTTGGAACCAAGCGATGCCTCGCTCCACATACTTCCAGTCTTCTGTCATCTCCGCTCCCTTGATGCAATCATACACCGCGACAGCGATCGGCTCCAACATCACCTTCTCGCCCGAGAATGGGTTGGCTACTTCTACAGGTGCCTTGTCCAATATCTCAACCGGAAATGGTGGGTTGGGTACCTTGTGTAGGATGTCCATTATTGGTTCTCCTGTTCTTGGATTGCTTCTACTAGCACATTGTTCAAGAATGTTCTGATGTTGTGTTCCAATTCAACCTTTGAGTTATCCATACCCATCAAAGGTATCATCACATTTGGATCTGGAAACACCTTGTTCTGCAACTGCTTCACAGATACCGTTAGGTAGATCAGTAGTCCCAATATCGCCAGGTTGATCACCATATTGATTTTAGTTGGTCTTATCATTATTTTCCTCTCTGGCTTTCCGCCTGTAAGTTCATCAACACATCCAACTCCGCTTCTTCCTGCTCTGTTAGATCCGTTGCATCAAGTCCGAAGTCTGGAGTCCCGTCATCCATCTCAGTCGGATCCATCTCCTCCTTGCCTGAATAATCCTCATCACAGAAAACAGGTGCTTCTCTGTCTTCTGGTACGAAGTCATAAGCGAACTCACCGCCCACCGAATACATATTGCATCCGCCTTCGTTGTTGATGTTTTCTTTGTAATGATTTCTAATCTTTCTGTGGATGCTGTCACAATCTCTGTCATCTTCTAAAATCACATACAGAGTACCGTGAACAACTTCTCTTGATTTGATCCCGTCTAGTGTGTCTACGAAATCTAATATTTGTTTTTCAACTCTTTTAAACATATTCAACTCCTTTTGTTAATGTTTATAGTTTCAGTATAGCACCCTTTTACCAGCGGTCAACCTGGCAAAACCTTCCATTTTATGGCAATAATTTGCCAATGGTGTCGTTTATTTCGTCAATTTCTTGCTCGATCTCCACCATTTTCACCATATTGTTGGTGTAGGATAACATCTCTAACCTGTTCTGTAATTCTATCTTCTGTCGCTCTAGGTCTGCAATCCTGTCTTTGGTTTCCTGTGTCATTGTCTGTACCATATTGTCCTCCTTATTTGATACTCTTCCTGTGATGTATTTGGTTATTCACGAACACCCTCACCAGTCTGGATAGATCAACTGTCTCTTCCTTCAGGGTCTTTGGGTTTGTGAATATCACTCTGCTTGAATTCACTTTCAACACATTCTCGCCTTTGTCATCTACCACGACAGCGTCGTCTGTGTGTTTCCTCCAATCGTGTGATGAATAATCTCCTACCATATCTCTTCCACTCCTTCCATCTCGTCTTCTTCCTCCCAGCCGGTCTCCTCGACAGCATAGGCCTCACCGTTCTTCGTTCCGCATCTGGAACAATGGGTATCACCCTCTGTCATTGGACCGTGCTCACAATCCTGGCAATACCAGTCGTCCACATACTCCTCCTTGATCTCGGTCTTCTCCTCTTCCAAGTCTATGCTCGAAAGTATCTCGTCCAGTCTGTCCATTACATCTTCTCCCCGGGCACGAAGCCTCTGAATCTAAGGAACCTCGGAAACCTCAGGCTGTACTCATCTGTGGCGTTCTGGTTCTGTGTTATCGCATCCGCTCTAACCTCGATCACCTGCCCGATCAGTTTGTCCTTCGCTTTCCAAAACTCCTCCCTATCCGTGTCTGATAAGCCAGAGCCAACATTGGTTTTAATGAACTTGCCACCGTCCGTGCCTTCTACGATCAGGGCGCCAAGTTTGCCTGCATTCCTGCCAGTGCCTTCTTCTGTGTCGGTCACTGTCAAAGAAACTTCTATGAAAGGTTTCACCTTCAACCAGAGGCTAGACCTTTTACATTCATATGATCCCGCGATGGGTTTGACCATAATGCCCTCGAAGCCTTTGTCTATACAGAGTTTGTTATAGTCCGCGAACTGCTTCTGTCCGTCATCGTCGTCTAGGTCCATCATCACATATTCAACCTTTGAAATGTTTGGTCCAAAATTGAAATCATCTAGGATCTGTTTTCTTTTTGCAAGAGTCATTTCATATTCTCCCATCTTGAAATTCTCTAGCGGTAGGCAATCAAACAGGTTCAGCACCGCATCATCTGTCTTTGCTCCACCCTTTCTGTGTATCTCCCTCATCAGTGTCTGGAAGTCATCGCTCATAACCTCGCCATCGAACACCATAGATTCCGACATCTGGTCAAGCATCGAATCAAATTGTTCTAGTATCTTAGGAAAGTTATTCAACTCCTTACCGTTCCTTGAGAACATCTTTACCTCGTCCTTGTCCACATCACATATAGTGATCACCCTTACTCCGTCTAACTTGGGTTCAACATACACCGTGCCTGTCATCTTCTTCTCGTGTTTCTTTGAATCATCTGCCAACATACATTCAAAAACCGGAACCTTCATCGTGCTATGTTTATTGATCGTCTTGTGTGTGACACCACATCTTAGGTCTTTGATTAAAATCCTTCTGTACCAGTCGTTCCATTGTTCCATATTGGACCTATTGCATAGGTCTTGGATAACGTCTCGCATTTCATTGCCTGTCAAGGACCTGTCTTCCAGTCTCCTAACGACATCATCGAATTCCGTCTGTGTGATGCCTGTTCCATCCTTCTTGCTGGTTGGAACCTTCTGGACACCAAAAGTCCTGAACCCGTCCAAGGCCGCCCCAACGCCGTTAAAGAACCTGATGTTCTCCGCATCGCTCTCACGCCTTATGATCGCTTCTTTCTTCAATCGGCTGTTATCCGATTCTAATTCTTGTATTATCTTCCAAGGTTGTGTCATATCAATTTTACCAATATTATGATCTGTAATACCAAAACACCTATCGGAATGATGGTTCTTATCAATTCCATTGTGTGGTTATACTCGTCCAACTTTCTTTCTAATCTGTTTCTTCTTTTTTTCATAACTTAAATTAACATCCTTTCTGTAGGCGTCAACCTACCTTTTTTCTTTCATAAATCTGTGGTTGCCGTGGTAGGTAGTGTGTTCCATTGATCCCACCCAGTACGGGTTCGATATATGGTAATTGTAGTAATGATCCGCCCCTCCGGTGTTATCTTTTATCTCGCCATTCATTACCATCAATGCCATATGGATTGAATCTCTCCAGGCCGTCATATTGGCATCTATTATCTCTCCATTCATATATGAAACCCAGATGATATCCTTCTCGCCATCACAGTACCAACTGAAATCACATTTATTCCTGATTGGAAAAAACTTTCTATCTTCATCCGCCACATCCTTGCCACGGGTCTTCCAACTCTCCCTGTGTGGTCCCTCGTGTACCACTTCACATATGGTGTTAGGGTGTCTGTCTGATGCCACACGGTTCATCACGACGTGGCCTATTGCAACCTTGCCCATCAACGGCTCCGCTCTGCCCTCGAAGTAGATGTTCTCTGCCATACACTTCAACTCGTCTAGATTCTGCGGTGTGCCCGTTTCAATCTCGTAGGACATAGCAAGGGAGGCCATCACCGCCCTTGCCGATTCTAATACGAATTCCAAAGTCCCTTTCATTAGTCTGCTCTGCTCTCCGCATATACAGTCAAACCATATTTTCTAAGTTCATCTCTGAACGCCTCACAGGCCGTTTCTTTGATGTCCAAAGATTGTGTGTGAGAATATTTGTGGTCCTGTGGCATAATATCATAGTAAGATATTCTGTATCCACCTCTGAAACCTTTGTCACCAATTCCTGCTTTCTTCAGGATGTTCACAAATCTACCCTTCGCTGGGTGGATTGAAACATTGGCGAAACCACAATACAATGGCTCACCGTGTTTGGCTGTAAAGGCATCAACTGCCTCGATTGCCTTGTTTCTAGCATTTAGAAACATATCTGCAGGCTGTATGCCTTCTGCATTAAATTTAAGTAGGTCTTTATTTTCTTCTATCATTTCAACTCCTTTGTTCATAATTCAGTATAACACGGCATCCTATACGGTCAACCTCAGAATGGCGCTATATCTTGTGCCGACCTCTTTTTTTGGCACTATATCTTGTGGTTTTTCGTGGTTCTCGCTCGTAGTCTATCCATAATTCTCGCAATTTCTGGCGAATTTCCTCCGGTGGCCCGCCCTGCTCATCTATCCATTGCCTCAGGATCTTGAATCCTGCATCATAATCCGCAGGCCTAGAACTGCCTTGATAACCTTTGGGACCTAACGGTGGTGAATCCCTGAAGTCACCCTTCTCCTCAGGCAACCTGTTGGCACTCTTCACGGTCTGGCCCTCCAACTGGTTCTTGATGTGTTCCAGGTCAAAGGCGATCATCCTTTGTGGTTTTTTATTTCCTTCCACCCAGACGTGCCACACCCAAGGTCCAACTCCGCCTTTGGGCATACCCATCGTCCAGTATTTCTCTTTCTTCTTGGGCATCCGCCCCTCCTTAAATGTTGAACTGGATGATACCAACTGCCCATAACAAACCAATCGTTGGTAGTACGGTGTATGTCGCGAATATCATCGCGTCAAACATTGATATTCCAATAGCCTTCACTCTGCTCACTATATTTCCTCTCTCCTTATGTTAATAATCTGAACTGGCTCCTTCATACTCTCGTAGAAAGATTCCAATACCGTCTTCACATCATATTCTGTATCAACCTCAACGAGGCTGAATCCCCTGTTCTTGGATGGGTTCGCCTTGTAGTCTCCTCGCTCTTTGATGTATCTCCAATCTATCCTCACCATTACGCCA
>Ga0181582_10005483_pt1 | contig 10241 bp, 7 predicted proteins | sample 071ome_32_FD_132438 | JGI IMG/M metagenome (GOLD analysis project Ga0181582, IMG submission 132438) | Coastal salt marsh microbial communities from the Groves Creek Marsh, Skidaway Island, Georgia - 071405AT metaG (megahit assembly) | ecosystem: Environmental > Aquatic > Marine > Intertidal zone... | reverse complement strand
GTCGTGTTCGCCTATCTGATATACGAACTCGGCGTATTGTTTACCGGGGTCGATCTGCAGCAATTGTTCCGCATCTGGGGACCGCTGGTGCCGCTGATGGCGATCTTTGTCGGGTTTATTCCCGGGTGCGGCCCACAGGTGGTCGTGGCCGCGATGTATCTGAACGGCACGGTGCCGTTTTCCGCAGAGCTCGGCAATGCGATCAGCAATGACGGTGACGCGCTGTTCCCGGCCATCGCCATGGCGCCCAGGACGGCAATCATTGCGACGCTCTATTCCGCTATTCCGGCCGTTATCGCCGCCTATGGCTGGTACTGGCTTTTCGAATAACCCGCCTACACCTGCACCGGCACCGGCCCGAGCAACTCGCGCAGCCGGTCATCCACCCATCGGGCAAGCGCCAGCGTCGCGGCATCCGTATGTTGACGCCCGACAAGCTGGATATTCACCGGCATGGCGTTGGGCCCCTCGAACAGAGGCAGATTGACCGCCGGCATATACATCTGGGTCCAGAGTCTGTTGAACACGGCGGTGCGGACTTCTTCCGTTCCCACCGGCGCCTCGCCCAGCAGGCTGGGCGTCAGGAACAGATCATAACCGGAAGCGATTTCATCCATCCGCGCCCGCGCCGTGTTGAGCGCCGCCTTTGATTTCCCGTAATCCGCTTCCGTCAGACCCTTTGAGAATTCCACCCGTTCGCGATTGTGATCGTTGAAATCATCCAGATGGTTTTCGATTTCGGCGGTGAGCGCCCGCGTCCCTTCCCAGCCATTCACCACCGCGAAATCATCGGTGATTTCGGTAAACAGACCGGGCAATTCCAGATCGCTGATTTCCGCGCCGACCCCTTCCAGCAGGTTAGCGGCGGAACGGATCGCCGTCCGGGTGCAGGGTTCAGTCTGGTCCCAGGCCGCCGTCCGGACTATCGCGATCCGGGGCCGCGCGCCGGCATCCGGTCCCGACGCCATCTCCTCGCCCGTATTGACCGAACGCAGCAGGACCAGGTCTTCAATTGACCGCGCGAACAACCCGATCGTATCGATCCCCGGCTTGCAATGGCGGAATCCGGCGCGGTCGATGCCGTCTAGGCTCGCCTTGAAACCATAGACTCCGTTGCTCGCCGCCGGGCCGATAACCGATCCGCCGGTTTGCGTACCGTTGGCAAGCGTCACCATGAAATCCGCGACCGCCGCGCCGGATCCGCTGGAAGACACGCTGGCCGTGCGGGAAACATCATGCGGATTTTTTGTACCGATCGGTTTGGGACAGGCGAATTCGGTCGTCACGGTCTTGCCCATGATGACCAGCCCGGCATCGCGCAAGGACGCGACGCAGGCCGAATCCTCGCCCCACATCTTCCCCTGATAGGGACCAAACCCATGCGCCGTCGGCATATCTTTTGTATCGAACACATCCTTGATACCGACCGGAATGCCATGCAGAGCAGACCGCCGTGATGTCTTGTCCAGCGCGCGTGCCTGCTCAAGCGCGAGATCGCGATCGATAAACGCCCAGGCATTGATTTCGGGGTTCCGTGCGTCAATCCGCGCGAGACAATCTGCGACCAGCGCTTCGGAGGTGATCTCCGCCGCCTCGAGCTTTGCCGCGGCTTCCGTTGCCGTCAGTCCGTTGAGCCCGAACGGCCCGGCTTTTGAGAGATCGCTCATTGTTCTACCACTTCAAAATTCGTTTTCGAACACAAGAAGATATTTCATAACATTATAATTATTGTCACCCCGGCCTTGAGCCGGGGTCCAGAGAAAATTCGCCGCATGTACTACGTATACATCTTAGCGAACAAGAGGAACGGCACCCTCTATACCGGCGTCACAAACGACCTTGTCCGCCGGGTGGCGGAGCATAAATCCGGCAAAGCCGGTGGTTTCACAAGAACGCATGCCGTCCGAATGCTTGTTCATACTGAAGAATATCGAGACATCCGCGACGCGATCGCGAGAGAGAAATCTATTAAACGCTGGCGGCGTGCCTGGAAATTGGAACTGATTGAAAAAGACAATCCCCATTGGCGGGATTTATATGGCGACTTAAATCAGTGATTGACTGGGCCCCGGCTCAAGGCCGGGGTGACAAAATTTCTCTACAACCAGCTTTAGTAAAAATTCAGCCGTCTTTCCTAATTCCTATCCCCTCAGCCTGAAGCGCTGGATCTTGCCGGTCGCCGTCTTGGGCAATTCCTCGACGAAATTGAACCAGCGTGGATATTTATAGCGCGCAAGCCCGTCATTGCAGTGTTCCAGCAGCTCATCGGCCAGCCCGTCCCCCGCGTCACCGGCATCGTTCAGGACAATAAAGGCCTCGGGCTTGATCAGATCGTCATCATCGGCGCGGGCTACCACGGCGGCTTCCAGAACCTTGGGATGTTCGATCAGCCGCGCCTCGATCTCAAAGGGCGAACACCAGATACCGCCGACCTTCATCATGTCGTCATTGCGTCCGCAATAGACGAAATACCCGTCCTCGTCCTGATAATAGGTATCGCCGGTATTGATCCAGTCACCCTTCATGGTGGCTTCGGTTTTTTCCGGATTGTTCCAGTAATATTTGGCAATGGAATCGCCCTTGATCATAAGCGCGCCGGAATCGCCCGCCTCTACTTCCTTACCGGTTTCGTCGAGAATTTTCGCGTCATAACCCGGCACCAGACGGCCGCTCACCCCCGGCTTGTGATCGTCAACCATATTGGAAATGAAGATATGGAGGATTTCGGTCGAGCCGATCCCGTCGAGGATCAGAAGCCCGGTCTTGTCCTGCCAGCGGCGGAACAGATCGCCGGGCAGCGCCTCGCCCGCCGAGACGCAAACGCGCAAGCTGGACAGATCGGGCGATTTTTCCTCCAGCGCGCGCAGCTGCGCCGCGTAAAGCGTCGGCACGCCGTAATAGATGGTCGGTTTGAACTGTTCGATGACCTCGAACGTCATATCCGGGCTGGGCGGACGCGCATCCAATACCGCCGTCGCGCCCACCCAGAGCGGAAACGTCATCCCGTTGCCAAGCCCATAGGCGAAGAACAACTTGGCGGCGGAAAAACACACATCGTCTTCCGTCATACCGAGGACGCCGACCGCATAGTGAATGGCGGTGACCGGAATGTCCCGATGGCTGTGCACCGTTCCCTTGGGCCGCCCGGTGGAGCCGGAGGAATAGAGCCAGAAACAATCATCGGTCGCCGAAGCGGGTGCGGCCTCCAACGCCGTGCCGGCGGCTTGCATCAGACCGGGCAACCCGTCATCGCCTTCCGCAGAAAAAACATGCGCCGGCCTGGCGGCACAATCGGCAAGCGCCTTTTCGACTTCGACTGCGAAAACCGGCGAATAGAACACCGCTTCGCAGCCGGAATCTTCTATCATGAAAGCGTAATCGGGTGCTTTCAGCAGCGTATTAAGCGGCACCGGCACAAACCCCGCCTTTATCGCCCCCCAGAACAGGTAAAAGAATTCCGGCGCGTCTTTAACGACCATCAGCACACGAGCGCCGGATGAAAGGCCTAAATCTTTCAGCGCATTGCCTGTCCGGTTCACATTCTCCGCAAGCTCGGCATAGGTCACCTCGCCAAACGCGCCCCGAATCGCCGGTTTATCGCCGCGCGCTTCTTCCAGATGCCGGTCTATAAAGGGGATGGCGACATTGAAATTATCCGCGAAATTTATTTTCGTGGGCAAGACGCTGTTATCGGTGGTGATTCCCGTATCCATTTTCCGGCTGCCTTTTCTAGTTCTTCCTCAAACCTTACAATGCCTGCCAAATACGAAAAAGAGCGAAGCATGACCCACGACAAACCCATTATCATTGCCGGCGGCGGCATCGGCGGCCTGGCCGCCGCGCGGATGCTGGCCCTTTCCGGGCGCAAATCCATCGTTCTGGAAAAGGCCGATGAGTTCGGCGAAATCGGCGCGGGCATTCAGCTTGGCCCCAACACCCATCGCGCTTTCGATGCGTTGCAGGTCAAGGCGGCGATGCATGATATCGCCTGGTTCCCGAAAGACATGATCATGATGGACAGCCTGTCGGGCGAGGAAGTGCTCCGCATGCCGTCCGGGCATTCGCTGACGCCGGTCTTCGGCGAACCCTACGCGGTGATCCATCGGGCCGATCTGCACACAGTTCTCTTCGATGTCTGCACGGAGATGGACGAGATCGAATTGCGCACCTCGGCGGAAGTCACCGGATATGACGACACGGGATCGGGCGTCAGTGTCAAACTCGCGGGCTGCGAGGAAATCGAGGGATCGGCGCTGATCGGCGCTGACGGTCTGTGGTCCAATATCCGCCCGTCGATCGTCGGCGATGGCGAGCCGGTGGTCTCCGGCCATATCGCCTATCGCGCGGTTCTGCCGATAGACGAGGTGCCGGAAGAACTCAATGACTGGATCGACGATGTGGTTTTATGGGCGGGGCCGAAAAACCATCTGGTGCATTACAAGCTGCGGCGGGGAGAGCTGTTTAACATCGTCGCCGTTTTTCATTCTTCCCGCTATGTCGAGGGCTGGGATGAATATGGCGATCCGGATGAGCTCTATGCCCATTTCGAAGGTGTGCAGCGGCCTGTAAAGGCGCTTCTGGACAAGATCGATGTCTGGAAAATGTGGGTGCTGTGCGACCGGGCGCCGGTAAAGGAATGGACCAAAGGGCGGGTCACGCTGCTCGGCGACGCGGCGCATCCGATGCTGCAATATCTGGCCGCCGGCGCCGGTATGGCGATGGAGGACGCGGTCTGTCTCGCCGGTCTGCTGGATGAACATGACGGGAATGTCGAAGCCGCCTTTGCCGCCTATCCACCGCTTCGCTATATGCGGACCGGCCGGGTGCAGCTGACCGCGCGTCTCTACGGCGATCTCTATCATGCCGCCGATGTCGCGCGCGAACTGCGCAACCAGTTGATCGGCGGCAAAAAGGACATGGCCGACAATCCCTATGCCGGGATGGCGTGGCTTTATCAGAAAGACAGCGGTCTGCCGGGCGGCATCTGAGGCATCACAGATACAAAAACCCCCGCCGGAGCGGCGGGGGTTTTTTTGCGCCTTTACGGCATCGGATCAATGCAACCGGACATATTCGAAATCGAGCGGCTGGCCGTTGATGCCGCGTCCCGGCGGGGCCACCCACCCGGCGAACTTGCCGGGCTCGACCACCCCTTTGGTCATCAGCGACCGGACGAATTCGCGGTCCGACCTGGTCGGCAGCCAGTCCTTGGAACTCTTGGTCCATTCTGCTTCGGTCAGCACTTGCCCGTCGGGTGAAATCTTCGCGCCCGCAAAGGTGCCGATGGCGCGGTGGAAGCCGCGATGGGGCAGCTTGAATTCAAAATCGACCTTGTTGCGTTTGAGGATCTTGTTCCAGCGATCGACGCCCGCCTGGCAGTCCGCGATATAGTCGTCACGCAACCGCTCATTAACCGCCAGCAGCGCATTCTGTTTGGTCTGCTTGACCTGGTCTTCCTCAAACAATGTGACCTCATAGCTGTCGTTGCTGAGTTCGTGATCGTCGTCGATCTTGGTTTCCTCGAACCGGCCCTTGAGCCCCGCCGTGTAGTAATTCGCGGCGTTGGTGGAAAGCTCATTGCCGAACAGATCGACCGATACGCTGAAATGGAAATTCATATAGCGCTGCAGCATCGGCAGATCGATGGCGCCCGCGGCGCGGATCTTCTCCGGATCCTCGGTTTTGAGCTCCTTCATCACCTCGCAGGTACGCGTGGCGACCCGCGCGATGCCGGTCGTGCCGATGAACATATGATGACCTTCCTCGGTCAGCATAAAGCGGCAGGTGCGCGCCACCGGATCGAAGCCGGATTCGGCTAGCGAGGAAAGCTGATACTTGCCATCGCGGTCGGTGAAGAAGGTGAACATGTAATAGGAGAGCCAGTCCGGCGTTTCCTCATTGAAGGCGCCGAGAATACGCGGCTTGTCCGGATCGCCGGAATGACGTTCCAGCATCGCTTCGGCTTCCTCCCGCCCGTCGCGCCCGAAATAGGCGTGCAGCAGATAGACCATCGCCCAGAGATGACGCCCTTCCTCCACATTCACCTGGAACAGATTTCGCAGATCATAGAGCGAGGGGCAGGTCAGCCCGAGCAAACGCTGCTGTTCGACGGAGGCGGGTTCCGTATCGCCCTGGGTTACGATCAGCCGGCGCAGCGAGGCGCGATATTCACCCGGGACCTCTTGCCAGACGGGCTCGCCCTTATGTTCACCGAACGGAATCCGGCGGTCTTCCTCCGGCGGGGCCAGAAAGATACCCCAGCGGTAATCCGGCATTTTGACGTAATCGAAATGCGCCCAGCCATCGGCCTCGACGCTGATCGCGGTCCGCAGATAGACGTCGTAATCGATGGTGCCTTCGGGGCCCAGATCCTTCCACCAATTGAGAAAGCTGGGCTGCCAGGATTCCAGCGCCCGTTGCAGGCGGCGGTCGTCGGCCAGATCGACATTGTTTGGAATGCGGGCGTTCAAATCGATGGACATTACTCGCTCCTGTTCGTCTCCCGCTTATACGGGGCGTTCATTCGGTTGGATTATGACGGCGGCGCGGCGCGCCGCAAGAAATATCAGACCCGGCGCTTGTCGAATTCGCTCCGTTGTCCGGTTCCGTAGAGTTTCAGCGCGCCTTCGGGCCCCGCCGCGTTGGGCCGCTGGAAAATCCAGTTCTGCCAGGCGCTGAGCCGGCCAAAAATCTTGGTCTCCATCGTCTCAGGCCCGGCAAAGCGCAGATTGGCCTCCATGCCGGTCAGCCCGTCCGGCGAGAAAGCGGCGCGCTCCTCGACCGCGATGCGGACCTCGTCTTCCCAATCGATATCGTCGGGAATGAAGGTGACCAGCCCGGCATCGTCGGCATCGACCGCTTCCAGCTCCTTGCCGATAAGGTTTTTCGCTTCGGCGATTTTTTCCGGTTCGCCCAGCAACCGCGTTTCCAGCCGCGTCAGCCCGTTCGACATGGGATAGGGCCCGAAATTCATCGCCGTCAGCCGCACCGTCGGCGCGGGCAGATTGCTGCCTTCCATCTGGCCGTCCAGCATGTAGGACCGGTCGGCGATCAGCACCAGCTCCAGCAACGTGCCGGTAAAGCAGCTGCCAGGCTCGACCAGCGCCACCAGACTGCGGGCGCTGACATCGACACGTTTCAGGCTGCGTTTGAGATAAAGCGTGATTTCACGGACCAGCCAGTGATCCTTGTTGGCATCGAGAAAGTCGTCATAGGCGGCGACCATGGCGTTATCGCCCTGGCTGCGGAACACCCAGGTGCCGATATTTCCCTCATTCAGCCGCAGATGGACGATGGCGTAGTCGAGTTCGCGGGCGAGCGCCAGCGGCCAGAAATCGCACCCCTGCGCCTCCATCCCCGCGATATCGGCGGGCGGCGCCTCTTCCGGCGCGTTGATCATGAATTCAACAGTGTTTTCCGCGCGGTTCAACGTTACCGTCATATGATCGTATACCAGCGTATCGCCGTTTTCGGTGACAGTGACCGGCGTCAACGCGACGCCCTTGGCGTCTTTCGGCCGGTCGGTCGCGTCGGCGAACTCCTTGGCCCGTTCGGCAACCGTTTCCTGGAATTTGGAGCGCGGCACGATTTCGTCGATCAGGTTCCAGTCAACCGCGCGCTTGCCGCGCATTCCTTCGGTGGTGGTGCAGAACACGTCGGCGCGGTCATGCCGTACCTTGCGCTTGTCGACCAGACGGGTCAGACCGCCGGTGCCCGGCAGCACCGCGAGAAGCGGCAATTCCGGAAGTGACACCGTCGACGACCCGTCATCCAGCAGCATGATGTAATCGGTGGCGAGCGCGAGCTCATACCCGCCGCCGGCCGCGGTGCCGTTGATGGCGCAAATATAGCGCTGATGCGAATTTTCGGTCGCGTCCTCGATCCCGTTGCGGGTTTCATTGGTGAATTTGCAGAAATTCACCTTGTGCTCGTGGGTCGATTTGCCGAGCATGCGGATATTCGCGCCGGCGCAAAAGACATGCGGATGATCGGAACACATGATGACGCAGCCGACTTCCGGATGCTCGAAACGCAGCCGCTGGATCGCGTCATAGAGTTCGATATCGACGCCGAGATCGTAGGAGTTGAGCTTGAGCTCATAACCCGGGTTGAGTGTCGCGTTTTCATCGACGGACATCGCCAGCCGCGCCACATTACCGTCGATCGTCAGATTCCAGTGTTTGTACCGGTCGGGGCTGGTCTGAAACTCGACTTTGACCGATTCCCGCGGCCCATCTTCCGCGGCGGTATTCTCTGTCGCCATTGATCTATTCTCCGTTCAAACGCAGCGGGAAGCCAGGCCGCATCGCAAATCGTTTTCGGTGCCGACTATACCGATTTTCTTAGGTTTTCCAACGCTCAGAAAAACTTCGATTGCTAATTGTTGACTAGTCAAGTATATATAAATGGCCCCTCCGGCGTCAATAGCGGCGCCTGTTCGTGAGGGGCCTAAATTCAGGATTTTCACCGTAAATTTCGGTTTGGCCCTATGACGGCACAGTCGGATCAGTTTGTATTGGCGGGGCTCTTGAAAAAGGGTCCGGGGGAAGCCGAGACCAATTTGCGCGACTGGATCGCGGCGGCGGCGGAAGCCGACCCCGACAAGAATTTCATAGAAAGCGTCGATCAGGACAAGTCGATCACCTATGGCGAGTTCAAAACGCTGTGCGACCGCATGGCGCAATATCTGAAATCGCAGGGGATCGGCGCGGGCGACCGGGTGGCGATGCTGTCCAACAACCAGATCGAGCATCTGGCGGTCTATATCGGCGGCATGGCCTATGGCGCGACGGTCTGCACCATCCATGTCGAGATGAACGCGGTCTATTTCGAACAGATTCTCAATGCGCTCCACCCCAAGCTCACGCTTTATGAGGAAACCGATGAGCGGATAGAGGCGGAACATCTCGCCTCACACACGCCGGGTGAATTTCACGCGCTGGGCCAGTGGGATCCAAATGGCGGATCGACCGGATTTTACGCCGAAGTCGAAAAAATGCCGGCGGACCCCGTGGAACCGGTCAGCAAGTGGGAAGACGATGCCTCCATCTATTACACCTCGGGCACCGCGTCGGCGCCGAAGGGCGTGGTGGTGACCTTCCGGGAGCTGATCGCCAACACGCCGCCGACCGCCGAAGGGCTCGGCATGACGTCGGATGACAAGATTCTGGAATTCCGCGCCTTCAACTGGATTTCGGCGCAGGTGCTGAGCGGCCTGTCGACGCTTTACAAGGGCGCGACGCTAATCCTCGCCCGGCGTTTTTCGCAAAGCCGCTATTTCGACTGGGTCCGTGATCACAAGGCGACCATCGGGGTCTGCAACCCGACCGGGCTCGCCATGTTCCTGTCCCGCCCGATCGATATTCACCACAAAGACATCCCGCATCTGCGCTTTATGACCTCGAGCTCCGCCCCGCTGTTGCGGGAAACCTGGAAGCAGTTCGAGGATAAATACGGCGTCCCGGTGGCGCAGGGCTATGGCTGTTCGGAGATCGGCTGGATCGCGGTCTCCAACGAATATACGCGGAAATTCGGCACTGTCGGACAGCCGCTCGCCTATCACCGGATTTCGATCGTCGATCCGGAAACCGGGCTGGATATGCCGCCCGGCGAAATGGGCGAAATCGAAATCGGCGGGTTCAGAAACAATCTCTACCGCTATATCGACGAGACCGGTGAGATCGTCGTGCAGTTCCGCAACCGGCTGCGGTCGGGCGATCTTGGCGTCACCGACGAGGAAGGCTGTCTGCACGTTCTCGGCCGGGTGAAGGAGCTGATCATCCGCGGCGGAGTCAATATCTCGCCGGCGGAAATCGACAATATCCTGTTGCAGATGCCCACGGTCGCCGAGGCCGCCACGCTCGGCGTGCCGCACAGCATCTATGGCGAGGAAGTAATCTGTTATGTCGCCCCCAAGCCGGGCGAACATCTGGAAGCCGAGGATATCTTCAACCATTGCAGCGACCGGCTGCCGGAATTCCGCATGCCCAAACAGGTGATCGTGCGCGACGCGCTGCCCAAGACCGAACGCGGCAAGATGAACCGGCTGCGTCTGCTGGATGAATGGAAGGAAGAGTTCAGCACCGCCGGCTAAGCGCTCCCCTTTCCCGCCGCAAAACCGCCATGCTAGCCTTCCCGTCATGTGGGAGGTCCAGACAACAAGATACAAACCGATGCGCGCCCTGCTGGCCGAGCAGGCCCGGCGGTTCGGCGACAAGCCCTACATGGTCGCTATCGATCAG
>Ga0181582_10005479_pt1 | contig 10246 bp, 7 predicted proteins | sample 071ome_32_FD_132438 | JGI IMG/M metagenome (GOLD analysis project Ga0181582, IMG submission 132438) | Coastal salt marsh microbial communities from the Groves Creek Marsh, Skidaway Island, Georgia - 071405AT metaG (megahit assembly) | ecosystem: Environmental > Aquatic > Marine > Intertidal zone... | reverse complement strand
GTGACGCGGCGAGCGACGGGGACGACGGCGCGCGCGGTGGGCGTCGGAGGAGTCGAACGAGGACGGGGTGAGGATGGGAGCGCGATGGGTGCGATGACGATGGTGGTGATGCGAACGGACGCGCGCGGTCGAGGGCGAGAGGTGCGCGCGAGGGCGGTGTTAGGAGGCGCGGGACGCGAGGAGGAGGAGGAGGGCGACGCGGCGACGACGACGACGGTGGGGATGGGGAGATTATTACTCATCTTCGTCGCCATGGCGTATGGGACGCTGACGGTGACGCTGAAATTGGTGTTTGAGTCGCAAGGCGCGCCCACGGCGGGGGTTCTCGGAGGCGTGCGAGGATTGATGACGGTGCTCTGTTTCGCGCCGATGCTCGCGGGGAAAAACTCGACGGGGGGTCCGGGGGATAAGACTGGACCGGCGTTTTGGCGAAGCGCGGCGGAGTTGGCGCTTTGGAACATCGGAAATCAAGGTTTGTGTAACGTCGCTCTTTTGTTCACGGACGCCACGAGAGTGAGCTTTTTCACGCAAGCGTCCATCGCGTTTACGCCCTTCATCGCGAGCCTGGGAGGCGATCGAGTGTCGAAGATGACGTGGTTGGGATGTGCGCTCGCCTTTGTCGGCGTCGCGGTGCTGGGCATGGACGGAGGTGCCACCGCGGCTGAACTCGGCGGCAGCTTCAACCTCGGTGACTGGCTCGCGCTCACTGGCGCGGCGTCTTACTCCATGTACATTTATCGCATCGGCATGTTCGCCAAACAGGGCTTCTCCGGCCAAGGATTACAAATTTGGAAGAATGCCTTTCTCGGATTGATGTACAGCGCGTGGGCGCTCTCTGATGTGTACGCGTACAGCTCTGGCGCCATCGGTGCCTCTATTCCGTGGGCGGGCTGGCAAAACTGGAAGATTTGGGCCCTCATCGCTTTCAGCGCCATCATTCCGGGTTGCGTCGCGGACTTGACGCAGGCCAAGGGACAAGAATCGGTCTCGGCTTCCGAAAGCTCAGTTATTCTCGCCGGAGAACCTCTTTTTGCCGCTTTGTTCGGCGCCATCTTCTTGGGTGAATTCCTCGGTCCCATGGGTTATCTCGGCGGAGGGCTCATTGTGGCGGGCGGCCTCGTCGCCGCCGAAATTTTCAACCCGAAGAGCACGTCAAAGTAGACGCGCACTCTTCGTGTCGATAGAAGAAAGTTCAGATTCATCGACAAATCATTTTTTATTACTTCCTCAACATATTTCTGTACAAAATGATACGTTTAGAGTAGTTTTCGATTCCATTCAATTAATACCGTACTCAAAACACTTCACGACGAGGCACACCCGAGAACGAGACCGCACAACGACGCACGCGAAGCGAACGACTTTGCGAACGTGAACGATCAACTCCACGCGAATCAAACAGCGAAAACGAAAATTCAGCCAGGCATCATGGCACTTTCGACGACGGTGCGCGCGCGCGTCGAGACGCTTGGACGCGTGAACTTGATTTTGCCAACGCGGCGCTTGGCGGTTGGGGTCGGAAACCAGTGGAACGAGAGCTCTGCGAGACTGACGACGCGACGCTTGCCCGAAAAGATGGCGCGAGACGCCGACAGTTTTTTCCGTGACATCTTCCGTGACGCGGATGACGTGCGTGAGGGTCGAGCGAGCACTTTTGCGCGGCTGGAATGTCGTGCTTGGCATTCTCGTCTCGTCTCGTCTCGACTCGACTCGACTCGACTCAGTTCTCGTCATTGAAATGTCTGCAAGAAGAAGAGACTGACTGTGTCGAAATCATGCGATCAAATGCGGGTTAGTTTTTCTCTAATTTTCATCTCGCTCCTCAGGGAAACCCTTTCATGCCGATGGTGACGCGCACGCCGGGCACGAGCGGCTCTCTCGCGCCGCTCACCAGTGGACTCCGCGTCATTCCGGTTGATGTTCTTGAAGACGACAAGTCGTACGTCTTGCGCGCTGATCTCCCGGGCATGAAGAAGGAAGACGTCAACGTTGAAGTTGACGGTCAGATTGTCCGAATCAGTGCGACGAAGAAGGATACAAAAAAGTGGGAAGACTCAGGGTACAAGTACCACAGGTACGAAACATTGATCGCCACATCACTCGCGTTTCGAACACTAACGCGCGTGACTTTCATCACTTTTCAGAGCGGAACGTCGCGACACGATGGAGTACTCTCAGAGACAACTGCGCATGCCGGGTAACACGGACTTCAGCAAGCTCCAGGCGTCGTTCGATGATGGCACGCTCACGATGATCTTTGGAAAGCAAGAAACTTCAACTCCAACCGCAAAGCAGATCTCCATCAAGTAAACGATGATGGAGCGGATTGGAATCAAGACAATGAGCTCGATACATCGATTAGAATCCAACTTCTGTCTTTACTAGAGTTTTCAATTTGAGGTACATTCCAACTCAACTCAACTTCTAAATCGTTCATTTTTTCTACAAAGCTAATAATGTCTACTATTTCACGACTTTTGTATCAGAGGTACCTTATCGGTAGATGTCGCGTGTTCACTAGTTTCGCTCTTCTTGCCACCAACCCAGCTCCTTGGCAAGCACGGACAAATGTTCTCGCGAGAGTATCCCTGTCCAGCAACGCGAAGCGGCGCCTGCTCATAGAAGATGCCGCAAGTCATAATGAGCAAAATTGCATACGTGCCCTCGATCGTCGTGTGCTTATCCCAAATTACCCAGTTCACAAGCTCTGAGAGGAACTTGTTGCAAGTTGCCACCACGGAGACAGAAGTGGCAGAGAGCGTCTCACGAATCCACATCGTTGAGAAGCTCATCCCCAATCCCATGAAACACGTCGCAGCCAAAACATACACCGCTTTGCTCGTAACTTTAGTCTCCTTCAGGGTCGCAGCTTCACCGGACACCGTGAACAGGGCGAGCGCCAACGGAACACTCAGTACGTTGATGTTGAAAGATCTCGACCAGTTGTTGAGCTTGATCTTGTCTATTGTGTGCTTCGCGATCAAACCCTCCGAAACAGCAGCGACGATGAAAAGCATGCAGAACCCGTATGCGCTGAGTGAAGAGAAGATGTCCAGGTTGACATACATGATCGCTCCGACGACGATCCCTGTTAACGCAAGCGCGGACTTTGTCGTCGGCAGCGCTCTGCCGAGGAACAGATACTCATTCAGTGAGAACACCACCGGAGTCAGCGATTTCACCGCGATGAACGTTTCTAATGGTGCGCGTTGCATCACTTCCATCCCAGCCAACAACAGCGCGAAGAAGCTCACCGTCAATGGGATGAACGCAACCGCAATTTCCTTCGTCAGAGGTTCTACTTCCACCAGTTTCAAACTGTGCGCGATGATGAGCATCACGGCGGTTGCAAAAAATTGACAGAATAGGATAAAGTTAGGCGCGGGAATGTAAGTCACAGCCACCTTGTTCAGCACGCTCAGAGAACTTCCGATGGCGCAGTAAAATAAGATGATTCCCACAACCCGCGCGCTCGTCCAAAGGTGCGTCGGCTTCTCGCCGTCGAGCGCATCTTGGTCCGGACGCGCTCGTTGGAGATCGGAATCATCCAACTTTGCATGATAAATCGGCTGGTACTTTGCCATGCCTGACACTCTCCGGCGTCGCGGCGGTGTCTGGGGAAACACCTAACGACTTGGGGTGTTAGCCTCTCGCCACGCGCGCGCGTATATCGCGACTCCGCACGAACCGAGGTTGTAGGGGTACGCGTACGCGCGAGGTTCTCGACGTGCGGCTGCGAACTAGGGGACACGTTTTGATTATGAGATGTCTCGAGCGTTACAACACGCGTTCGCCCACACGAACGCCCTCGACCTGATCTATCCGACTCCACCACTAAGAAAGAACGCGACTACTACGAGCTAAGCGCCTTCCGGCTTAGTAAGCAGAAGTCTTGTTCTTCTTCTTATCACCACCGATTTCGAACGTCTTGCAGCGCTTGATCGGGTGCATGTGCACTTGCTTGCACGTCGCGCACTGCAAACGAAGGACAATCTTCTTCGTAGTCTTAGCCTTCTTGTGGAAAACCGGCTTGGTTTGACCACCGTAACCCGACTGCTTGCGATCGTAACGACGCTTCCCTGTGTGCGGTGAACACGGCTGCGGTCAGTACAGGAGCGGATAACGAGGAATAATAACACACGGCGCGTCCTTGTTGTCGAGTTTACGCCCATTCGACGTCGACGGGTCCACACGAGACCCCGACCCCTTCGAACGCGGTCTCGTAGGGTTTTCATAGTGCCATCGCACGTCTCACATCACACGTACCTTGCGCGTAGAGGCTCGCCTTGCCAGTCTTGTACTGCGTCACCTTGTGCGCGGCGTGCTTCTTGCACCCCTTGCAGAAGGTCTTCTTCGATTTCGGCACCTGTTAGATCGCGAAGCGGTCATCTCCTCGGTCAGTCTCTGCGCGCGATCTTCGCGAGAGCCCTAAAGCGCGCGATGCGTCGACCGCGTCGCGCGCCGAGACATCGTCGACGCCGACGCGACGACGCGTCAAACGACGACACGTTATTTCTTTCGCGCGATCGTTCACGTACGTTCACCATTTCTCACACACCGGCGCGCCGCAGAGAGGGGTCTCGCGACGCCATCGCGCCCGCTCTCGACCTCGACCCCCGACCTCGACCGGGTTGAAAAACGACCGACCGGTCAACAACCCTAGGCGGGGTGAGAATTCGAGCGAGGGGGCGCCCGTCGCGACAGAGGTGGACGCGCGAGGCCGGTCGTGAACCTGAGGCGCGTGAGGCGGTGAACGAGAAGTTCTTATCGCGTCGTCGAGCGCGCACGCTCGCGCGACGCGATCAATCGTCGGGAAGACTCCACCGGGCGGTGAGACGGTGGCATGGAGAAGCACCACAAACTCCGCCGGCCGCAGGGCTCGAGCATCCACGGATGTAATATATGCGGCATCGAGGGACATCAGGCGGCGTTCTGCATGAATGGAAGCGTCGATTGGGCGAATCGCTGGCCGCGAGAGTGTTTCATCGTCGAGCCGCCGCAGGTATCGCTGAGAAAGGAACCCGACTTTAGGAAGATGGCGAGAGACGCGAAGGCGTACGCGAAGGCGAAGATGCGAAAAGAGGAACGTGAGAGGCGAAGAGCGGCGGGGGAAGAGGTTTCGGACAGTGAAGAGGAACCTGCGAAGACGGAAGCGCCCGGTGCCGCGGGACAGCCCGCCATCGCTGCAGGTTGGGTGATGTATTACGACAAACTCGGAAGACCGTACTACCACAACAAGTTGACAAACAAAACTCAGTGGACGGCCCCTACGGCGTGATGACATCAGTCGGGATCACCTTTTACGTTTCTTCTGTACGATAGTTAGATAGATTGGCGACTGCTTGTGAATCGAGGTCTCTTTGGACTTGTACTAAATATATTGCGTGCTAAACGAGTGACCGCGACATACTTCTAAAGCATTCTTTTAAGCAAATCGTGATGATCTGCATCAAAAAACTCACCGAGTTCTTCTTTAGTCACCCAGAGATGGTCGGTATAACCTCCCTGCAAGGCCAATTCACCCTCAAGGTAAGATCCGCGATAATAAAATGTCGTGCCACTCGCCTCTTTGTAGTGACCTTGGGGAGCATTCCCAACGACCCAACACTCTAATGAATCCCCCGCAAAATCTTTCAGTGAACGTTCCGCAGTTTGGCGCATCGTTTCTCCCTCACTGTGCTCACATTTCGGAAATCCCCAGTTTCCATCCTTGTCCTTGACGACGAGGAAAAGGAACTCTGCGAGCTTTCGATGCATGGTGCTCCGGTCTCCCGTCTGATCGGCCTCAGTTTCTCGAGAAGCCGGCTCGAAATCTGGGAGGTTTTCTAATAAACCCTTTGCTTCGACAATTTGGTCGGGGAGTTTGACTTTGAACTTGTCGCGCCTCGCCTGCGACCACTCTTTGTACTCTCGCTCCCACTCTGGGGCTTCGGGGATCACCACCGGTATACGCTCCACCAGCATCGAGCCGTATAATGCATTCGAGTTAGCCGTGCTCGATGAAACGAACCTTCGCCCGTATCCGTCGATGGAACGCCCACTCGCGGACGCTCCGAAGGAAGAAAGCCCGCCGGCTTCCTCGACGGCGCTCACTTCGTACTTCGCTAAAATCCTACGTAATGCCGGTACGCGCGCGCGTCGAGCGGCGTTGATGGCGTGTCGAAACATCCGATCGAGACGTCTAGAGGCGAATGAGCGAACTCAGTATTCACTTACCGCCCGGGCTCGCGACTAGTAGTGTGGCTAGTGGCATCAGCCCTACTCTCTGAAGGCGAATTGCTTTCCGTCTCTACGTGAGATAACTATTCTGATTTCAATGCTAGTGAGTCTAATTCGATTCGAATTCGAATGGCTACATTAATTCTTCTGTGAAGATTTTTCAAAGTCCGCGTAAGCCTGAGGGCGACGAGCTTTTTCATCGTCGTAAAACGTCAGGGCGCTGTCGAAAGCTCCGAGTAGTGGCCGAAGACGCTGCGAGGTGATGTGCCGATGCGTCGAGGAAAGTGAGCCTTTGAGACTCTCGAGTCTGTCGTAGAGGACTTCGATGGATTTGCTCACTTTGGTCGCTTTCTCCCACCTCACTGATGTGATCATTGGTGTTGCCATCCAGAACTGTTTCAAAAGTTCCCCGCCAGTGGCGGCACTTCGCTTCAATTGAACATCCACGTCCTCAGGAAACGCAGCGGCGTCTTCTGCACTAGTAAAACTCTGATGAGAGGCAAACTGCACGCTCAGATTTTCAACCTTAGCGAGTGACTGGGTCACATCTCTCAGTACTTGCAACGCAACATTGGGCTCCAATACACACTTTTGCTTCTTATCAGCCTGTTGGAGCGGTTCAAGAGCCGTCCTGACTGCGTCTTGGAATGGTTCAATCACTGGTTTCGTTTTTGAGGGTTTTCCAGCTGAAGCCTCGGCTGCAACCGATGAGAAATACTGGTGTGAATCGCGGATTTTAAGCTCCTTCGTTGGATGGGTTACCTCTTTTCTAGCCAAATCGTCAATCAAGTAATTTGGCGCCTCAATACCTATTTGGGCGCCCTCAATACTTTTTTCGTGATCTCGAGCTGCTATCGCAGCCGTTCGCGCATCTACTATATTCGCTTGGGGTTGACCTCGAAGGACTACAGCGGCGTGGTGATTGAGCTCAGAGAACACCTCAGGAAGTGGACCAGCTTCCGCAGGACGCCGTACATCTCGAGACCCATCTCTCAACAACCCGTAGCCTTCGCCAAGTTCATCATCCAAACCCGCTTTCAAGTTGACAGTTGGCTCAATTCTTTTTATTTGCGCCTTGACGGTCTCGGCATCGGGAGGTTTGCGCGAAAACAGTGCTAAATCAGCAGCCTCTTCTTCACCTTGCGGCGGCGCGCCCGCTCTCATCTGCTTGAAATATTCTGAGCGAAGGAATCTTGTCCAAAACTCACGCTCTGTCATCTTTTTCGGCACGTTGTCCAAAAATGCTTGACGAACAGCAGGTCTCTCCGCAAAGATTCTGTGCATTTTCTCGTTCGTCAAGTTGCATGTCACCGTATCTGACATCCCATCACGAGCACCTTTCAAGTCAGCATCGAGCGCGTTCTCTATCCCACGTTTCTGACCCGTCGCTTTACGTGCCACGACGTCTGTGAATAAGTTCCTGCGTGCCTCCCAAAAATCCCCGTCGCTGATCACGCCAGCTTTGACAGTCTCTTCGTACAGAGCCGAAATCTCTGCATTCGTTTGCAGTAGCTCGCGTCGCGCCGTTAGCTCTGCCTCAGTCGGTATCCCTTTCATCTCTTCTTCTAATTTTCTGATCTGCGCCTTTATAGCGTCGCTTAAACCGTCCCTATTGCTTTCCGCCGAAAACATCAGCACTAACGCCCTCTTGGCATCATTGTCGGGTACCAGCCTGAGACTCGCCGTTGCGCTTCCCGGTTTATTTCTCTGATGCGCGGTGACGGAGAGTAGAGTTATCTTTTTCACCCCGGTGAGATTTTCAGCGTCTAACGGCGTCCACGTCACCGTTCGCACGCGCACGCACGCCTCACCCTGCGTCTTTGCCCCCGCTACCGCGGACACGCACTGGCAGCGGTGAAGCACGACGTCATCGCCTTCATCGCCTCCATCCATCGCTACGAGACCCACACACGACCGAATATCGCTTACGCCCTCGCTCTCTTCGATCGGCGCTCTCGCGCTCGGACGCGCCCGCGGACGAGTGAGGAATCTGAGGGAGCGCCCAACCGAACGAACGAACGCGTGAACGAGGCGTGGGTTCGCACACGCGCGCGCGGAGACGACGATGGCGATGGTGACCGCATCCACGCGTAGCTTCAGCGTGGGAACGACGACTGGGACGCGTAAGCAGGGTGTTGAGTCTCGACAGCGACGCAGAAGAAGCGACGGTCACCGCGGGTGGGCGACCAATGGATCGAGCGCTCGCATGGAGGGCGGGTGGGTGAAAAACAAGGCGAGCGTGGTGGCGCCGGTGCCGATTCAGGTGGCTTGGGAACTGTGGCAAGATCGGACGAGGATTCCGAACTGGATGCCCTGGATCTCCTCTGTTTCGTATCTACCGGAAGACAAAACGAAAACCAAGTGGACGCTATCGACGGACCAATTTGGACAGCACTTCGAGTTCTCTTGGCTCGCACAAGATTTAAAACCCGTCAAGTACGAGCAGATCTCCTGGGAATCACTCGAGGGACTGAAGAACAAAGGTTCGGTCACCTTTAGCAAGGTACCGAACGGAACAAAGTTGGAGATGGAGATTAGCTACGAAGTCCCCGCTCCGCTTGTACCCTTCGGGTCAGCCGTTTCGCCACTCGTCGAGTCCATACTAGCGGCTGACCTGAAGCGATTTTCGACGTTCTCGGAGAAGGTCGCTAACGCAATGAGTAAGAAATGAACCCGCTAACCACGCCACGCCTAGCGCAAGGTTGTTATTTGTACATTTGATATTGCTAAAACCGCATCACATCTAATTATAATATTATTATATTCAAACCGGCGGAACGCGCCCCAAACGCACAATTTCGAGAATTTGTTCAACCGTAGGTGGCGAACGGAATGCGCGCGCAATGATGAAATAGTGTCGGAGGGTTTGTTCGCGTTCAGACGACGAAGAAGCCCGTTTGAAGACACAAATTTAATTAATTCGATGTAATAAATGTAGAATAAATTCGAGCCCTCGTAAGCATTTCATGAGGAGTGAAGTCAGTAAAACAAGACGAAATGCATTTAGAACATTGATCTGTTGCATCTTCCGAACGCATACCCATTCATTGACGCTACAACTTCACTGAAGCTAGAAAGTAATAAGGCTGAGCCACGAATTAATTTTGTGCATAACTCCTTGATACAAAATAATTGCGTATTTCGACGTGACGAGAGTACTTCGTGTTCTCGATCAAGCGAACGTACACTATTCACACCAATCAACTTATTACGGCACGCACGAGGCATAAATAAAAGCAGTCAGTGCACAGTGAGTACATTTAATTAAAAATAGTAATTTGCGGACCACACATGCAGATGCTGTCGCTGTGCGCCCGAGAATGAGCCTGCCCAACGCTCTAGGCGCGATAACATCGTTCAATGCCATTCGGAGACCCTTTACACCTGTCTGGCGGCCGCACATCACGCGCTCTTTTGGACACCAGTAACTTTGGTGATCGCAATAATTAATTATTTCCATGTGACTATTAATTAATTTTTCCCACCAGCTCTGATACTCCTGGTGTCTGATGTTTTTCTATCGCGAACGCACCTGTGAGGATTCAACTGAAATTTTAAGGCGTCTTAGACGAAGTTTCAGCCGCCCATACGGTGCACATGCGGTCACACGGCTATCAGCCGAGTCAAAAATGTATTTTTTAGTTGTAGCCAAACGTCATTCGTGGCCGAGTTTTGTCAGCGCTGTGGAGGTTATCGGCGCGTCGCTGCGGTGATTCTAAATAAGTCATTAGTGTCGGTGACATCGGCCTCAAAGTCCTGGCGAGGAAGGCGCGAAAATGTCTGGGTCACGACGCAACGACTTGTCCGGCGGGAAGAAGACTCTTTGTCAACGAGAAAAGCGAAATGAAATGATGAAATCCAGATGTGGGGAAAATTTTGGCGAGTCATGAACGGTCACGTACCCACCTCGAATCTTCGAGGTTGATTGAGGAGTGGATAGACTCATCGCGTGCGACGCCGACGGCACTCACGCTCCTGCGGTTTCCCGACGGTCGCTAGTTACTAGTGTGATCATGATTGCGTCGTC
>Ga0181582_10005472_pt1 | contig 10253 bp, 8 predicted proteins | sample 071ome_32_FD_132438 | JGI IMG/M metagenome (GOLD analysis project Ga0181582, IMG submission 132438) | Coastal salt marsh microbial communities from the Groves Creek Marsh, Skidaway Island, Georgia - 071405AT metaG (megahit assembly) | ecosystem: Environmental > Aquatic > Marine > Intertidal zone... | reverse complement strand
GGTCATTGGGCTCTGAGGTGCCGGCATCCCCGACAAACAGAAGTTCGGAGTCCAGATCCATCCAGAAGTGGACCAGAGTGACGTTCAGGCCATCAAAGGGCTCAAAGCGAGCACCCACTTCGGCGCCTTCCGCCAGAACCAGGACATCCACCGGATCAACCGGATCTCCACTCACCGGGTCCACCACAATTTCAGCACCGCGGACATCGTTGGAATGAAAGCCCTGGCCGTAATTGGCATAAAGCTCAAGGCCTGACAGGGGAATCCAGGCAGCGGTGAATTTGGGCAGCAGGATGGAATCGTTGCCGGACCCGGAGTTCTCGGTACGCTGTGCAGTGACATGCCAGTCGTAAAACTCCTGGCGCAGACCGGCCTTGGTCCGGAAGGTATCTGTCCAGAATACTTCCACGTCCCCGTACAGGCTGACACTCAACTCTTCCACGCTGTCGCTGCGCACCATACCCAGGCGCTGGCGCTCCCGGGTATTGAACAGGGCAACCTGGCCGATATCATCAAAACGGAATTCCATGCCAACGGTGGGATTGACCACACGGTTGGCCAGCATGTAGTTGCGGTTATGCACCAGTGAGCCGCCAAAGATGTTGCGGTCATCAAACTGCTCGATCTGGTCGCCGTTGACCGGGTCATTGAGGAAGTAGGTGGGGTTGCCGTACAGCTGCATCTTGTAGGTGGAGGCGTACAGATTCAGGTCGGTTTCTGCACTCAGTTCCAGGTTACTGATGGCGCTGTAACGGGAGGATTTGCCGCCAAGGGTAGGGTCCACAAAGCCATACAAACCCAAATTGCCATTGAGCACTTCCCGCAGAGGGATCTGATCGGTGGAATTCCACTGGTTGTCATAACCGGTAAAAATCAGCTGACCATCAAGACCTAGAAAGCTCCCGGTGTACTTGGCAAAAATATTGGTCTTCTCTACATCCTGGGCCAGATCCCAGGGGCCGTCGCGACGTTCCAGTTCCAGAGCCAGCAAGGTAGTGCCATTGGCTGAATCCATGGACCCGACACCCACCGCCCGGCGGTGATTGAAATTGCCGATGATGGTTTCGACATAATTGCGCTCCACCCGGTCATAGGCCTTGAATCGGGCAGCGCCAGCTGCGGAAAAATCGCCATTCTGGGCATAGTAGGTGCCTTTCTGGAACTCCACGGTTTCAATAATTTCAGGAATCAGGAAGTTGATATCCAGATAACCCGAGGCATGGGCATGGCTGCGGAAATTGATCGGCATCCCTTCAAAGATGCCGGTGAAGTCGGAACCATGGTCCAGGTTCATGCCGCGCAGAAAGTACTGGTTGGCCTTGCCCGGCCCGGAGTGCTGTGTGGCGATCATGCCGGGCACCACTTCCACCAGTTCCCCCACCCGCATCATGGGCCGGGTGGAAAAATCGGCATTGCCGACGATACCCTGAGAACCAGAGTCTGCCGTACCCAGCATTTCAGTACCCCGTCCCCAGACAATGATGGATTCGAAAACTGGAGGATCACTGTTGTTATCATCCTGAGCCTGGATGCTGCTGGCCATTGAGGCCAGGCCGGCTGCGGCCAGGGCCAGAGAATACGTCAAGGGAAATTTTTTAACGTTAAACGGACTGCTCATCATGGAAACTCGTCAACTCTCTCTTTTTCAAGGCTGACGATAGGAACGGTCAACCCGGGGAAAGTGGATTCTAGTGGCTTCTCATGCCCCGCTCGTCTAATTAACTGTTTTATAACTGTTTATGGAATGTTAATGAACCTGTTAATTATCCTGGTTTCGGTGTGCTTAACGTTAAGAAAGACCTTGAATTTGCTCAGAAAATAGTCAAAATGTGGTTTTCCATCCTGATCCTGCCCCATGATCCAGATTGAGCCCAATGAACTTCGAGCCCTGGCTGAACGCATCATCAGCAGTGGTGTTCTGGGCAGGTCAAAGACCTATGGCGCCATTCTTCAGTACCTCGTGGAATGTTCCATAAACGGTGACACACCCAAGGAAGCGGCGATAGCCATTGATGTTCTTGGCCGGGAAGCAGACTTTGATGTGTCCCGCGATTCCATCGTCAGGGTCCACATCTATAATCTGCGCAGCAAGCTGGAGACATATTTTGCCCGGTCTGGTAAGCAGGAAAAGTACCGTATCAATATTCCCAAAGGGCAATACATCATTACCACCATTCGCAACACTGCGGCTGAATCAGGTGATGAAAGCTCAGGACAGGCCACAGGGGCACTGAGCCAGGCGGCCAGATTGCCCTATATGCCCTGGATACTGGGCGTACTGGTGCTGCTGCTGGTATTGAACCTGTTGCGGATGGACATTCGGGCACCGGAGCAGGAATCAGCGGCTGGTGTCGACGTCCAGCAGCTGCAACCCTGGGATGCTTTTCTTGATGATGACCTGCCAATCCTGCTGGTCATCGGTGACTACTATATTTTCGGTGAAGTGGATAACGCCGGAAATGTGACCCGCATGGTACGGGAGTTCAACATCAACTCCCCCGGAGACCTGAATACCTATCAGGAGCAGTACCCTGAACAGGGCAGGCATATCTTCAATCTGGATCTGAGTTATATCCCGGTCAGTGTGGCTGGCGCCATGGCTCGAATTCTGCCACCCCTGCATGCCAAGGCAGACCGGATCAGCGTAATCATGGAATCTGCGCTGGAAACGGCTGATCTGGCATCAAGCCACATCATTTACCTGGGATACCTGAGCGGCATGGACTCCCTGCTGGACCTGATGTTTGCCGATTCAGGGCTATCCATCGGCGCAACGTTTGACGAACTCTACAACCTGGAAACCAAGGAATATTACGTGGGGTCATCGGGCCTGTCCGGCACTGACAGTTTCCAGGACTATGGAATGGTGTCCACTTTCCAGGCCCCCAATGGCAATCAGTTCTTACTGGTAGCAGGGATGCGTGATGAAGGCCTGCTGAATGTAACTGACCAGCTCACGAGCCGGACTGCCCTGGAAACACTCCATGCCAGTCTATCGGCAGGAGAACAGGGTGAGTTTGAAGCGCTGTATGAGGTGTTCGGTTTTGACAAAACCAATTTCGGCGGAGAGCTGGTCTACAGTAAATCACTGGATGCGCAGGTGATCTGGGACGCGCGGCAGATCAGTCAGTAAAACGCGCTTCGCGCGACGTGCTTCGCTCGGGAGGCAGGGCTGTTTCTGGAAGTCTTTGGGTTTCTGGACTCTATTTTTACTTCAGGCAGATAAAAAGACTTGACGGATATCCCGGAAAAACGATCAACGTTCCTGCCTCCTGCCTCCTGCCTCCTGCCTCCTGCCTCCGCCTCTTTTCTCCGGCGAAAAAAAACCCGGATCTTTTGAATCCGGGCTTTTGCGTTGATCCGGTGTTTTTCCCGGACTACTAACTTCTTTCCAGCTTACTCGGCAGCAGGTGACTCGTCATCGGCTGCGGCTTCAGCAACAGCATCAGCGCCCTGGCCGGTAGGAACGATCTTGACCTGAATCTCGGCAGTGACTTCCGGGCCCAGGTGAAGGGTGATGTTGTAATCACCGATTTCATGCAGGGCACCTTCCGGCAGATCCACTTCGCTCTTGTCGACTTCCTTGCCGGCTTCAACAGCGGCAGCAGCGATTTCGCGAGTACCGATAGAACCGTACAGTCTGCCATCGTCGCTGGCATTGGCTTCGATAACGACAACCAGGCCGTTGATCTGTGCAGCACGTTTCTGCTCGCCCTGCAGTTTCTCGGCAGCCGCTTTCAGCAGCTCGTCCTTGCGGGCGTCAAAAGTGGCAATGTTTTCCTTGGTTGCCGGAATGGCCTTGGACTGCGGGAACAGAAAGTTGCGCGCATAACCGGCCTTTACAGTAACCTGGTCACCCACGTCACCAACCTTGCCCATCTTTTCCAGTAAAATGACTTCCATCTTCCTACCTCGTAATAACCTGTATAAATCTCTTTTTTGCGTCCTGGTCAGTCATCCTGACGATCCAGCCGTCTGCGTAAATCCAGTACGCTGTCTGCAAGACCCAGCAGAATGATGGCCGGGGCCATCATAAACAGCGTCAGGTAACACAAAACCAACCAGGGCGTACCCAACTTCTTTTTTGCCACTATCCAGTGGGCTATTGCCAGACCCGCGATCATCGGCGCTACACTGAACAGCGGCAGCAAACCGTCAAGCGGCGGTATATCCAGCAACCCTGCCAGGATCAATCCCAGCAGCAGTATCATGACCCTGGGATCGAATCGCAGGAGATGAAACTCCTGTCTGAACCCGCCCGGGTTATACAATTTGGCCTGCCAGCTTCGGCTGATCATCATACAGATGGTCACCATGAAGGCATGGTAGGCGCCATAAAAACTAAGCAGCAGGTCAACCACCTGCTCAGCGGTGTACTCAGCCTGTCCCGCCTGGTTCAACTGAGCCTGCAGGCCTTCGTTGACCACCTGTTCCACCTGGGCCCGGTATTCGGGCTGGCTCAACAGGCTTGCCTGGGTCAGCAGACCCAAGCCGATAGCCAGTAAAATCACCAGCTGCCACGATTCGGTCCGCCTGAGTACCAATGCCAGGACGTAAGTGCCCAGCATCAGGAATACGGGCGAGCTGTCTCCCATACTCCATAAAGTGCCTGCCGGTAAAAGCGACCACAGCAGGACCAGTAATCCTTCCTGTTGGCCCCGACGCAAGGTCACCAGGCCAACAACTGCCGCACTGAGAAAGTACAGCAAGGGAAAGAAGCCACACAGCAGAACTATGATGATGGCCTGTCGGCGGCCAACCATGACATATTCTGCCAGTCCGCGCATGCTTTCCCCTTTTAGAAAATGGGGTCAGAACACATTTTTGTGCCAGGAAGCCTGGAGAGGGATTATCCCTTTATCCAAAATAGTGTTCTGTCCCCAATTTCTTCAATTACACTTCGTGAGAATCAGTGTAAGGGATCAGGGCCAGATATCGTGCACGCTTGATGGCAGTGGCCAGCTGACGCTGGTAACGTGCCTTGGTACCGGTAATACGGCTTGGAACAATCTTGCCGGTTTCCGAGATATTGGCTTTCAGTGTATCCAGATCCTTGTAATCGATCTCATTGATGCCTTCAGCAGTAAACCTGCAGTATTTGCGGCGTCTGAAAAATCTTGCCATGGTTATTCTCCAGTGAAATCTTGCTATTAAGCGTTATCAGAGTCGTCAGAAGCATCTTCGGCTTCGTCAGAGTCATCGCTGTTGTCATCAGCATCGCTATCATCAAAGCTGGCTTCTTCCTGCATCCGGGCGCTGGCACGGGCTTTGCGCTCACGGCTTTCGTTTTCAGCCTTCATGATGTCGCTCATTTCAGTGATGGCTTCTTTACGCTTGATGACCAGGTTGCGCAGCACGGCATCGTTGTAGCGGAACAGGGTAGTGATTTCATCAAGCACGTCCTGGCCGCACTCGATGTTCAGGAGTACGTAATGGGCTTTGTGGATCTTGTTGATCGGGTAAGCCAGCTGGCGACGGCCCCAATCTTCCAGACGGTGAATCTTGCCGCCGGCATCGGCTACAAGCTTCGAGTAACGGTCCAGCATCCCGGCAACCTGATCAGATTGGTCGGGATGCACCATGAATACGATTTCGTAATGGCGCATTGAATGCTCCCTTCGGTTTGGTAGTCTCCCCTAGCTCTGATGATTTAAGCCTTGCGGTACTGGGGTGAGACAAGGAGTTATGTATGTAAAAGAGCCGCGCATTATAGGGATTTGAGTATGAAAATCAACTATTTCTGCGGCCCCTGCGCTTGCCAGGGCGGTGTTCAAAGGCATTTTCGGCTCCCTGTACGTACTTCTGTACTGTTTGGGGTGCCGAAAATGCCTTTTACCTACCCCTGACTGCGCCCGTGACGCTGCCTGCGCAGAGGAAAAGTATCAAAAGCACAAGAAGTTGTGAGTCGGGATTTACTTGCTGCGCTGTCGGACCGCTTCAAACAGGCAGATGCCTGTGGAGACGGACACATTCAGGCTGCTGACCTCGCCGGCCATGGGGATGGAAATCAGGGTATCGCAATGCTCCCGGGTCAGGCGGCGAAGGCCCTTGCCTTCGGATCCCATGACAATGGCCAAAGAGCCTTTAAGATCAGCCTGATACAGGGACTGGTCGGCCTCTCCAGCCGCCCCGAATATCCAGATACCCCGCTGCTGCAGGTCCTGCAGGGTGCGGGCGAGATTGGTCACGGCAATGAAGGGCACAATCTCGGCAGCGCCGCAGGCTACCTTGCGTACGGTTGGATTCAGCTGTACGGACTTGTCTTTGGGAACGATCACGGCATCCACACCGGCCGCTTCGGCTGAACGCAGGCAGGCCCCCAGATTATGGGGGTCTGTGACCCCATCAAGAACCAGCAGAAAGGGTTGGTGGTCAAGGCCGTCGAGCAGCACAAACAGATCCTGCTCCTGTTTCTCACCGGAGATCGGCCGACCCAGCGCCAGCACACCCTGGTGAACCCCGGGGCATTGCTCATCCAGAAATTGGCGTGTGACCTGCTGCGCTTTCACGCCAAAGCGTGCGGCCTGGTCGATCAGGCCCTGGATACGGCGGTCCTGCCGCCCTGCCTGAACATAAAGCTGCTCTACACTGTCACCATGATGGGACAGCAGGCTGGAGACGGCATGGATGCCGTAGACTTTTTCCAGGGTACTCATCGTTTCCTGCTTCTTTTATTACTGCTGCCTTTGGTGCCTTTATGCGCCTTGCCGCTGCTCTTGCCGGTTTTCGGTTTGCTGCTGTCCTTGCCGCCCTTTTTGAAACCGGCTTTTTCCTTGCCCTTCTCGGTGCTCCTGCGGCTTTGCCGCTGACGCTGGGGCAGCGGGGCAGAGGTCCGGTTGCGCTGAATCACCTCCAGCAGCTGCAGGTCGATTTTGTGATCATCCATATCCACTCGCGATACCTGTACATGTACACGATCGCCGAGGTGAAAGCTTTCACCTGTGCGCTCTCCGGTAAGTGACAGGCCAACGTCATCAAAGTGGTAGTAGTCATTGCGCAGGGCGGTAACGTGCACAAGTCCCTCAATATGAATGTCATCCAGTTCCACAAACAGGCCAAAGTTGACCACGCCGACAACGGTGCCATCGAATGTGTCACCAATATGCTGCTGGATGTATTCGCATTTGAGCCAGTCGATGACATCGTAGCTGGCCGCATCTGCCCGGCGTTCACAGTTGGACAGGTGGCCCCCGAGTTCGGCCAGCTCTCCCGTCTGGTAAGGATAGATGGCCTTTTTGTCCAGGGGCTTGGCCCCCTTGACTGGCAGCAGGTGGGCATTTTTCCTGCTGCGCACCAGGTAGCGAATGGCGCGATGCACCAGCAGGTCGGGGTAGCGTCGTATGGGAGAGGTGAAATGGGTATAGGCACCGAATCCCAGCCCGAAGTGGCCGATGTTCTCCGGAGAATAGTTGGCCTGCATCAGAGAGCGGATGACAATGGTCTGCAGAATCAGGCGGTCGGGCCGTTCTGCCAGACGTTTCAGGATAAGCTGGTAATCGGTGGTCGTCGGGTTTTCCTTGCGGGCCAGGCCGATACCGATGCCGCGCAGAAAGTCATACAGGTTTTCCACCTTGTCCGGGTTCGGGCCGGCATGGACGCGGTAGAGCGCAGGGGCTTCCAGCTCCAGCAGCAGTTTTGCCGCACACACGTTGGCGCAAAGCATGCATTCCTCGATCAGGCGGTGGGCATCATTACGCTCCACCTCGAGGATTTCCGCCAGTTTGCGATCCTCGGTGAACACGATGCGGGTTTCCACGGTTTCGAAATCCAGGGCGCCGCGTTTTTCCCGGCTTTTGTGCAGGGTCCTGTACAGGGCGTACAGGGCATCCAGGTCATTGACGAGCGCAGCGTACTTTTCCTTCAGGTGATGCTGAAGGTGGGTCTCGGTGTCATTTTCCGGTATCTGGACCATGGCCGCGACTTCTGTATAGGTCAACCGGGCATGGGAATGAATGATCCCCTCAAGGAACTGGTAATCGGTGATTTCACCCTCGGCATTGATGTCCATTTTGCAGGCCATCACCAGGCGATCCACCTCCGGGCGTAATGAGCATAGTCCGTTGGACAGTTTCTCGGGCAGCATCGGGACCACAAAGCCGGGGAAATACACCGAGTTGCCGCGGTTTGTGGCTTCCAGATCAAGGGACGTACCGACCTGCACATAGTGGGATACATCGGCGATCGCGACGTACAGGGTCCAGGACTTGTCAGGGCGGGCCTCGCAATACACCGCATCATCGAAGTCCTTGGCATCCTCGCCGTCAATGGTGACAAAGGGCAGGTTTCGCAGGTCGACCCGGTGTCGGGTTTCCTCGGGCAAGGGCTCATCGGGTAGTCGCGCCAGCTCTTCCTCGATGCCGGGCGGCCATTCATGCGGGATGCCATGTACACGCAAGGCAATGTCGATTTCCATCCCGGGAGTGCTGACATCGCCCAGCACCTCGGTGATTTCACCGGTGGCCTTGCGGTGCCCTTCGGGGTAGCGGGTGACCTCCACCATCACGAAGTCGCCATCTTTGGCTCCCTTGCGGTGTTTGTTGGAGACCAGGATTTCCTGGTTGATGCGTTTGTTATGGGGGACTACAACACCGGCTCCTGCATCCCGGTAGTAACGGCCCACCAGGCGTGCACTCTTGCGGCTGAGCACTTCAACCACCTTGCCCTCGCGGCGGCCTCGGCGGTCGACGCCGGCTACCCGGGCCAGAACGGTGTCGCCATCGAAAACTTTCTGCATCTGGCGGGGACTAAGATACAGGTCAGCCGAGCCGTCTTCCGGAATGACAAAACCGAAACCGTCCCGATTGCCCATGATGTGTCCCTTGACCAGGTCCATCTTGTTGACCAGGGCATAACTGCCGGAGCGGTTGCAGATCAGCTGGCCATCCCGGCACATGGCATTGAGGCGTTTGACCAGGGCATCGCAGCTATCCGCATCTGGCAATTGCAGTTCCCGGCACAGGATGTTGAACTGGATGGGTTCCCCGCGTTGCTCAAGATGCTCAAGGATGTATTCCCGGCTGGGAATGGGATTGGCATATCTGGACGCTTCGCGCGAAGCATGGGGGTCCTGGATGGGCTTGTCTTTTGACATGGTAATTCCGGGGAACAGGCTTATGGCCGCGAGTATACACGTCTTGGACTAAACACAGGTGCCCAATTCCACATTGACGCCATGCAGGCACCGGATTAGTCTTGCTTCTTTCTATACGCCAGTAGTATCACCATTGCAGGAGGGTGACCATGACATACCTGAACAGACTGATTTCCTTATTTTTCCTGGCAGCCTGGACCATAACGGCCAGCGCCCAGGGCCTGACCGGCGACACCTTTGAAACCGAAAAGGGTGACCTGATTATTCATCCGGTCAGCCATGCCTCATTTGTGATGGGCTGGGATGGCAAAACGATATATGTTGACCCTGTCGGCGGGGTGGCGGCCTATGATGGCCTGCCGCGACCGGACCTGATCCTGTTAACCGATATTCATGGCGACCATATGGATGCCGATACGCTCACCGGACTGGCAGGCACCTCGCTGATCATTGCGCCAGCGGCGGTCAAGGCACAATTGCCGGCAGCCCTGCAGGTGCGGACCCTGACCCTGGAAAACGGCGCCCAGACCGAACGCCTGGGGATTACCCTGGAAGGCATCCCCATGTATAACCTGACAGAAGATCGCCTGCAGTTTCATGACAAGGGCAGGGGCAACGGCTATGTGGCTACCCTGGGCGGCAAACGTGTGTATATCAGCGGTGACACTGAGGACATCCCCGAAATGCGCGCCCTGAAGAATATTGATGTGGCCTTCGTCTGCTTCAACCTGCCTTACACCATGACCGAGAACCAGGCCGCTGATGCCGTCAATGCCTTCCGTCCGGCTGTGGTCTATCCCTATCACTACCGCGGCAGCGATCTGGCCCTGTTCACCTCCCTGATTGACGAGGGAATCGAGGTCAAGGAAGGGGCCTGGTATTAAGCCATAATTGACCCCAAACCGGCATTGACAGGGGCGTGCTCTCTCGGTAAAGTGCGCTCCTCGTGCCGGTATGGCACTGTCCCCCCTGAGCCCAGGTGGCGGAATTGGTAGACGCGCTAGCTTCAGGTGCTAGTGATCGAAAGGTCGTGGAGGTTCAAGTCCTCTCCTGGGCACCAACCCCAACCCCAACCACAAGCCTCTGTAATCCCAGTGTTTTTCAACAGGCTGGGGCTAAAGTAGACATCGTGGTAGACAAAAAACATCCTCCCTTTACTTAT
>Ga0181582_10005468_pt1 | contig 10256 bp, 13 predicted proteins | sample 071ome_32_FD_132438 | JGI IMG/M metagenome (GOLD analysis project Ga0181582, IMG submission 132438) | Coastal salt marsh microbial communities from the Groves Creek Marsh, Skidaway Island, Georgia - 071405AT metaG (megahit assembly) | ecosystem: Environmental > Aquatic > Marine > Intertidal... | reverse complement strand
TTCCTCAGGCCAATGTATGTCTCCTTCATGAAACGAATATCCTCTGTCCGTTTTTTTCAACACAGGATAAACTACACCATGCCTGCGCCTAGGTTTTGGTATTATCAAACCCTCCTTGATCATGTAATTATCGGCCCCATTTTGTAGTACTTCTAGTTTTTTCTGTAGGGTTACTTCGATTTCCTGACCACTCACAATAACTGTGTGTTTCTTTTCCACTTTTTTAAAGTTATTCAATGCATCAAATAGTCCTGACATCGATCTCCTTATCAAAATAATGCCATACTCTGCTGACGCGTTTGTGTCCAATATAAAAGCCGTCTCGATGTTCATTGGGATACAGATAATTGTTGTGATCCCCGGCATAGGTAACACCATTGATCGCTTTTTTATAATGTAGAAACTTAAACCATTCATAATCTATGAGTCCGGTGTTCGTGGGATCCAATAGTCTATAAGCCAGTGCAAAGACAACATCTGTGCTTGGGTATTCGTCATGGCAATTGATCAATATAGTTGTTCTGACTTGGTACCAATTGTGTGTGATGTGTGCGGCTAAGTCAAAAAATTTCTTTGCTTTCTTGCTTTTCCTAAAATACATTAATCCATTGTATATGTCGGGCAATGCATTTCGCTTGAAAAGATTCCTGTACGCAGAGTTTGTGCATATTTCATCTCGAAAATTCCTACAATTCACACTGAACACAAGATTGTGTTGCCATAAGTGGTTCCACCACCAATCAGTGTTTATGGTCCACAACATGTCTGATTCTAGTTTTATAGTGTGCGTGAAAGGGGTAAGAGCAAATGCTTTATGCTCGTTGGCCCATTTCACATCGTGTGTTTCACTGTCATCGTTTTTCAGCACCTTCACCACGTCCACGTGTTCGCTCTCGAACTTGCTCTTTGCATCTGTCACAACACAGATAGTGTTGTGCCTATTCCATTTCTTAATGCTCCGTGCAAGTTTGATGCTCAACTCAACGTAATCTGTTTTACTGTTGTTCTGTGCGAACCATAGGAAACCCCTAGACATTGGCCACCTCCTTGTTAAGCACATGCACGTCCTGATCAACTGTGTACATAACTTTATTATCATGTCGCCATACCAATCCACTGTCATCTATTTTGAGTATTTCGCATTGGGGCATCAGTGTATGCAACTTCATTGGTAACACTTCGTAATCTACAAAACCGTTTACCTGTTGAAGTGCAATCGCGAATGCATAATCATTCCTAAAGTTTCTTGCTGTGATCCTATAAAGTTGTGTGAAATGATAGTAATGCTTTTTCACGTACTTGACAGTATCGAAAATCAATTTAGATTTTGGTGATCGATTGAATATCAATATCGTTGCCCAGACCATGTCGATCATACCGAACCTGTCACGTGGGGGTTGGTCAGTGAATGTCATATTGTGAGCCTGTCTGCTGACCAGAAAGTCGTATCCGGTGTCGACAAACTGCCTAAGGTTGTCCGTGAATGCGAAATAATCTATGTCCATCACCATGGTGGTATCGTAGGGCGACAACTCATAAGCTAGATGTCGATCCACGTTCAACCATGGCTTTGCGTCTTTTTTATTGCCCTGTTCCGGTGTGATCAATTTGTAATTCACGTTTCCAATATCGCCAATTTTATGAAAAGTGGCAAGATCGGTGACTAAAGTTATAGGAAGTTTCAAATTTTTACGTATTAGATTGACACATCGGCGAAGTATTTTATGATACTTCGAAGTCTCTGTATCAAAACAGAACAACAATATACCTTTGCTCATTATTCACCTCTCTTGTGAAATGTCTTATAGATTTGATGATAGGCATTGAGAGACTCCTGATTCCTTGCTATCAGCAAATTTAAAAACTTATCAGGATCAGTTATCTCAACTGGATTGCTGTTATTGTCTAAGACAAAGAATTTATCGTTGTTTTTCTTGAGTGTTTCCACCAAGCATATGGTGTGGGGGTCCGCCTTGAATATGTGTTCTTTGTACACTACCACTTGTCGAGAGTGTGCTTTTTCCAGTGCGTTGCGCTTGGCTATCGCAGTGTCGTAAGAAAGGTCAGATTGTCGTTTTAGTTCGCTGATGTCCATACCACAATTATACAATAATTATGGTGCGATTTCAACCTGGTAAAATTATTATACCGTGGTGTTGCTGACTGTACTAGTCGAGCTCGGCGCGAGTCCGGCTGTAAGTCCCTCTGATGTGTTGGGATCCAGTGTGTACAGCGTGGTCACCATCTGCGGAGTGTCGTTAATCGCCGCCGGAACACCTGAGGTGTTGGGTGACGTGTATTGGCTGTCATCCGCTGGGTCCGTGGCTATCATCTTGATGATCATTTCAGTGGATGAGCCAACCGCCGCGTTCAACCTTGCAGTAATCTCTACGGTGTTTGACGTGTAGTTACTGTTGTCTGATGTCAGTTTGATCAGTGTGGTTTCACCTGTTGATAGATCATGGAATCCGTTCGCAAGACCGTCTGTGGTCAGGCCCTCACCTGATCCCGATCTCGTTGTGCTTTGTGCGCCAATGTCGATGTTGCCCAGTGCCGTGCCCAGGTCTATGAATGCCGTGTCCTTAGGGTCCGTTGACGCCTGTGTGGTGCCCACTGTGATCCTGACCTTGCCGCCTGCGTTGAAGAAGTGTCTCATGGTGTCCGCGTCATCAAAATTCACGGAAACCTCCTGTGTGGCCGACGTGTCCCAGCCCTCTGAGGCTGTGGTCACAGTCTGTAGTGCTGATGAAGTCGTCAGTGCTGTTGCGTTTGGTGATCCTGCCGCTACCGAAGCCGCCAGTGTGGCCAGGTCCGCCTCCACCGCCGCCTTGATGGCTATGGTGTCTCCCGCTGAGACCTGTGATCTTGTGGTCAGTGTGTCGTTGGTGTGATTCGCGATGTTGTCCATGGCAGTGAATAATGTGTTCCACTGTGATGCTGTAATGTTTCCGGCGTTTGCTGAAACTGTTGGGATCGTGGTCTGTCCAAGACCATATACTCCTGATCCTGTGCCCGCGAAATGGTTGTATCCGTATGGTGAACTTGAACTGTTCACGAATGTGTTGTATGTTGACGCTTCTATTGTGTCACCTGCTTGGTATGCCATAATATTATTTCACTCCTATCACGCACTCTGTCAGTGCTGTTTCTTCGTTATATTTATGCTTAATCAGCCTACCCAGGGTGTTAAAAGCGGTGCACTCGTCTATGTTGGCCACCCGGGCCTCACCGTTGCCTGCGCTGACCACACGATCTCCGGCCTGTCCAGTCCCTCGCAATTTTACCATAACACGCCCTTTGAGTGCTATCATAGGGTGTGAATCGTTGTTTCCGGCCTGTGCGTTCATTAAGAACGCTGGTGATTCTGACACAACGCCAAACACAGCGTCATCTAATTCCTTTGAACACTTGGTTATCTCTGCGTGTCCGCCCAGGATAACTACATCTCCCACTGATAACTCACAGTCCGCTTCGTATCTCTCAGCCAAGTCCGCGTACTGCGCCGACGTTGAAGTGGCGTGTACCACGTTGGCCCTTATGTCCACAAGAGTTGCCGCACCTAGTTCGATATCTGCTCCGGACTTAAATGCTGTCCAGGCACCTCCCGAGTTGCCGTAGATCGAAGTGCCGTCGTCCGCGAATGTCTCGTCCCAGACCCAGAACAAGTCCTGTTCAGTGGCACTAGAAGTCTCTCCTCTGTTTACCTTTAGTCCCGAGTAGCTGGGCATTCCCACCGCACTCGACACGTTCCTGTTCAATTCTATGATGTTGTCCTCAACTGTCAGTGTGGATGTGTTGCTGGTCACAGTATCTCCATCTATGGTGAGGTTTCCTGATATACGCATGTCATTGTTCACTGTAATGTTACCTGTTGAACCGGTCATTGTCATCACTGTTTTGGTCAATCCACCGTCGTTGACTGTGAACGCTATGTTTCCGTCTTGAGTCACGTTGGCTATTGTGAAATTATCACCCGACATCGTCATTTCAATGTCATTGCTGGCACCGATCCTCAATCCGTTGTCGTTCTGTATCTCTAGATGACCCGTCGTTGAGTCGTTTTGATCTGATCTCAGGAAGTTGGACACCGCTACACCACCCAGTGCGTCTGAATCTGTTGCTGTTCCCCTGAACTTGGCGTTAGAGACTGTGCTTGAAAGTTGTATGCCCTGTGCCACAGTGGCGAAACCGGCCGCTATCAGGGCCGCACCGTTGGTCTCGGATGAGCTCGGTGTGAACGCAAGGTTTGATACCACACCCACTACTGTGTCCTGCGTGACTAATTTTAGGATGGATCTGAAAACGCCGGTGTTGTCCTGCACTGTTTCCGTTACAACCTGGGTCACGCCAGAACCCGCAATAGTAGTTGGACCTATCAGGGTCCAGAACGATCCGGTGTAAACGTAAAGTTGCCTGTTGGCCGTGTCAAACCAAAGGTCTCCCTGTACGGCATTGTCAGGTGATGTTGTGGAATTAGTGGTCGAACCCACTGGTTTCCATTTGCTACCGGTGTAAACGTTGATCTGCTTGTTGGTTTGGTCGAACCACAACTGTCCCTGTATCTTGTTAGCAGGCGCAGTTGTGTTGTTGAAATTCTCTAATATTTTGACGAAGTTTTCATTCAGTTTCTCACCGAATCCAGCGTAGCCCTTGCCAAACAGTGTGAGGTCTGTAGTGGCAGTGTCTATGGTGCCGTCAGGTAATGTTACTAGTAAAGTACCAAATGTGTTGTTAATTTTGTACGCCATATAAGGGTATTTATGCTGGAATCAAAGGCTTTGTGTACCTGCTAAAAGGAGTGTAATACCCTTCCAGTCTGTTGTTGTAATCAGGATCTCGCTTCATCAGGTGTAGTGTGAGCCCTATCTTGTACTCACAGCCGTGCTTACGGTAATCAGCGGGTGCGTGGAGCACACTGGCGTCATGTACGATGGCGCACTTGGGTCGCCATGGCAATACTTTCTCTATGCTTAACCCCTCGTAGATGCTCATGGGTATGTGATCAGGCATGAGTTTTTCTAGGATGTGATGATCCCTCTCACTGTAGTCTATGCCCTCAACACCATACTTCTCATAGCTCTGGTGTCTTATCACGTTGGCATAATTGGCGAAACTGCCTTTCGTTCGTCCTCGCATAAAGTGAGTTGCACGTCCTCTATATCTTTGATTGAATGTCACATACTGGGTTTCGTCTATGCCATCCAACTCTACGGGCACTATTATGTCCTTGTATGGCCTATATCCATTTATGTGTGTCACAGCATCGGTGTGTAGTCCGTAGGGTCGAGTTGACTTGAACAACTGGTCACCAACACTCATGGGGTCATCATTCACATCGCTGTAAAAAATAACATCTGATCCAAAATGATCATAAATTTTATCCTTCATAATCTTGGATATATCAGGTACTGCCATTGGATGAGTTATGTGGTAAACATGATCATTGATGTTGTAGCCTATACTATCAAAATTCTTTTGAAAAAAATGTGCTATCTTGATGCATTCCAAATCATCTATGAAATCCTCGACCACATATGATTCCTCGTATTGGTCATTGAACATTTTAGTGTCTGGATCATGTATGACATCCATCGCACTCAACTGATCTTCTGTAAATGGTCTATCTGTCTTGTATCTGGGCATTTTTGTAATATTTCCTTTTGTTACACGCTTCAAAATTTATGTCACTGAACACAGTGTTCGGTTGCCATGATTCTACCTCTTTGAACATCCTTATACTGATGTTCAATTTCCTTGTAGATCCAACAAGGTTATAATTGCATGGCCCGTGTATCACACTAGAATCCTTTATAATGGCATCGCCTGGCACGTTCTTCTCCACAGTTTCTACAGTGAGACCCTCGAAATATGATTCTAAAAATCTGTCGCCTATGTGAGTCTCGATGAAATCATTGTCCACTTCATTTCCGTTTAAGTTAGTAACACCTTCTATATCATAACTGTCACGTAACACGTTGGAATACACATTGGTTCCTGTGTCTGTGGATCCTTTCCTGAAGTGTGTACCTCTCCTGTAGCATCTCTGGTTCATAGCATAAGTGTGAGTCTCTGCATCATTTTCAATCCACAGAGGTATTATGATATCCTTCTGTGTCAGCCAGCTGGGTATGTGTGTGATGGCATCGGTGTGTGGGCCAAATATCCTGGTCTGCTCACAAATGAAATCCGCGCTGTGTGGATTTGTGTCATTGTGCAGTTCACTGTACAACCTAAAGTCACCAAAAAATCTTTTAATTCTCGGATAAAGTATTTCTTTTATCGCCGGGTCCTCATGTTGATCGCCTATGAACTGTAGAGCTTTCTCCTGCAGATAGAAACCTTGATTGGGTTTTTCCTCGTAGTACCAGTCTATGATGAATCGTACTTCTTCTTTTGTGAGGAAATTTTCTATTTGGTAGGTGCTCTCCTCCGGAAACACGCCTTGCCATAGTGTCTCATCGGTGTTATGAATTGTGTCCAATTTTTATCTCCTCGAACGGTACATCGTGTATGCCCATGTGGAACACTATTCGTTCCTTGGTGGGTGACTTCACACCGTGTGCCACTTTAGTATTAATTACCGTCATGTTCTGGTACAGCACCTCCGTGCCATCTTCGAAGTATAGTTCTCCCGTCATCTCAGTCATAGGTATCACCACACTGCACTTGCTCAAAACATCCACGTGTAACGGTAGTTCTCCTCCCGGCAACACACGGAAGAAGTTGCATCTCCATTCCCGTGGTCTTATGCCGATATGATTCCATATTTTCTTTATCTCCCTCAACAACGGTCTGTCAAAGTCTTTTATCTCCTGCACGAAAAACTTGTTGTTCTCCCAACTCATGTATTCCTTGTATAACTCGTTGCTGTCTTCCCAGGCGTCCTTCATGTACGCTCGTAATAGACCAACATCCGGAGTGTGATCTGTTTGAATAAAGTTAGGCATCCGTCTCCTCCCATAGCAGTACTTTTTTTGCCTCCGGCATCCAGTGTTTGTCGTCAATTCTTAAATCTTTCCAGTACCTAAATTTGGCATCTAATTTTTCAGATATTTCGACACTACTTTCAAACATGATATCTTTCACCCATCTGTAATGAGCATACGGTAAAGGATGCAGGTGTCTGTCTCCTTTTTCCGGATCTTGTTCAGGAAACTGTTCTGGATAAAGATATTCAGCAAAGTCACGCAATCCCAGTCTTTCCTTATAGAACTTGAATTTTTTCCAATCAATTTGCTTTCTCAGTGCTTTCTCTGGTCTCGTTGGATTTATTTCAATCGGGAGAGTCCTTGTGTCGTAAATCATCATGGTGTATTTTATGTCATGTTTATCAAGGAACAATTGCGTGTATAAAATGTTTTCAAGTGTTTTAAATCTATCTAATGTGTCATTGGGTGTTGAATTGTAATGTCCGTTATATGTTATTGTCCATTCAAAATCCGGATCCCACATGGACCAACTGTCTTTGTCGTTTGTTATGTCATGTTTACCCTCAGTGAAAACATCGTGTCTGTGTGGAGCACCCCACATTATGTATATGTGGCCTATATTTTTATATTTTGAAATACAATTCACCACGTCTCTTGCTATTGTTTCATTACTAACCCCTGGCTTAGCAAGGTTGATCACCATGGCATCATCTACATAATTTTCTAAAAATTCCGGCCAAGTGGGCCATTTGTACCTAGCCGAACAGTGCCCGTGTGTAATAATTTTTTTCATTTTTTCTTAAAGACCAGATAGTTGTATCTAGGCAAAATATTTGGGTGTTTGATAAAGTATGCCATGTCCTCTGGATTCTTGTAATCCGAGCATCTTCTCACATCATCTGTTAATTCTTTATCTAGAATAAATCCGTGTTGTGCGAAGACCAATATCCAGTATTGACTGTCCTGTGTGTTCACATGGTGATGTCCTGGTGTTCCCATGGGAGGCGTGTGCAGTATAACAGTCTCACCCAGACAAAAATCCTTCATGTAATTTTCGATGTATTCCTCCTCGACGTGCTCGCAAAAATCAGTTGATATCACCACATCTATTTCTTTGTCGAAGGAACTAGGACCAAGATTGTAATCATGACAGAATAAATTCTGTCTAATTGCTTCGTCTGAATAAAGGCCTATAGCATTCATGTCTCCGTCTATACCATACGCTTCGGTGCCCTTGTTAAGAAGATATTTCACAACGTCGCCATTGGCGCATCCTATGTCTAAGACTCGCTTGCCAACACAAAATTTATCTAGCACAGGAATGTCGATCGCAGAAAAATTGTTCTTCCTAGTCCTTCCTAGATGTGTCGCGACACTATGCATCTAGATCCTCCTGTCCGTTTACCGATACTATGATGTGTGACCTCACGGTCTTGCCCTTGTTCCAGGCGCTGTGTCTCAGGCCTTGGTTTAGGAACCACACCGAACCAGGCTCCATGGTTTGGTACACTTTCTCACCGTCCACTAGACAGTAGAAACCACAGTCCTTGTTGGTGGTAATGGGTATGTGATATCTCACAGAGTAATCCGTGTTGTAGTCTATGTGTTCTGCTATGAAGGCACCAGGATCCATTATGGCTATCCTCGCCCTGGTTGTCTCTGACTTGAATGAAGTGATGACCTCCTCGAGATACGTGCCTTTTACCCAATCCTTGATCTTGTTGTAGTGCCTCTCATCTAACCTGCTCTTTGGAATCTTTTTCTCATACACCCTGTTCTCTTCTTTGGGATTGTACTCGGTCAATGCTATCTGCTTGTATGGCGAACCACTGACATGATACTTGTCATCGTCTCCTTTGACTATGTAGTTGTCAAACGGCTTGACGTAGTTACGATAGTCCCATGCCATCCGTTTATCGCCAAGTCCTTTCCTCAATTCTGACTCCTCGACGTCATTGTCCTGAAGGAACTTGTAGGCATCTTCAATACTGTTAAATTTCAAACCAAACGCTTTCTGTAGTTTGGGCGCCTTGCCTCCCACCTCTACGCCGTAACAACCTTTTTCTTTAAGGTCATCCTGCTGTGTTGGCATGTTGCGTACTTCCTCTATGAGCCTGTCCACATCAAAGGTCATATCTAACTTCTTGAATGCTGGTAGCTCGTGTCTCTTCTTCATTAAATTTCCGTCCATACCTTAAACTGCCAGCACTCTGGGTTTTTCGGGTTGCACACAGCAATTTTCTTGTCTTCCATATGCCAAGTAGTTTTGGTTTTTATCCCCACGTTTTCGATGAACATTTCAAGATGTCTAGGTGATCTAGATCTACTGATGAAGACTTTCTTGTATCCCAGTTTCTTCGCTATATCTATCTGTTGAGCTACCATCTCGCACACGTGGTCATCTCCTATTATTTTGGATGTCCTGCGCATGTCGGGAGATTCGTAATACCTGTTTAAAATCCTGGCTTCGTCCTTATCAAAATATTCCTCCCTGTGTGCCACACTAGAAAATCCCACAATCTTTCCATTACGTTCGTACACACTTATTGCTTCAAACCCAAACCAATCCAGGTCCATGTAGTTCGCAGATAATCTGTCTGCTGTATCAAATTTAATTTCTTTTAATCTGCGTAAGATGTCTGGTCTTTCATGAGGTATGAAAGTCACAGAATCGGCAGGTTTGTGGCTATCTAAAGGTTTTAACATAGTCCCAATATTCCTTTCTTTTTTTCCCATGCACTAATAGGTGCACTCTTTCTTGCTCTGACTTATTTTCTACATAATGTTCGTAATGTATGTTCAATACTAGTGGCATCCCGTGCACGTAGTCAACTTCTTTATTATTTAAAACAAACCTATTCCCTTTTGGATAACTCAGACAGATGTTCAAGGGTTCCAACCAGTTACGATCTGGAACATCCACGTGTCGGGTGATATAGCCTTTTGGTTTTATCACTAGGAACCTTATGTCATCTATCCTGGCGTATGGAAGACTTTTAACCCATTCTATGGTCCTCGGACACTGCTCACCAACATCCGTTATGCTGGGCCTCTGCTTACGTCTATCATACTCCCAGTGGCTGTTGGTCTTGTCGGAATCGAATCCGTACAGGGTGACCGCACACCAGTCCTTGTGTCCATCCTCGGGCCTGTGTGTCACGAGCCTGTCCTTGATTCTTTCATATTCTGTGAGCAACTGTTTCACTGGTACGTCAAAGTTCATCTCCACATATTCCACACTGCTGTCTCTGTTAAACTCCATGGTGCTCCCTGTGATTGCCCTCGAACGGTGCTATGAGGTTTATAAAGAAATTGTTTTTTGGTCCA
>Ga0181582_10005465_pt1 | contig 10257 bp, 5 predicted proteins | sample 071ome_32_FD_132438 | JGI IMG/M metagenome (GOLD analysis project Ga0181582, IMG submission 132438) | Coastal salt marsh microbial communities from the Groves Creek Marsh, Skidaway Island, Georgia - 071405AT metaG (megahit assembly) | ecosystem: Environmental > Aquatic > Marine > Intertidal zone... | reverse complement strand
TCAGTTTCTTATGTGTTACAATCGCTAAAACCTGTTCCTAGCTCGTCCTAGTAGACTCACTCTTGGATCACATCATACCTTGAGTATGGGCTTTACATAACACAGTCATATTATAGGATATTACGATGTACAATAAGTGGTTTTATCAGAGATCCACAAATAGTCTCTCAAGGGGAGCTCAAGAGAAGAAGGCATGACGTCGAAGGTTCGAACCTGTGGAAGAAGCCCTTCATTCCCCGGCGGCGTGCAACAAGCGAAGCGCTGAGTGCATAACTGGAAATTAGAATATTTTCGTCCGCAACGAGTGCTATGATGTACACGAATACAGCAGGTTCTATTACCTGTAGTGTGAGAACCAATTCGAAGCAGGTTACCGCCGCCTCCAAGAAACCCACACTTGCCCGTAGCGGCGATAGATGTCGTCCAGCGTGCCTCAGCATGCGAAAACTGACAAGCGGTGTATCGGCATTAAAATCATCCAATCACCGTTCTCTCGAATCGATGAGATGCCGTTCGACGATTGTTCGTGCTGAAAAAGTCGTCGGCATAGACCTCGGCACCACGAACTCCGCGGTACGTCAAGTTTTGCTTTGTTTAAGCTTGTGGCGATGTGGACGCGCAAATATACGATAACTCGTCGTAACAGACTGTAAACTGACGTTCACTTTCCATGCAGGTGGCTGCGATGGAAGGCGGATCACCCACCATCGTGACCAACGCAGAAGGAGGCCGAACTACACCCTCTGTAGTTGCCTACACCAAGACTGGCGATCGCCTAGTTGGTCAAATAGCCAAGAGACAAGGCGTCGTCAACCCAGAAAATACGTTTTTTTCAGTCAAGCGATTCATCGGAAGAAAAATGGATGAAGTTAGTAGTGAATCAAAGGAGATTCCTTATTCAGTGGTGAATAGTGGCGGAAAGGTGAAGATTGAGTGTCCTGCCCTTGGCAAGCAGTTCGCCGCTGAAGAAATTTCGGCCCAAGTTCTAAGAAAGCTTTGTGATGATGCTGCTAGCTTTCTTGGTGATGCGGTTACAAAGGCTGTTGTAACTGTACCGGCTTACTTCAATGACAGTCAGAGACAAGCTACAAAAGACGCGGGACAGATCGCAGGTATCGAGGTCCTGAGGATCATAAACGAACCTACCGCGGCCTCGCTCGCTTACGGTTTCGACCGTAAGTCGAATGAAACCATATTAATTTTTGACCTTGGCGGAGGTACTTTCGATGTTTCCGTCCTCGAAGTCGGTGACGGCGTTTTTGAGGTTTTGTCAACTTCTGGCGACACTCACCTAGGCGGGGATGATTTTGATAAGCGCATTGTTGAGTGGTTATCTGATGAGTTTAAGAAAGTGGAAGGTATCGATCTCATGAGCGATAAACAAGCACTGCAACGCCTTACTGAAGCGGCCGAAAAGGCGAAAATGGAGCTGTCTAGCACAACTTCAACATCTATTTCACTGCCCTTCATCACAGCAACTGCTGACGGCCCGAAGCACATCGATACCTCTCTTACGCGTACGAAGTTCGAGCAACTGTGTGATGACCTCATCAATCGATGCAAGGTACCTGTCGAACAGGCTCTCCGAGACGCCAAACTCAGCCTGTCAGAAGTCGACGAAGTCATTCTCGTAGGAGGTTCTACCCGCATACCCTCCATTCGCAAGTTGGTTGAGAGTCTCACCTCTAAGGAGCCAAATATGAGTGTCAATCCGGATGAAGTTGTCGCACTCGGCGCTGCTGTGCAAGCTGGTGTACTCGCTGGTGAAGTTTCTGACATCGTTTTACTTGATGTCACCCCTCTTTCTCTTGGACTTGAAACTCTTGGAGGAGTTATGACAAAACTTATTCCTCGCAATACGACACTACCCACCTCAAAGTCTGAGGTGTTCTCTACCGCCGCCGACGGACAAACAAGCGTAGAGATCAATGTCTTACAAGGTGAACGCGAGTTTGTGAAAGATAACAAGAGCCTTGGGAATTTTAGATTGGATGGTATCCCATCTGCCCCCCGAGGTGTACCACAAATTGAAGTCAAGTTCGACATTGATGCTAATGGAATTCTTTCAGTTGAAGCTTGTGATAAGGGTACTGGCAAGAAACAGGATATCAAGATTACCGGAGCTTCTACGCTCTCTTCTGATGAAGTTGATCGCATGGTAGCAGATGCAGAAAAGTTTGCAAACGAAGACAAACTGAAGCGCGAGCAAGTCGAAGTGCGAAATAGCTCCGATTCTATGGTGTATCAGACAGAAAAACAACTTGAAGAACTCAATGACAAGGTGCCACAGGATATCAAAGATAAGGTGACGGAAAAAGTCACTCAACTGAAGGAAGCCATAGCAAGCGATGACTTAGAGAAAATGAAAAGTGCTCAAGAAGAGTTGCAGCAACAGGTCATGGCAATGGGTCAGACGATGTACCAAGGCGCTAGTTCCACGCCGGATGGCACGTCGGCAGATCCCTCACAAGATGACGTGATTGATGCGGAGTTTTCAAGCGATAAATGATTCTTCTAACGATTTCACATTTCACAGCCGTCAGCATTGTATTGAGAAATGTTTGTCAAATATTCGTTCATGGATGCTATCCCTTTGCCCCGCGTCTAGTAGTGCAGTAGTTCAAGCAACATACAGTACCATCTATGGTAACATCTTCACTCACTAATTCATCTAAGAGACTCTAGCAAAATACGTGCGCTTTCTCTCGTCGCCGGTAATTTATCACGAACCTATAGGGCAAATTTGGTGAGTATGAGTACTGACGTCCCCTAGAGTGAAGACACTCACCATCGTCTGCAGCACGAGAATCCAGTCAGCTATGGTCGTTGACTTTGAAAATACGTCAGACATATCCACAATTATTTGTCAATACATACCTCTACCTCTCGTGATATAGTGCACATTTTGCAAATATAACACATGTTCTGCAGTAAAACTCTTCTGAAATTTGCGTTTCGGTGGCTGCTGAGTGCAAGCGAAAGTTCAATGCTACGATGCGCTGGTAAGCAGCGAGAATAAGCTTCCAGGGCTTTCTTCGCTTCTACAGCCACAAAGCGTTTTCCTGTCAAATTCATTTCTATAAGACAAATGAAACAGCTCCTGGCTAGCGTGTCATCAGCGAAGAGGACATTCGTGTCATAAGTGTCAAGCAAGTCTGTAACACATAATAAAGCTGACTTGCTCACAACACTACGTAAACTTCTTGCTTCTTGAAGTAACAGTTCGAGAGCTTCTTTCGCATGTCCCTCAAAAGAATGGTACTGAAAACGAATGATTCGGCGGATAGCGAGCATGGCGTTACACGAACGAGTCCACTCGTTGGAACCCACCTCAGAAAGTAGCGAAGCGGTGGCCCTGTCATTTCTACCAGGGATCAGGTCACGCGTTTCTACGTAGTATGAAGAACAATCTACGCCTTCAGGTTCAAGATTATTGATTAATGCAACGTGTTCGGGCATACGGTCCGCGCTAACCGCGCTCGAGCGTCTTCACCATACAACGAAAGTTGACCAGTTGCCGTGGATTCTTACGCAAACGCAATCACTGATAGTTGGTTTTTATCCAGTAATCGAGATTGACAGTGCTAAGTTAGTTGGGGCTCGTAACTAACTGAGATAAGGCTTGGCTTATCAAGCTTAAAATCACCATACAATTGTATGATATAGTCCATCACTATCGACGATATTGTAATGAAAAATGAAAGTCTGACGCCCACCAGTCTGACACCCACCTCAAGATAAAACTACGTATACCGCAGAAGGAACGCCCACGCGTCTGAGGTTCTAGAATGGGCTCTAAGGAAACAGAAAAAATAGTTCAGGATTGGCAGCGTGCGCTGATTCGGTCAAACGTGAGTTTGTATAGTCTGACTTTTCTTCCGTTCATCTTCGTGGACTCTATAGGAATCGTTTTCCGGGCAGACAAGGTCAGTAAGTACTGTTGACTCTGTTGTTGCACGTCAACGAAGTATCATCAGTAACGTCCAAGTAAGATTTCAAAGCAACCTTTAAAGGGCAAACTGAAAACGACAAAAGTCAGACTTGTGTACTCTATCAGCCACACAGTATCGATTGAAGTTTCAACTTGAGACACTTGAGAGCCACCAAACTGAACTTGAAGCGGCTCTAGTGGACCTCGAGGCCACCACACAACAATTACTAAGGTGAGTTAGACAGCACGCGTTCTGTTTTCAACTGATGGTTTGACAGTCACCCGGATGCTGATGTAAAAATAGAGCATAATGATAAGCTATTCTGTTTCGCTGAAAGTACAAGTGCTCAAATCAAGGATGTATGTAGGAAAATCCAGGAAGTAGACGGGTTATTAGATGGTAACAAGGTACAATCTGAACACTGTTTTGCCTTAAAACATTATTGATAACTTTTTAAAGAACGGTCACGTTTCCAGCGACACGTTGAGTGAATATGTCAGAGTTCTAAACAGACAACTCTCTACTTTAAAAATATTGGACAACAAACTGACACAGTTGCATTAATAGCAAATAACACGAATATGTAATATTATAAGAATCTGAGATGGGAGTTGTATTCACGGTGGGTTTTCCCTCTTCTTCTTGCGCAGTCTCTTGGCCTGTGATTTGGAAAGTTTTTGTAGGGACACGTTGCTCTGCATTGGAGTGTCCTGCAACAAGTCATCACGTCAGCAACCAAAACCTCGTCGCTCAGTTTGAACAAAAATATCTTACCTCCTGCACTGTGGCTCTTTTTGCTCTCGCAGCTTCGTAACCTTCGGCCACAATTACACCCGAGTGGACTATTGGTGTTGGTGCACTTTGTGCAGTTGGCTGCTTCTGAGTACTTCGTGTGCCTATAGACGGTGGGTATGAATCCTGCTACGCAAAGAACGTGTTAATAAGTGATTTGTTGTGGCGAGTGATTCCACGTACACAGACAGTTGGCGGCTGAAACACCAGTGGAGTTGTGAAAGGTTTCTGGGGTGGAAACTGTATGAAACCAGAACCCTGCACTCTACTTGGATCCTACATAGAAGGCAGTGAAAACGTGTTGCCACATTGTTACAAAACATGTACCGTGATGCGCATCGTCAGGTCGTCCACATCTTTCTGTGTGGACATTTGCGAGGAATGAAAACCCCTTGACCCTGGACCCACCTTCAGTGCGACTGAATCAGTGGAAGAAGCTCGGTCCGCAGCGAAAGATAGATCAGCTCGCGGAGTCGACTGTGGGGAACGGCTGCACGCACTAGATTTCGTGTCAAGGGGACAGAAAATAAACCGAACGTGCAGTCAACGGCGTTATCGTACGGTAGTGCCTATACAGACTGTATAATACTTGTACTTGTACAGTATGCTATACACCGCCCGTAGAAAAATACCGCAACATAGTGACAGAATGACTCGTTTTAGCCTTTAGATATATACGCCAATCGTATTCAGGGGGGTGATACGCAAGTGTGAGCGGTAAAAGTGGGTAGGAAGTTGAACTATGAGATATCAGCAGTCTTGTATTGGAAATGCCACGAAAATGTGATCCGATTCAAGATTTGGCTTAGGCGCGTATAGTGCTTGTTGCTCGGCGGAGGCGATCACGGCACAACACTCCAACTGTGACGTACGCGTCCGAAAAGTTCAGAAAGTAATGGCTGTTTACTCGTCTTCCCTCAACTCTGCTGTTCTGCTCAGGGCGCAAGCTCGCGTCCCAAGAAAGCAAGGTTCGTTCAACGCGATATCTTCCTCGATCGCGCGCATCTTTCGCCAGTGTCTCTGATCGCTCGCGCCTACCACCAGTGATTTCACCGCATGCGATCCAACGAGGAAATCATTTTTATTGAGTACTTTCTCACGACACCCTGACATGATCGACTAACGGAGACCGCAAACTTGACGCGATTAGCGAAAGCTCGAGTGATATCCGCTAAGGCGTCCTCGACTTCGCCGGAAACCACTTTCAGCTTCGAGAGGTAAGTATGATGCGAGCTTTGATTGAACTTGTGACCTGAATAATGCATTTTAGACTCCAGAAAGCGAAAGCGAAGGCGACCACTGCGCTTTCGGCTGCGGTCGTCTCTTCTGTTTCCTCTCCCTTGGTAGCTGAGGCTGCTGTGACCCCTTCCTTGAAGAACACTTTGCTTTCTATCGTCGCTGGCGGCGTTGTGCTCGGTGCGATCGCCGCTGCTGTGATAGGTGTCTCTTCTTTTGACAAGGTGTCGCGCAAGTAAAGCGTAAAATAAGAAAGCGAGTGCAAGGTTGTAGTAGTTGATCACTGAGTGCTTGAACAACGCACTTGTGTGAACGGCTTCTCCAGGTACTGAACGACTTTTAATGCCCAGCCTTTTCGTAAATGACTCCTGTTAATCTTGCATCTCTTTGACTGAACGTTTGTTCTCGCACGGATATCAAGTATTTGTCAACTATGATTTGGTATAAAAACTACTACTAAAAGCGTTGCCCTCGGCTCATGCTAACTAGTTTTCTGGACGAGAAAGAGGCTCCGGGCCAGACTGCTCGTATAGATCGAGAATCCTATTCCCAATAATTTCGGATACTTCAGGATTGACATCAACCTTATTCCACCAATTTTTGGGTAGTTCAAATTTCGCACTCAAGAACTTAGTAGCTACTCGCTGTTAAAACAAATTGTCTTTTACAGATCGCTCTATCATACCCAAGTAAACAACCGCTTCTGCGATGAGATTTGCACAATATTCTAGACACAGCGAAGTACGTAAACTGTACCGAAGTTATATCTTGAATTCAGAAGTGAAGTGATCAAACACGAATACCTGTCGTTCGCGAAGTTCCAGGCAACCTGGGCAAGTGACTTTGTTGAGTCTTCTTCTACCAAGCCAACTTGGTTCATTTTCTTGACAACGAACAATAAGTGCTTGTATGGATGTTCAACATTGAAATTGAAGCTGAGACGATGCAGTAGAATGCGCTCCGCTCTAAGTATGGTTTCTCTGAGTTCAACATGAAACTCCTTCTCTTTTCGTTAGACGCTACCTAAAAATACACAAGATACTCACCTGCGGCACTCCTTCCGTATGCGCGAGGCCTTTCGCCTTTTGCTGAAGTAAATATGACGTGCGGGCCAAATCGCTGAGCGGTTTCGGAGTCTCTTCGACTTTACCCGCTAGAAACAAGCACGCTGTTGCAATTATCTATTATGAAAGAAGTCAGGCCAGCTGTTTCATGTAGACTGTGTGACGTCTTACTGATGTGTCGAAATCACCTGCCTGACTTTCTATCTCGAAAAAACGATGGCAAAAAACGATGGCAGTCGCTATCGTCAACTGCGGCCTGTGAAAACACGCTTATGTGAGCGAAATGTTTGAGAGCTGGCACTCGGCTTACACTTTCAGTTTCATGCCCGCTTCTTTTACGAAATCGCAGTACATCCATCTCCGCGCAGTGATGACGTCATTCGAACTTCCCATAAGCGGTTTTGCGACCACAGCAGCGTCCGTATCCCAACCGGGCGTCACTCAACTCACGCGAGTCTCGGGGCTTCGTTTTGAAGGAGTCTGTGACTTCGGAACTGTAACACAAATAAATGTATTTTATATATTCGGATATCATTTAACACATGTTAAATATTGTGTACATGAATGGTAAAAAGTCACCTCAAGACTGGAGATAGCCACGCCCATCTTTTGCTCTCAAGTATGAAGTAGGAAAGCGCGAGGGTATCGAAGACGAAAAAATTGCTCTCCTAAGGGAGAGTCGTGACGTGACGGTTTCAGACACCACGTGCGCGTGTCGCGCGCTCGCTACTTGTGGACTATGGATGATGTCATACTAGTGCGCTGCGGCAGGGATGTACGACTTGAATCATTCATCTCCCTATTAGAAGAATACAGTGGGACGTTCTCTGAAGGACGCTGTGAGCGGAAGGACTCTAACTCCAAGATCGAGCTGAACACAGCAAGCTACGAAACAGAACCTGCAGAACTGTGGATACTGGCAGATAACGGTCAATTGTTAAAAGTAGCGGATATCAACCGCGTTGTGCAGATTGAAGACTTAAAGCTTACGAAAGAGTCGCGGTAAGTTGGTTTTTGCACAGTTGCGCACTCGCTTACTTTTTTCATCCAAATATACAGCCGTTGTCATATGTCGTGTGAATTGAGTGACAATGGTGCCGTTAGTGCAGAGGTATGAAACCCGTAAATTCTTTTGATGTTCTCTCAGATTGTTGACGCAGGGTCAAGTGCTTCAGTTGGCAACTTGTAGTGCAACAAAGTGTGTCGTACAGACGGAATACATTGCTGAGATCTCATAGGCGTCAAAATTGTCAGTTGCCACAGTCACAACTCGTGACGAATCCTAGATTGTACAATACAAACATTTTAGCTAATGCGTCGAGTGGCCGATTTACATCTGTGTGTCCTTGAAAACTGTTAGACCACTCTATTCGCTTTCATGTACTAGTTGGTTCTGCGTGTGCACAGGAGTCAACAGTAGCGGGGAGTAGTTGAAACTGTGCATAATACGCTCGAACGTTGGCTTTGTGTTTGAATCCACTGTTGTGTTGCTTGCGGACTGTTGCGGAGTCATGCGTGAGATAGGTGTCGCAGTAGTCTGTAAAAGATTTAAGCTGGACTAGGAAGGAAAGAGAAAGAACCCACCGCAGTAGTACCTCGTCATGCGCCGTGTCCTACGCACTTATGCGATCAGTACCGGTATGACGCTGGCAGGTGTTGGAGTGCGTGTTTTAAGCGAGCTCGCTGTCGTGCAGCACTCAGTCTAACTGGTACTCCTTGTTCTTGACAGGCTCGAGGCACTTTCAAGGTTGTTTCAAGTTAGGTCTGCTGCACTTGATACGAGCTGATACCGTATCAGCTCATCAACGTATCAGACTATTTGTATGGGCAAACAGTGTAAAATTGCTGATTTCAATACGTACTGGGAAATTGCTGGTATAGGCCGTCACTACGTCTATCACCGCGTCTAGCTAGCCCCGCGTTCGAAAGCTCTCGTTAAATGTCATCTAACATGATGAGCCGCTCATCACACACACATCGTATCTAGTGTAAAATAACGCTATCTACAGCATTTCGCCCATAATAACGAATTCTGTCCATTGATACGACGTTCTTCCACATTTCATGGTGACCCGCGGAGCACGGCTGAAAAAATACGAAAAGCGCTAACCACGAGTGTTCGGAAACAACGACGCTGTACACGAGCTGAAGGAGCTGAATTTTCTGTACGCGGGATATGAAATGAATCCTGGTACCGCAGCTGAACTCTTTCCACTTGCCGAAAGTGTGTCTCCTGAGGATCTGGAGCGCATATTTGGGGCTTTTGGTAAAGTGTCTGCAGTAGACATTCAGAAACGCAGCGGTACACGTATAGTGGTTATTACATATGCTTCGAGGTGAGTGAACTTGTGAGTGAATATTTTTCGCTTTCTCAAGGAGAATGTGTCTAGAATGGATTGCGAAGAGGCCATAGGCAACTTAGACTGTTCTGAAGTTGGGGGAACGGTGATATCACTCAAACAAGTCGTTCGCACGTAGCTTGCGACTTCAATGCCAACCGTTTTTATCCTACTGATAACTTCCATTTTACACGAAGCTGCAGGACTTCACGAAATGTCCCGAAACCACAGTTTGGGCCTTCAATGACCTGCTTAGGTGTCTGTTACCGAAGTCACCACAAGCCAGTTATCGTCCTTATTTTGTAAGAACTAGTGTAAATTTCCACAGTCAACATTGACAGCTCAGCGTGAGCTCTTACTCCATCAGAAATTTTCATTACGATGGACTCACCCTTGAAATGCACGGCTCACTTGTGATCGGTCAATCCGTCAGCAACGCCAATAGGTTAGTAGAAACATCCAGGAGTTCGTACGCTTCTGCCGCTGTCCTCGTGTTGTGTTTAATATTTTCCTGAAGCGCGTCAGTTATTCTAATTGAAATCACAAATCTGGGATACCTCAGGTGTGTTGATTTTGACGCTAACTGAGCCCTGTTTGTGCTTGTACTTGAAAGTGATACGTCCCTATGACACTCATCAGGAGTGTCGATTGAGAGCTAAACGCACTTACCATTGTTGGTCGGTGAAAGAGTTTAACGCCTGACTCCAAGCGATTACTGAGCTTCGAAGTCACTTTCATAGTTACTTAATGCTGCTGTGTTGTCGTCCTCGCAGTTGGTGACGCAGGCTGTCAAAAACGTTGGCCTTTCGACACGCCACAGCTTGTCCGTGCACTCCGGCCTTATGTAGGCTGTAGATGGCCTTGCCTATAGTACAAGTAGAAACCCGTATCATA
>Ga0181582_10005461_pt1 | contig 10262 bp, 7 predicted proteins | sample 071ome_32_FD_132438 | JGI IMG/M metagenome (GOLD analysis project Ga0181582, IMG submission 132438) | Coastal salt marsh microbial communities from the Groves Creek Marsh, Skidaway Island, Georgia - 071405AT metaG (megahit assembly) | ecosystem: Environmental > Aquatic > Marine > Intertidal zone... | reverse complement strand
GAGCCGGGAACATATTTGATAATGCCGACCTCGTCGATGGACCGAGTCTCTTCACGGTCGAGAAGTACATAACCTCCGCGAGTGGTGACGAGTGACTGACTTCCTAAAGCGACCTGACCGTTTGGTGAGCCCAGCCTTTCGGGGAAATTGTCGCCGGTGAAAGCTGGAGGGTCGGATTTGAGGTCATACCAATGAGTTCCCGAGACGTGCCAGAAAACGGTGGTGTAGCGATCGTCAACCAACCCCTGCATCAATTGGTCGCCATAAAGCAAGCCGTGCCGGTTGTCCTTGAGCACGACCGCGGGGTTTGCCGGATCGCGGACGTCGAGGATGTGAAACTGCCCGGCTCCAACCTGGATCAGGGCGTAATGTCCGTCGCCGGGTACTTCAACCTGGCGTATGGCGTCGGGAGGCGAGGCATAGTAACCGATCTGTTCGAGCTCGTCTGAATCCGGTTTGAGACGGCAGATACTGAGGCCACCAGCGCTCTGCGCAAGAAAGACGAGGTCACCATTGATGGCGACATCAGTGGCGAAGCCCTCTGTCTGGAATACGGAAAGGCGAGCCATGACCGGCCAAAGGCGCATCACGTGGGCTCCGCCTTCTCCGCAGGCTACGACGGCCCGGTCGTCCGCAAAGAAATCCACCCCGTAGACCTGCTGGCCGGGATGGTAGAGACGATATCGAGGCTGGGGAGCTTGAATAGGGCGGGGGCCGATCCTGGGTGGTGTCCCCATATCGGGCAGATAGGTTACAGCGGCCGGAACGTCGAGGATGTGAAGGTCAGTGTCGCCTCCGGCCATGAGGAGGTGCTGATCCACAATTGCGAGTCCTCCAACGAATCCGAAGGGGCGGCCGTTCTTTCCCTGGGGGAGTTGGTGGTGGCCGAGAAATTCAGGAGACTCGGGATCGTTTGCATCGATAACGAAAATCCCGTTGTAAGTATCCGCTGCGTAGACGAGCGGACCGTCAGCGATGACCCGCCAGGTATCGTTGCCGATTTCGTAGAGCCTGGGGAACTCGATGCGCGAGACCCAGGCAGGTTCGGCAGGATCAGTGAGGTCAAAGATTTCAAGTCCGTGCCCGGCTCCAAAGCCGGGGTCGTCAGGGGTTTTCCTGGGTTGGTTTTTCAGGTGGTGTCCGGTGGAGGCATAGAGGTAGTTCCCGGAAACGGAAACTCCGTCGCCGTAGCCCTGAAGTTTTGACTTCGATACGATTTTCGGGGTCCAGGGATTGGTGATATCAACGGTAACGACCTCCGCGGCTGCCCAGACTCCGACATAGGCAAAATGATCGCGAGCAGTAACAGATTGAGCCTCCCCGGTTCGAACAATGCTGATGTGGCTTGGGTTTGCGGGGTCGGAGACATCGACCAGTTCGACTCCGTAGTGGCGGCAGGCGACGAGAAGGACGTCGCCCGTCAGGGCTATCCCGGTGGCAAACTCGATCGTGTCATAGTGCTTGATCAGTCTCGGCTCGACCGGGTTGGTGGCATCGACCACAAAGAGCCCGTCCTGCCGCGCAGTGATGTATACGATGCCGTCCCGAACGACCAACTGTCGAACGCTGCCCAGGTTGCCAAGTGTTCCCACCAGTTTGGAGGAACGAGGGTTCGATACGTCGAGGATCTGCAGTCGGCTTTTCCCGATGGTATAGGCGAGGTCTCCCTCAACTACGACGTCCTGAGTCGGCCCGATTCCGGCATCGGCGGCGATGGGAATGACGGGGCCGTAGTCGCTATCCTCAGCTCGGGCTAAGGAGGAGAGGCCTATCAATAATAGTAGCAGGACGGTTCGGTAGCTCGAGTTCACGATAGGCATTTTTCACGCGGGGCAACGACAGGGCAATAAGGGCGACCCCGTGTTGTTGATAAGGAGTTAAACTGAAGAGATTCTCACATTGGCAGCGCTTGTGCCATGAATCAACGCGAATTAGGAACCGTTTCCACGTCGCGATGAAACGTGGCCACTCCGAGGATTCGGAGCGTGGTTCCCGAGGATTCCGACTACAGATCGTAGATCAAGAGCCCTTCGTATCCTCCCGGAATTAAAAGCTGATTGCCGTGAGGAACAATTCGCGATGGGTTGCCTCGCGTTATAATCGTTTTAATCCGCTTGGGTTGATCGAATTCCTGAATATCCAATACTTCGATTTCGCCACCGGCTCTATGGCTCACATAGAGGCGATCTCGGTATACGGTAGGCTTTCCAATGAGAGAAACGCCTGGCGCTTTGCGCAATGGAATCGATCGAAAATCGCCTCTCTCAAGTTCATCGACAATGCGATAGCCTCCGTTCCCCACAACGAGGATTAGACCATCCATTGAAGCGACGCCATTGGCCGTTTTGATTCGCCCTAACGAGGTTTCTTCCAAAAGGGATATGCTCTCTAGCGATTCCAGATCATACCATCGAATCCTATCAGTCGGTTTATGGTAATGACCGCTTTTATGCCAAAACACGCCCGCTACGCCATTCGAGGATAAACTATCGATTATGTTGTCTCCTGTGAGGATGCCTTGACCGTGTTCGCGAAAGACCAGAACGGGACTCCCTGGATCTTGAACATCCACAATTTGAATACTATGCGCTCCAACGATAAGCGTTGCAAGATCTCCAGACTCCGACACGACGACCTGCCGAACGAATTCACCCTCTACTTCGTAACGCCCAACGAGCGCAAGCCGGCCCCGAGCTGCCTTTCGCCAAATCGCCAAACCCTGAGTTCCCTCCGCCACGTAGACGTAATCGCCCCGTGCATACACATCCAAGACCCGATCTTTAGTAGGCTCCACATATACTCGTTCGAATTTCGGCGATACGCTTACGATGTGAAAACCGCCTTGGCCAGCGGCCACATAGGCGAGGTCCCCATCCACGGTAACGCTGTACACCTGCCCTCCCATTGGGTACGCTTGATAGCCATCAGTCTCGCGATCCGTCGGCATGGGACCGATAAACAAAGACCGCTCTTCGTAGTCGTCGATCGTTGTTGCGATACCGTGAGCTGAAATCACGCGACCTTCGGTGGATCCACTGGCAATTAGGATATGGTCCTTCGCAACGGCCAATCCCGTAACGACATGCGGTCCCTTGCGCTTCTCATAGTATGGCAGTTGATGCTGTCCTACGAAAGTCGGCCCTGCAGGATCGGATACATTCAGAACGAAAAGCCCATTATAATTGTCCGCCACAAACGCATGGTCATTCGCAACACGCACCGACCACAAATGACTATCCGTATGGTATTCCTTCGGAAACTTCGTTCGAGAAACGAGTCGAGGACGAGCGGGATCAATTAAAGAGTATATCTCAAGTCCATGGCCGGCTCCGAACCCTGGATCGCCCGGCTTATCGTCTGGCTTCGCTCGAGAGTGCTGACCGGTCGCCGCGTAGAGATGTCCGTCATAAACAGCGACGCCGTCACCGTAGCCATCCAAACGGAGCTTATCGGTAATCACAGGATTCCAAGGGTCTCTAACATCGACAACGACTACCATCATCTCTCCCCAGACACCAACGTACATGAACCCATTGGAATAAGTTACCGATTGCGACACACCCGTTCTGGAAACGCTAATATGCGTTGGCTTACGTGGGTTCGAGATGTCAACCAGCTCAACGCCATACAATCGACAGGCCAGAAACGCAACATCGCCTCCGATCGCCAATCCCGTCGCGAACTCGATGCTGTCATAACGAGAGAGCAAGGCTGGTAGCCTCGGATTCGATACATCTACGATGAACATACCGTCGCTTCGTGAAACGATATAGGCAACTCCCTCTCTGACTTGTATTTGGCGTGTCGTTCCAAGGCCGTCCAATTTTCCGAGAATTTCAGGTTTAGACGGGTCGCTAAGATCTATGATCGACAGCGTTCCTTCGCCAATAAAATAGGCATAGTCGCCCTTCACATCGACCGCCATACCCGATCCCGCGCCTAGTGGAGCGATCGCAGGGAGAACCGGCCCGTATTGATCAACATCATGACCAGACCCAGTTGGCAGTTGCCCAATTACGCGATGGGGGATCGAGCAAGCGAATAGGACAACTAACATAGCCACCCTCAATCTTACGAGTATCGTATTCATCTTAATCTTACATTAATTCAAGAATTATCTTCCCCCAACCCTCTCTAAGGCTGCGTCCAGTCGAAGACCTGGGTATACTTGCGTCGCGGAAGCCTGGGACCTGAGGGAACTTGATGCTTCGGAAGATGCTCGGCCAATCGCGCTTTCACGGATTGGTACTGGGGATCCTCAGCTAGATTTTTGAATTCATGTTTATCAACCCGATGGTCGTAGAGCTCCTCATCGCCATTGGCATATCGGATATAGCGCCAATGCTCCGTCCGGACCGCGTGATTGCCGGGCATCTGCGTCGTCAATGCCGGGAAATTCCACTCAAGCATTGGATCATCCAACAGCGGGACAAGACTGCGCCCCTCGAGACCATCTTTGCTCGGAAGCCCGCACATTTCGATCAGAGTCGGATAGAGATCAATCAGGCCAACCGCGCGAGAACTGCGGTCGCCTGCCGATCTATCTTGCGGTCGAGCGATAATCAACGGCACGCGCGTGGACTCCTCCCAGAGCGACCGCTTCTCCCAGTGCATCTTCTCGCCTATATGAAACCCATGATCGGACCAAAGAACGATGATCGTATTATCCGCATACGCGCTGCCATCAAGAGCATCCAACAACTGTCCCACGCAGTGATCGACGAAGGTCGCCGTTGCTAGATACGAGGCGACCGCCTTGCGCCATAACCCATGTCGAGTGATGTTGTGATGGCTCATCGGAGTCGTATCGAAGTAGCGAGTGAATTTCCTCCCCATCGGCGGCAGGTCCTCAAGGTCGTCCGATCTCGTTTCAGGGAGCTCAACTTGATCGAGCGGGTATTGTCCGTAGAAATCTTCTGGCGTAAACAAGGGCAAATGAGGAGTCAGAAGACCAACAGCTAAAAAGAACGGTTTCTCATGTTCCTTTTCCAATTGCCGAATGGCCCAGTCCGTCGTCTTCGCATCGTTCATATCTTCGGTTTCGATCGGGACCGGACCAAAGTCGAAAATGCTTGGCTCCGGCAATCCGCTCACGCCTTGAGGACCAACTATGCTCCGCATCCAGTCCCACCCCTTTCGCCCGCCGAACTCGTCCCAAGAGCCCTCTTCTTCGTTTGTACGGTGATGGATCTTCCCCGCTGCCAACGTACGGTAGCCATTTTTCCTGAAATACTGAGGGATCGTCACGGCATTCTTCACCAAAGGAGCATCCCGCATATTTTGCTCCACATCGTAAACGCCATTGGAAAACGGATACGTACCCGTCAAAAGACTAGTCCGTGACGGCTGGCAAATGGGGGCTTGGCAATGAGCATTCGTAAACAGCACCCCTCGCTCCGCCAGATGATCCATATTGGGAGTGATTGATTGCGGATGCCCTTCCAATCCTCCCACCCAGTCATTCAAGTCATCGACTGCAATGAACAGCACATTCGGAGATCTCGAGTTCTCTGCCGCAAAGGCCGACAAGGCTATCAACGGTGGGGCAATGAGGACTGTAAGAACGAACTGGGATATTCGATACATGACTTTTTGACAGATTTTAGCGGCCTGAATGTGGGGAAGGTTAATTGACCGAGAAAGAATACAGCTGGGCGTTATAGAGAACAAATTCGATTTTGATTTCCTGCGAAGGAAGCTCTGCAAGAGACTTATCGAATGGGACTGAGCAATCCACAAGATCAACCCCCTCGACCGTCGCCTCGTAGCCGTCGATCGGTTCTCCATTTCGATCGAGAAGTCGCGCTTCCAGCTTTCCGAATGCCACATTGCAATTCACGTTTAACGCAGATCCTTCGAATCGAAGAGGCTTAGTGATCAGCGTTCCTCCATCGAAACTGGCTTCGACGGATACGAATCGATCTTTGAGCAAGGTCGCCAATCCGATGTTCCCCTCTGGAGGATTCGCCGCATCGGCGATCTGAGTCGGGCGATGGCGAAAGTTACGTCCTCCGTAATAGAATCGCAGCTCGTCTCCGACTGCAATCGGAGGGCCCGACATGCTATGTAGCATGAAGCGGTCCCAGGTCCCAATTTCTCCCAACCGGAAGAAGGCTTCGCGAAACGGGCGTTCGAAATGAATCCCGTCGCGGCTTACCGCCAACTGAATATCGATCGTGCCAATTCCTGGCTTACTGATGTAACGTTGAACCAATCCAAGATACAGTCCCTCGTAGGGGAACACGCTCATCGAATAAATCTGCGTACTCACAGGATCCTCCAAATCCGGCCCCATGATGAAGTCGGCCGGAGCCCACTCGAGAAAGTCGTCGCTGACGGAACGAACAACCGCCCTTCCATTGTAGACATCCTCAAACCAATCGTGATGCCCCCATGCTTTACGAATTTCCGGAAGCACCTTCAGCGTGCGGCCGTAAATTGCGTATTCGCCGCCCTTATACGGGTCGACCATAATGTGGCTGATGTCGATAATATCGTCCGAAGCGAAATCCTCAGCCTTCGTCCAATGCAATCCGTCTGGACTGAAGGCGATCCCCAGGCCGCGACGCGTACCGGGATGAGTTGCGTTTTCGTCCCTCGGCAGATCGCGTTGAATCGAGAGAAACGCTAATTTGTAGCGACGATCCGGATCGCTCTCCTCGACATCCTTCAACACGAAGTACGGCTGATACATGTAGCCGAAGGTCTTGGCGGAAATGACAAGATTCGTTTTCACCCCATCCCGAATCACAATATCCAACTCCGGTTTCTCCCATCGGATCCCATCGCGACTCGTGCAATAAGCCAGCCCCTTGCCCTTCGACTGAATATCCGTGGTGTACCACATTTTGTAGATCCGCTCTTCCGCATCGAAGATGACAGATCCCTGAGGCACAGTCGTTCGCCCCTCCCAAGGATGCTCAGGCCGAACGATTGGATTGCCCGAATGCTTGGCCACCGGATGCAACCGACGCATCACATTGTCGCTCTCGGCGATTATGTAATCGTCAATGAACAATTGGCGATGACTCCCGATATCGATCGCATCATTCGCGTAAGTCGAATCGCCAAGAGAAAAGAATGCAGCAAAGGCAAGCAATATTGAGGAACGTAAACGCATGATCGACAAGATCCACCCCCTCGACCGTCGCCTCGAAGTAGTCGATCGGCTTTCCATTTCGATCGAGAAGTCGCGCTTCCAGCTTTCCGAATGCCGCATTGTTGATAGGAAATTCAATTGTTCCGATTTGATCCGAAGGAGTAGTTGATAGGTGATTTTGGGGTATTCATATTTATTTCTTCAACCTTTGGTGACTGTTCATCCGTAAGACTAAGCTTTTCTTGGAGCGTTTCAAATCTTGGGAAGCCCCCATTAGGTGGACCAGTCAAAATGTTAGTCTTAGCAGCTTAGGTTAAACATTGGTAGTGGATGGTTGGTTATTGCAAGGCTTCGTTGAGGGGCAGGCGTAGCCTGGACCGAGGCGAAGCCTTCGGAATCGTATATCTCAATTGGCGATCTATACGAAAGACCGCTGTGGGGGCGGATAGTATTGTATTCCTCCCGGAAGGTTTCGATGCAGCTCCTGGCGTCGAGCAGGTTCAGGAACCACTCTCTATTCAAGCAATCGCTGCGGAAACGGCTGTGGAAACTCTCCACGAACGGATTCTCCCAAGGGCTGCCCGGCTGTATATACAGACTTGAGATATCGGCTTTCTTCAGCCAAGCTCCGATCGCCTCAGCGACGAACTCCGGTCCGTTGTCGCTGCGAATGCGTTTAGGAGCTCCGTGCTTGCGAATCGCCTTTTTTAGCAGCTTCACCACATCCTTCGCCTTCAGCGAGCGCGCAGCCATCAGTTCGATGCAGAAGCGGCTGTACTCGTCCACGATGCTCAGGATCCGTATCGAACGGCCGTCCTCGGTGACGTCATGGATGAAGTCCCAGCACCATACGTCGTTGACCTCTTCGGCCCTGCCCGGCGTTGCGCTAGAGGATCCTCGGCGAGTCTTCTTCGCAGTATTCGCTTTCGCCGCCAGCCCTTCCTTGCGGCGAAGGCGCTGAACCTTCTTGAAGCTTATCCTCCATCCTTCCCTGCGAAGCCTGGCCGTGACGAAACGGTATCCGTAAGTCGGATATTCCAGCGAAAGCTCGATCACCCGCCTAAGCAGAAGCTCCTCCAGTTCGCTGCTGGACTTCAGCGGGCGATAGAGCGCGCTGCGGCTCAGACCCAAGAACCGGCAGGCCCGCCGCGCGGAACACATCCCCAAGCTCAGGACATGCTCGATCGCTTGCCTTCTTCGCGCCGGGCCTACCATTTTTTTGAGTTCACCTCCTTGAGCACGTCGATGTGCAGGTCTCTTTCCGCAACCAGCTTTTTCAGTCGGCGGTTTTCCTCCTCGAGCTCCTTGAGGCGTTTTGCGTCATGGACCTCCATTCCCGCGTACTTGCGTCTCCAGCGGTAAAGCGTCTGCTCGCTGATCTCATGTTCGCGGCAAATCTCGAGAGCGCTCTTGGACCCTTCGCTCTCGCGAAGGATCTTCATTATCTGTTCGGTGTTGTATCGTTTCTTCTTCATTGTCTGGTAATCGGCATACCAGACTAACGTTTCTACCGGTCCTAATTCAAGGAGTCATCCCAATCTCACTAGGGCTTCTTCTTTCTGCTCCTCGGTCAATTTTGATTCTGCCTGAAGGCTTGAGTTTAGCGTTAGGAATCCCATCGCAAATGCTGTAGCTAATAGTTTTCTCATTTTGCTTATCTGTAATTTATATTTGGATTAACGCTTTCACAGAGGTGTTTGGCTATTGATCACACCTCCCATACACTTCATAAACCGGAAGTGTTACAGAGGCTGTAAAATATCCTTGATCAATCCCTGCTTAACACTCCTCAAAGGCCTTTCGTAAGAGAGGTAGATTATCGCCAACGATCGTAAGAAGCGCCGAAGCAGTCCAGGTTTCGGTTTGGTTCTAGTACTCCCTGTAACGATTCGGAACGCTACGGTGTATGGAATGCAAGCAGGTGTTAATGAATAGAAAAATCCCTTCGTCAGCTGAGCCGTTAACAATGCGGTATTCAATTATTTTTCCTTTGAATGGTTTGGAGATCCAGATTGTTTGGAATATATAAACGCATCCAAAAATCTATCTTCGAAAGACGACGCAGAATGTGTGCGCGCGATTCTCGCCGGCCGCCGCGAACGGTTTCGCGAATTAATCGAACGTTATCAGAATCGCGTCTTCGCGATCCTTTCTCGATACGAACGCGACCGTGGTCGGGTGGAGGACATCGCGCAGGAAGTCTATGTGAAGGCTTGGCGAAATCTCAAAAAATTCGATCCTATGAAGGCTCCTTTTGAACACTGGCTCGCGCGCATCGCGACCAATGCAGCACTTAATCATGTACGCGCCGAGAAGCGATTTCGCGAACAGGTTCCGCTTTCGCAACTCGGCGAGGATGCTTTGGAGTGGTTGCGTTTCGAGGAGAAAGCTGTCCCTCTTCAAGCCATAGAGGCGCGTGAAATCCTGGATCATTGCATGGGTGAACTTTCTGCCGATGAGCAAGTGATACTTACGCTCGCGGAGATCGAAGGCCGCACATCTCCAGAAATTAGTAAACTCACTGGCAAAGCCGCGGGCACGATTCGAGTCACTCTTCATCGAGCCAAACAGAAACTGGCTGACGCCTTATTCAACCTTCAAGAAGCTTATGAAAAACGAACGTAAACTCAACGAGCTGATTCAAGCAGCAGAGAAATTACCCGGCATTACGCCACCAGAAGATTTTGCGGAACGCATCCTATCAGAAATAGATGCGTCTAGAGAAAGCACGATCATTCTATTTGAAGCGGCACTACCTAAATTTGCCTGGGCAGCTGTGTTAATCGTAGGGCTCTTTATTGCCGCCGAGATCACAATGAATATCCGTGACTACCCAAATCTAGCCGAGGGTGCCATCAAGGTCACAGACCAATGGGACGCTGAATTCGATCATAACACCAGACCATGAAAACAAAATCAAAGCTTACTGTCGGGATCACCTTGATCTTTCTCACCGGAACACTCTTCGGCGTCATGGGCACAAGAGCCGTTTTTCGACACATGCTCGCCGAAGCATTGGAGCGTCCATCTATCCTTTCCGAAAGCGTCGAGAGCAGTCTCGATAACCTGTCACTAAACCCAGATGAACACGACACAATCATGAGAGTATTAGCGGAGTCTCTAACCGAAAGACAGGCTCTACGGGAAGAATTTCGTTCGCGAT